>Ga0316607_1000606_pt1 | contig 12297 bp, 15 predicted proteins | sample MIS2016062E_MG_FD_207674 | JGI IMG/M metagenome (GOLD analysis project Ga0316607, IMG submission 207674) | Microbial mat bacterial communities from Middle Island sinkhole, Lake Huron, Michigan, United States - MIS.2016.062E | ecosystem: Environmental > Aquatic > Freshwater > Lake > Sediment...
GAACCGCCGGAGGAGGTTTATTTGATGACAAAGGCGATCGAACAAACTCCCAACACACCCGAATACCTAGAAATCGGTTTTGATTGCGGAAATCCTGTCAGTTTGAACGGCAAAGATTTATCACCAGTCGCCTTAATTTCCCAACTCAACGAAATAGTTGGAAATCACGGGATCGGGCGGATTGACATGATTGAAAACCGCCTAGTCGGGATTAAATCGCGGGAAATTTACGAAACCCCAGCGATTTTAGTTTTGATGCACGCGCACCGAGACTTAGAAAGTTTGACCTTGACAGCAGATGTCACGCGATACAAGCGCGGCATCGAAGAAACCTACAGCCAAATGATTTACAACGGTCTTTGGTACAATCCTTTAAAAACAGCTTTAGACGCATTCATTCAGGACACGCAAAAGCGAGTAACTGGAACTGTGCGGCTCAAACTGTTCAAAGGAAATGCGACAATTGTCGGCCGCAAATCTGACAATTCCCTGTACAGTTTCGACTTAGCAACCTACGGCGCAGAGGACGAATTCGACCACAAGGCGGCCGAAGGATTTGTCTATGTTTGGGGACTGCCAACTCGCATTTGGTCGGAGAAGAATCGGGGTTAGAATTTGTTAACAGTCATGGAGGCAAAGAAACCGGGTTTCTATCAAAAATCTTGGCTTTCTCAACCAGAGATAGGAAGAAACCCGGTTTCTGGCTGTATCATATTAAGTTCCGTAGGGGCGGGTTCGCCGAGATGTTTGATCAGCATCGACAAATCTTATAAACCCGCCCCGCCCATACCAGGAGGATGCAACCGGATTTGATATAAAGTCCGTGCAACGCGAGACTAAGAGTAAGGTGGGCAATGCCCGCCTTATTTGTTAAAGTAGGGATAAAATAGTTGAAAATCTTATAAACTGCCATGACAGCCTCAATTGCGACAATTATCGAGACGAATATTACAGCAACTTCATCCCAATGGACAACCGCGACTTGGGAAGACTACCTGGCTGTTCGCGAAGATCGCAAAAATGATAATATCGGATTGTTCTTTAATTGCGATCGGCTTTTAATCATTGATATGGGAAAAGAAGGAATCAATCACGCCAGCATCAATAACTTGTTCACCATGTTATTTATTCTCTGGTTTAGTCAAACACCAGGACTGATATTCAGTTCTCTAGGCGGTTGCTTGCTGGAAAAACCGAAAAAACAAGCTGCTTCGCCAGATTTAATGATTTACGTCGGAAGCAATTACCCAACTTGGCAAACAGGAGAACGGCGTTATATTAATTTAGAACAGTGGCGAGTCCCTAATTTAGTTGGCGAAATTGCTGACACAACTTTAACCACAGATTTAGACGAGAAAAAACATCTTTATGCAGATTTAGGAATTCCCGAATATTGGGTTGTTGACGTGCAAGGTTTGCGGGTTTTTGCCTTTCAGTTGCAGTCAAACGGTAAGTATCAGGAATGCACGACTTCTGTCGCACTTTTGGGATTGCCAATTTCTTTATTGAATCAAAGTTTGGAACGTTTGAATGCAGAAACAAATGGCAGTGCGGCTATGTGGTTTGCTCAAGAAATTGCTAGGTTGAAAACAGAGTGAGTGTGCTATAATAGAAGTGGTGAGAATTGATCATCATAAAAACTAAATTGCAAATATGCCAAAATACCTGACAATTACAGAAGCGCAACAACAACTGCCAAAGTGGCCCGATGACTTAGCAGCAGAGCCAGCTATCATCACTAAGGATGGGAAACCGGCAATCATTGCGCTCAGTTTTAAACAATTTGAATCTCTGTTAGAAACCATAGAAATTCTCTCGGATCGCGAATTTATGGCTGATTTGCGATCGGGCATTCAACAAGCCCAGAGGGGAGAAACAATAGACTTACAACAGTTAAAAGCAGATTTAAAACTTTGACAGCACTGAAAAATGGAGCCTGTAGAATATCAAGTTATTTTGACTGCACAAGCGCGGCAACTATTTTCTGAAATCAAAGATCGGCGGGAGCAACAATTACTCTTAGCAAGATTGGAGAAACTTAAGCACGATCCAGAAAAGCAAGGGAAAGCTTTATCAGAAGAGTTGACTGGCTATCGCAGCATCCGTGCCGTAGGTCAGCGTTACCGAATCATTTATCAAATTTTACAAGATAAAGTGCTAGTTGTAGTAGTGGGAATAGGACGGCGCAAAGCAGGGGATAAACAAGATGTTTACACAGTAACGATGCGACTGTTAGTAGAGATGATGCTAGAGTCAGAAAGCGATGATGAATAATCGCGCCTTTTATGCCTACGCCTGACTTAATATTTCCAGAAACTCCTGGACAACTAGATCCGGTTGTTCGCTGCATCGGGTAGTATCGTAATGCTTGACAAGACAGATGCCGGAATCTATGAAAAGCCGGCACATTTCATCTTCTGTTGCGTTTTGATGGGATGATTCACTGTCAATTTTCAGTATCCCTAACTTGTTTTGGTGGAAGATCAGAAAGTCAGCTTTTTGGTTTTGTCTCCCTGCGGGTGTTGCGAGTCGAAGTTGGGAGTTGGGGATAAAGAGAGTGGAAGTGCGATCGAGTATTTCGGCAATTTTCACTTGTGCGTCGCAGTGAAAGCAAAAACCGTTCCAGTTAATTTCGTTTTGAGAGTCAGATAATTTAGTTTGACTGTCAGCATTTATTGTTTTATCTAAATCTGTTTGTACATAATCAGCTTCATTCAAGTTTGCGAATAATCTAGCGCCACTTAAGTTTGCGCCGCTGAGATTTGCTCCGCTGAGATTAACTTCGATGGTCAGATTGCGCTGTAGATTGACTTGAGTTCGCCGTAAGTATCGCTTTAAGACTGACTTGAGATTATCTTTTTTGACTTTTTCTTCGAGTGCTGTTGAAAGTAATTTCCATAGTTTAGCACCAGCATCTTTGATATAATCATATTCATATTCTGTGCTGGCTGCAATTTCTTTATAAGACCGTCCTTCCCAGGATTGACGAAACACTATATCTTGAACTTTGTTGAGGCGATCGTAGTTGAGGGCTGTTTCTGCGATCTCTATGGCTTCGTCAACGGTCATGTGTTAAAGTCCCCTTACAGCTAAAATTTCTACCTCATACCATATTGTAGCGCAACAGTCCCACCACTTGGTCTCTAGGCTTGGTTATTACTTTTATACTACTTTTATAGTACCTTTATATTACTTTTTTGCTGCTTAAGACTGATGTGGATTTGATAATATGGAATGTAACCAACAGAAACAGTGTTTGTGCTTGAGTCTCATAAAGACCCCAGCCTGGGTAAAATTTTGCTGACCATTAATTGAGTAACAGGAAGCTTCATGTTAAGTAAAAAATTGCTAACATTCAGTTTAATTGCTTTAGCTTCTTCAAGGATCTCAATATAAAAGATGATTAGGTGGAACTAGGCCAAAAATAACGCTACTAGCTTGATGTCGCTCTCAACAACATCAGGCTAGTTATTAGAAAGCAATGTGACTGAACAACAATTATTAGTAGAAGAGGAAATTATTAATGTCATCTGGTGGTAACGGTAGTGGTGGCGTACATTGGGTAGCAATAGGAGCGGTTGTTGCGGTTCTAGGCACAATTACTGCTTTTGGAGTCTTCCTTTTTGGAGACAAACTACTGTGTAATTTGAAAGGTGTTAATGTTAATTTTTTGAAATGTGAGAATCAATCAGAGTCTAAATCAGAGACTGTTAAACAAGATCTTATTACTTCTTCATCACCGACATCCACTTCTTCTCCTGCGCCGGAGACTCCAGCCCCAGTTTCATCATCGCCAACTCCTGTACAACCATCTACTGACGAAAAGCCCTGCACAGTACAGCAAAATGGCAGTACCGTAAACCTTGAGTTTCTAAATCGTTCTTGCACCTTCCCTGGTAATGTTAGCTCTAATAATTTAGAGAATCGTTACCGTTTTAAGATAGATAATCCCAGTAATATCAGCCTGTTTTTAGATGGTGTGAATAGCGAAGTAGAAATGTTTCTATATTCAGACAAAGATGGCACTGGAGTAATTCAGTATCAACTTGAAAATATATCTGCTATTAAGTCAAAAACAGGAATAATTCAAAAAGAATTGGGTGTGGGTAGCTACATTATTGTTGTGAAAATGAAAGCTAGAGATACCCCATATTCACTTCAAATCATTAATAATACAAGTCAAATTCAAAATGTTGGTTATTTAGAAGAAAAAACCATCTCCAAAAATGGCAGTATTAGTTTAAATAATCGAGAGCAATTTTACAGTTTCCAACTAGCAAATCCTAGCAGCATTAGTCTGTCTTTGGGTGGCGTTAATAGCGAAGTAGAAATGGTTTTATATTCAGACAAGAATGGAACAGGAGTAATTCAATATCAACTTGAAAATATATCTGCTTCTAACTCAAAGCCAGGAATAATTAAAAGCAACTTAAGAGTAGGTAATTACATTGTTCTTGTGCGGTCAAAAGCTAGAGACACCAATTACACTCTTACTATGTCTGCTCCGTGAAATTATAGTACATAACAGACTAATAATTACGCGCACTTCCTTCCCCCTCCTTTTTTCTCAGCATTCTCTGACAAAGGGCGATCGAGCTTTTTGAAGTGCGATCGCTCCCACGTCACTTACCACATAAACAGTTCTTTGTCAACATAAACATACTTCCCCAAAATCGTCAGCGGCATCATCTCCCCACTGCCAAGTACATCAATTGAAACCCCATCTCGAATCAAGATTTTAAACAATTCCTCACCATCTTTTATCAAACTAGCATCTAATTCAATAACTTGACCTTCTTCCCTCATTACCTCCAACGAATCAGAAGTAGATACCTGAAATATTTCCCGATTATTACACCGCGCAGTCAAGCAATTGCCGTAACTGCCCGTAGCTTCAATATCAGATATTGCCCATTGCTTTAACAGATAAGTTTTGTCTAAATACTCAAGGATTTTTGCAACTCTCAATTCCAGTTTTTCTTCTGCTTCGCAGCAAAGAGTCACAGCCCATTTTTGACCTATATTATAGGTAATAGCCGACTTTTCAGATTTCATAATGCTTCCGGGATTCTACTTGAATCTACTCGCTTAATTCGATCCTTATATCCTGTCCTGTGGATCTCTCGCGATATCTCGGCCGGGGCGGGTTTTTGAGATTGTTAATTATTGGCAGGTATTGTTGGTGAACCCGCCCCTACAAGAACTAGGGTAAATTGGTCGAACATAATATTACTTAATCAAATTGTTCGAGGGCGATCGCTGACTCATCAGACTCAGATTCAAAATCCACGCGATCGAATATTTCACCCAACGACATCTCAAACTCCACACAATTCAATCTCAACACCGCATCAGCACCATCATACTCAGACAAAACCCACTTATTATCATCCGTCTTACAAAAATGTTCAACGTGCATCTCATATTGATCGATTAAAACATACTCCCGAAAACTAGGAATAGAACGAAAAAGTTTAAACTTGCCGCCCCTGTCGTAATCCTCCGTCGATGGCGATAAAACCTCAGCCACCATCACCGCATTAGTAATCGTATCTTTTCTACCCTCAAGAAACTCCAACTTCCCCGCAACCAACATCACATCAGGATAAGTACAAACTTGCTTCTGCGGTATCCACAAACGCAAACCTAAAGCAAATAAATGATAATCTATCTGTTTTTTCAAAGCGAAGTTCAAAGGAGCAATCAAATTACCTACTATCAGGTTGTGATTGGCGGAATCAAGCGCCATTGGTAATATTTGACCGCTATGATATTCACTTTTATACTCTGCGGCCTCTTCTAATTCAAAATACTCCAATGGAGAGTAATAAGGCTGTGCTTTCTCGATTGCTTCGCGGATTTCTGTTAATGCCGTCATAGTACATCCTCGGACGATCGTACTTACAATTATATAGGACTTACCCGTTTCGACCAAAGAAACCGGGTTTTTTCCCGAATCTGCGATGCTCTAACGCGTCTTTCGGGAAAAAACCCGGTTTCTGAGCCGACCTGCGTAAGTCAAACTACCGATCACAACTCCTCATCTGTTGTTTGAATTACCTCTCCCTCAAACTCAAAACCCCGCTCCAAACCATCAAAATATTTGTCAAAATTAGGCTGAATCCAGATAGCAGCTTCCCCCTGTCCCAACTCCACAGCTTTATCAATTACCTCCTTCCAATTAGTCAACGAAAATCCCGCCACTTCCATTGTCTTGAAACAATCCCAAACAAACTTTGGCACGGATACCGGCGACACCGCATATCTCAGCAATTCCTTAGCACCTTCTGGGAAAATAATCTGATTGCTGGCAACTACAATTATACCTATATCTTCTTCATTTTCCCCTTGCCAATTCACTTCGCCATTTAAAACATAACCCCAAGGTTTAAGAAAATTGTCGATCAGATACTGCAACCATTCGACATAATCATAAAACTTTTCTGCGCCGTTCCATTTAATCCCCCCGCCGTCAGAAGTCGGAATCCACTTACACCACAATCCAGGCTGAGTCTTGGGCGGGCGGTTGTAATCCACAACAGAAACTTCCGAATCTTCATCCCATTTTTCATTGACAAAATAGCAGCCTTCTTCGCCCACAGGTAAACCAACTGCTTCTCTCGCCGGGTCTGGAATACTTTGCAAAATAGCAGGATTTCGCTTGATACGTCTACTCCGAGAAAACTCTAATAAGTAAAGAGCTTCGCTGTCTAATAACCGTTTATTTAAGTTAAATGTTCCGTCAAATATTGTAGTGTATCCCATGATTTCTACCTCTGATAAATGTAGGTTAGATAGCATTGGTGTCATTGAGAGATCTGATATCATGTCCGGTAGCCTCCTGTATGGGCGGGGCGGGTTTACGAGATCATTAATTTGACAAGTAGATTGTTGGTAAAACCCGCCCCTACAGAATTATGTAATTGTGTTCTGGACAAGGTGCGCACTGCGCACCCTACTAATCCATTTTAAACAATTACCAATTACCTGTTACCTGTTACCGATCACAAATCTTACTTAGTCTTGTCCAAACTCCGAGACTCCAACCAAATAGGAATTGTAATCCAAGCAACTGCTAAAAGTAAGGCAAATACAGCGAATTGAGCCGCCCAAGCTACCAATTTCTCTAAAGACACAACTTGTCCTAAGAAGTATGATAAACTTACCATTACAGATGCCCAACTGGCAGCACCTAGAATATTGAATAGCGAAAATTTCCAAAAAGGCATTTCTGCAATTCCCGCTAGGGGGCTGGCAAAAATTCGCAGCAGTGCGATGAAACGGCCTAAAAATACAGCCTTAGCTGCATTTTTGCTAAACTGTTCTTTTAAGTCAAACAGTTGTTCTTCTCGAAAGCGGAAAATTTTTCCGAGCTTTAGCAGCAGTGGCCAACCGCCATATCGGCCGATCGCATAACCAAAATTTCCCCCCACTGTAGCACCGGCGATCGCACTTCCGAGCACAAACCAGTAATTCAGTTCCCCGCTACCAGCCAAAAACCCGCCAGCAATCGTAATCGTCTCACCAGGGAGAGGAACTCCCAGGTTTTCCAGCAAAATTCCTAGAAATACAGCCCAATAGCCGTAATCGTGAGCAAATTTCTGAATAGTCTCTAGCGATAAAAACTCAAAAGACATTGGATGCTGCCTTCGTAAACTTTTGCTCTTCTCAATACTTTTATATATTGACTTGATTCAGCCAATAGTGCAATCTTTCGCTGTGATGCAAAACACACTACATTGGCGATCGCTCGCCTAACTCAAAACCAATATTTCAGAGATAATAGATCAATCAGGAGCTATTACGGTTCCATTCCGGGCGATCGCCAACCAGCCACGCTCGCGATTGAAATCGCTACTACACAAACTTTCGTCCACGCGGACTCAAGAATAAAGAGGGTATTAAAGCAGGATTTGGTATTATTCCCACGCTCCAATCCCAGAGTAACATTTATGGTATTTTCCAACTTCCACGAACACATCGTCCTCCATCCTCAAAACTGCCTCGACTCCCAAGCAGGTAGTCTCCTACAACAACAGCTAGCAGAAATTGCCCCCGATCGATACGGACTCTGGGTAATAGACATGGCCAGCGTAGATTTCATCGACAGTTCCGGGCTGTGCGCCTTAGTCGGCGGGCTCAACGCCGCCCGCCACCGTGGATGTCGCCTCGTCATCTGCAACCTCTCAGCCACAGTCAGGCTAATTTTTGCAATTACTCAACTCGACCAACTCTTTGAAATCTTCGACTCTTTCGAGCAAGTGATCTCAACTGAAACTCCCGCCCTAGTTGCTTGATTAAAGTACCCGACTTTCAAATAGACTTCAAGCTAGCAGAACTAATTTGCAGATCATAAATAGGCGCGCCTGTCAAGCAAAACCAATGACACACAAATAAATCTGGCACTTGAACGCCCACAGAAGCGATCGCAGGTGCGGCCGGAAAAGGCCAGAGTCGATCGAAACAAATCCTTTCCCCTGCAAACCCGAACTGAATCAAATAAGTCGCCGCCGGCGCATTTACCAGATCCAGCAAACGGTAAGCCAAGTCATACAAATGTTGTCGCCAAACATCCGACAAATGCAGCGGTTGAAAGTAGCTCAACTCACCAGACGGATTGTGGGCCAAGGCACCGATCGCCTCAGCATACAGAGGCCCCTTCGCCGTCCAAACCACAGGTAACCAAAAATTGCCATCGCCAGTAGGAACCTGCAACTGCTCTTGCACCCGATCGCGCGCCGCCGAGACATGGCGGCAAAATCGAAACACATCTTCACCTGGAAAGACCAGATTGGACGGCACATCCAGCGTCAAAGGACAAACCATCGCCCCCGAAAGATCGATCGCCCCAGAATTCAGTTCCGAAACCAAACCGATACTTACTTCCGCGAAAGGATTGGATTGAGCGATCGCCGCCAACAGAGCCACCGCCGGGCCAATCTTGGCATCCGCCACAATCAAAACCCTAGACATTGCCAAAGCTCGGCATCTGAATACCCTGACTGTCATCAGGATCGACAGTAGGCAAATCCAAACCTTTAGACTTGCGGCTCCGCACGGCGAGACGGTAAGTTACGCTCTGCAACTCAGTGTGTAGTTGGCGGTTTTCCTTTTGCAGTTGATCCAACTTTTCCTTAATCGGCTCGATCCGCTCGGCAAACTTCTGGCGGTAAACCCCCGGCAATTCCTGAACTACCTGTTCCAGCATTCGAGAGCGATCGGTCAATTCTTGCACCGACTGCCGCAGTTGGTAAACCTCTGTATCCCGCTCAGCGATTTGTTCCTGATAAAAACCCACCTGTTCCTCAACAGCTTGGAGTTGTTCTCGCATCGCCTGCATTTGAGCTTGGTGGCGCTCGGAAACTTCCGGCGCCGGCACAAAACTCGAATTTCCCTTGACCAGCCTGAAAAGCTCTTGAGACAACTGCTGCACCAATTGGTCGCGCATTTGCAGCTCTTCGTTCAGACGAGACACCTCAGATTGCAGTTCTTTTGTGCTTACAAGTTTACTCGGGTTCACAATCACCAATCCTTTTTCGCTAACATTTGCCAACAAATAAAATAGTTTACAAAATGATTAAACTCAGCGAGACTGACAAAGCCCGCTGATTTTCACAACCAGACCAAACCAGACGTGAGTTATTTTTAACAAATTATCTAATCTTATTCTACTCTGAGCTTCCAGGGCACCGATCGACCCTTCGAGATCTCAACGGTAAAGCCCAATCTAATTCATCACAGCCGACAGCACTTGGCCAGCTTCGTCCAAGCTGCCACCAAAACAGATAATCCCGTCCTCGTGGCCCGCCATCGCCAGAATTTTGCGATCGCCTAAATTCTCTTCCTCAAAAAGTCTAAACATTTCTAAGGCCATCCCAGGAGTGCCGTAAGGTATTTCTTTTCTAGTAGTCGGAATCTTAAACAACAGTTGCCGCCAGAGTTTAGGGTTATGAACGTGAATGATCCCGCCCACATCATCTCTGTGAAGGTACAGCGCCGCATGAGTCAGCGACTCAGAAGAAGCTTGTACAGGGCCACGACAGCGGAGGAAATTTTTTTCAAAGTCAAATTCGGTGACAGTACAGTAGGATTCTGGCCCCATCCTTGGCAAGTGTGCCGTCTGGGAGCCTGAAATAATGAATTGGCAAGAATTTCCGAGTCTGACGCTAACATTGCCAAAGTCGATCCCATTGTCGTAGACACCAATTAGTCCCCACTCGTGGAGCCGATCGCGCCACTCCATCAAATCTGCTATACTTTCGGCCACAGAGGGCTCTGCGTGCGTCCAGTCACAGCGGTACTTAACGATACCTTCATCCATCAACTTTCCTGCCTGCTTCGGGCCTTCAGACAGAGCTAGGCAAAGGGGAGCGAAGTTGTACAACCGCTCTGTTTGCCACCTTCTGCATAAGTGCATGAGTGTCTTGATTAGTCTACTCCAGTGTCGCCGTAATTGGCTATCGACATTACGAAAAAGTAAGCGATGAAAGAAGAAAAAATTATGCCAAATATCATGATCTAGCCTCAACTGGTGATTACAAAAGTCCTATAGGAAAATGCACGCTTTCAGGCAGGGAGTTTGATTTTAGGCTTTTGCCATAGCGAGTTTCTTAAGTGAAACTCTCTAGCATACCTGAACAATTTATTGCTCAATACTTCAGTGTTTATACTGAGGTGACAGACCCCTAATCACTATTTAACGCTACACTATCTCTAGCTCCGGCAACTTCGCTAAAAGTCAACCGTATTTTTACTGATATTTGTTGATTATACAGAGATTTAAGCGCTCGCACCAACTAATAAAATATTTGTTCATCAAAAAACCAGCCGATCGCACCCAAGGGGTTCGATCGGCTAAGCTCCGAGGATTGACTGCGATCGCCCACAGCCCTTTAAATGTGGAAGTGATACAAAATGCTGCCGTCGTCTTTAATTTCGCAATTGGCATTAAAGATTTCGGCTTGTGAGTTCAAAAAACGCTGGGCGACATCCGGCGACAGCCGCGTCTCCATCGCAAACCGCACCAGAGTGATTTCGCCACGCCCTTCTTTAATCAGTCGGTACAAAGCACTTTGCAGTCGATCGCTCTCCGAGCGCTCAAGAGCAGCTTTGTCGCTCCAATTCGCCGCCGCCGGAATCAAACCGCGACTGACCAAAATCGCCACCAGCAAGCCAACACCCAAAATCAGAGGCACTGTCGGATCGCTGGTTGGCGTCGCCACAATTTGCGGAACTTGGGCTGCGGCAAAACTACTCACCATTTCTTTCTCCGACGCTTGCGTATCCGCCATCGCCAGTTGGGTTTTGTTGTAAAAATCTTGCTGAAGCTTGATTTGCTGCAACAGGCGAGCTCGCTCTCTTTCGTATAGGTCGAGCTTTTGCTGAGCTTGTTTTAGATCTTGAGTGACTTGTGCTAAGCGTTGGTTGAGCGATTGATTGACTGATTGCCACCGATATCTGTTAATCAGGCGGCTTTTTTCTACCATGCCCTTCATCAGCATATCCACCGTTTGGACTGCTTGCTGCTGGTCGAGCGATCGATACCCAACAGCAATTTCCAGCGGTTGTTCTGGCTGAGAAATCTTGACGCTAGCATTCTGTCGAACTTGCTGAGGCGACAGCTTAACTGCATCTGCCACTGCTTTGACAACATTATCTGCCAGCAGGACATCCGCTGTCAGTTGCTCTCCTTGCTTCAGAATTGTCGCGCCCGTGGTCGAAAATTTGACTGGCGGATTGTTAGAAGTGAGAGTGCCTTGAGCCATGAATCCCGGAGGCGGCGCTAGGCGGTAGGCAAGGGCCCCTGAAATGCCCATAATTACAGCAAAACTGCCTAAAGCAATCCACCTGTATCGATTTGCTGATGATTTAAAACGTAAATTTCCCATTTTGATAGTCAAGTCATAACTTTCGCTATTGGCAGCTACTGCAAAAACTTGTTAGCGATCGTCCCATTCTGGTAAGTCAAATTGACTGCATCACCTTGTGAAGCATCACTTTGTGAAGCATCACCTTGTGAAGCATCAAAATCCCTCAGCTTTTCGCTACAAGCTTTTGGCTTTTGGGAGTTACCAATATTAATGGCGTGACTGCGGGAAAGGTGCGATCGCCATAAATCTTGAACAGGAGCTAAAACCGATCCTTTTTTGCTAACAGTTGCTAACAAATATATAAGTTGAGATGTTCTATCAACCAAGGCGGATCAACCAATGCCGGTAGAAATCTCTACAAGCACTTATACTCTTGCATTCAGAACGGCTAAATTCATTCTATAGGACATAAAGACCTCTTGCTCAG
>Ga0316607_1000607_pt1 | contig 12274 bp, 17 predicted proteins | sample MIS2016062E_MG_FD_207674 | JGI IMG/M metagenome (GOLD analysis project Ga0316607, IMG submission 207674) | Microbial mat bacterial communities from Middle Island sinkhole, Lake Huron, Michigan, United States - MIS.2016.062E | ecosystem: Environmental > Aquatic > Freshwater > Lake > Sediment...
CTGAGGATAGCTATAAGAATAACACAAAGTTGGTAGAATGCCCTGTCGTACTCAATTCTCCTTGTCTTAAAGATGTTTTATACAGAGGACAGTCGAAAGCTTTATCTTCAAACTTAGTTTACTCGTCAACAGGCTCAAGCCATATAACTGGCATCTTTCCAAATAGAACACCATGCTAACTCTCAGTAATTCTTCTAGTGTTATAATTCCAATCTGCGCCCTGTAAAAAGAGTCCATGAATGTTTACTCCAAATTCTGGTTCAGGCATTTCTAATGCTTTCTCAGCGCCAAAGTCTCTTACATTAGTTCTAAATTTGAGGGTATCAATAGCAATTCCTGTTTCTCTTGCGTAAGTCTAAAGAGCAGCAGTCATGAATCCTTAGGGGAAAAAGAAAGAAGAAATCCAATAAGATCTTGGAGGTCCCTAATACAACCATTTAGAGAGGAATTCAACTCTTTAGATAAGATCATCAAACCAAGAATTTAGTGGTTTCAAAGAGGGATAACCAACATTAGACCACATGAGGGGGACTTTGTTGTCAATAAAGTTGTTAAACATTCTTTCAAGATCCATAGACATAACAACTGTTCCTTTGATTGCTTTTTAGATGTTCACTAAACTATCTTTCATCATGCTCAGAAGTTTATTAAATCGCTCAATTTCTTAATTTACAAATACTCCAATTGATTGCAATGCTCCTGTCTTTGGTAAATACTTAAAAGTATTAGGATGAGCTTCTTTCACTCTTAATCAGTCTGGCAATCGTGATAAAATTAGTTCTGCCAATTCCTAAACAATTTGTTCTGGGGACTTTGCTTTACTTCCCTGTTATACTCTTGGTTAGACAATAAGGATTGTTTCCATAAACTCTGAAACTGTCTTTTTCTAAAAAGTGATATTTGCGTTTGGATGTAGTCCAAATATCTCAGGATCGTCTTCAAGAGGTAAGTTCTCAATATAGTTTTTGTAATCTTGTAATAGACCTTCTGGAGGAGCATAATAAATATCTAGATTCGAAAGTTTATAATTATCTAAAAGAATATCAGGACAGAAGTATCTCTTTAAAAGAGACTTTATTAATCAAACATCTTTATCATCTGTAACTCTACCGCCATAATTAACTTCTGCAACTAGATAATTCAAAGCAGTGTATGGGACCTCAGGTTGTTCTGATAAAAACATAAATGTTTGTTACTTTGACATCACGAAATCAGAGTTCATCCATGAATAAGGAATATTCCACCCAATAGCTCCAAATTTTCTTCTCTCCAATATAACTGCATGGAAAAATCCGAGAGCGAAAAGTAATTTTTTGAATTCTCTTGGCTTTACACATCCTTCAAATTCTTTATCAGATACCTCCAAGAATGTTCTTCTTAGATTTGCTTTCAATCCTTTTGGAGGTTCATTTGTAATCTTGATTCCTGACTGCAACACTGGCACAGGGAAATAATCAGCAGGCATCGAAGTCAGCCATAATCAATATTCAGGATGAGTCAGCTCTTCGTTTTGTCTTTCCTAAATTCATTCTAATTTCGGCATCCAACTTGCTGAAAGATGGCAGTTTTGAAGACAAATCCATTCGCCATTCTTTTGTCCTCCTTCGATATATCATTTAGCAATTTTTCCCTGTCCTTGGCCTAAAGATAAAATTCTAAGACGACCTGCATCCATGCCATAATCTGAAGCTAATGCCTGAAGATATGGAATTGGATCTGCTCCTGGAGATAACACAAAGATTAAGGGAGTTGTTGGTCCACTATCCATATAAGATCCTTTTAGATCAAATGGAGGAGATTCGATAAATTAAGGTCCTAATTCATATTTAACAAAGTTCTTAACAAAGAAAACTAATTTCTCTTCTCTTAGATTCTTTAAAATTAGCATTCATTAGAACTAAGATAAACTTTATTCATACTTAGGAGGGAAAGAACATTTCCAAGGCTCACTAGTCACTACGATATCTTTCCAATAAACTGAATCAGCTGCGTCTCCAAAAGAAGCAATTAAGCCAATAAAGTTTGCATGAACCTCTTCAAGGCCTTTTAATTTAAGGAAAGTCAAATTGTCAACATATGGGATAGTACTATCAATATGCTTAATCATAGGTCCTCAAACAAAGTAGTTCCATTCCCCAAATGTAATTCATCCTTCTCTTCTAATGATTCCTGAAGTATTTAAGAAGGAATAAAGAAGCTTATCTTTTTCAAACAATCCTCTACAAATATTAACATAGAAACTATCTGTAATGTCATTAATCAAAATTCATAATCTTTCTGAGAGAACCTCTGAAGCAGGACTGTTTTTAATTCTTCAGTTGAATAACTTCACAAAGAATTCAAGAGAATACTGATACATAGGATCCATTTGAGCTAAATCTGCAATCACGAAATAAAGAACTGATCCTCTTGTTGCTACTGGTCTGTAAAGTTCTCTATTTTGATCAATCTCCAATGCAGTTTTCTCAGCCTCAATCATCTTTGTACTGATTTGTTAAGATGTTTCTTTTGACTAATCAAGCACATTAATCAATTCCTCATCATTCAAAATATCTTCAGATGCTTCTGCAACTAACTTCAAGATTTTTCCCTCAATATCTGTCAACTACTTCTTGAAGTTTGCTAAAGTCACAATTAACTCATCTCATTATTGCTCTAATTTTGGTTGTTCAAACTTCACAACATGGACCAACAACTAGTCTTCTAATCCTTGTGGAGTCACTGTCATGTTAAGTAAAGTAACTTTGATGCAAATTTCCGGAAGGTAATGAGGGTTCATAAGTTTTGTTGTCATGTACATTTTGAATTCCTGATTATAGTTGATCAAGTTGTCTCCTAATTTCATCACCCATTAACCCTGAGATTTGTAAAAGTTCTTTGATAGAACTGGTTCAAGAGAAGGATCTAATTTTTCATCGATATTCTCTAAAAGGAAAGGGGATCCAACTCAAATGCATTGTTCAATCTTCTTTAAAAATTGCTTGTCTGCTGGTTTACATATTTCAAGTTTATTTTCTTTTTCCATATTTTTAATCCATTTGTTTCCTTATGCCTAAGGATCAATCATTAATGGCCATCATTTTGCTTTTGTCACATAAATTCCATTCTCTATCGACAAATTATCAGCAGGAAGTCCTTAAAGATTCCATTCTCATATCTCCACAGGCTCTCCCAAGATTCTAATGATTTAGAATTTAGGATCAATAGGTATTTATTTTTCATTACAAAAATGAATCCACATCTTTTTTAAATTCTCTCAATAGGTTGATGTAAATGGACCTACATAAGAAACACACCCTGCTGCAACGATCTGATTTCCAATCATGTTTGTCATATCAACCTCAAGTTATTCTATTGACTATTTCCATCTTAAACTTTCGTTTGCAAGTCCATTGACAAGTTTTTCGGCTCTATCTAGTTGAACTTCAATCAGTTGCTTTTGTCTTGTTAGCTCTTCAAGTTTTCTCATGCTATGATGATAGTTTGCCTCTAATTAAGCAATCTAATCTCAAATCTTTTGCAATGCCGCCTCCTTAATAGAAAGTTCATCTTTGGCAATCTTAAGTTGGGCTTCTGCTTTGGCAAGTTCAATTTGCTTTGGTTTTACTATTTTCATAACATCTGCATATCCATCGATGGCTCGAACCCAAAGACAAATACCTCGTCCTGCGTTTGAGACTGACTTGATTATATCTGGTTAAAAGTTTGGATCAGAAATATATTGCTTCTTCAATTTCTTCAAAATTTTCTCAGGAATAGAATCCTTCTTGTATGTTTTAAGATCTTCAATAAATTTCTTTGGATCGGCCATTAATTTCTTTCCCTAATCCCATGATTCTGGAACTCCTTAAAGTAAACACACAGCTTCAATAACAGGTTTTAAAAGTTTAGGAGGATTGGGATACGCTTTCATTTCATCAATATCTTTCTTGTTTAAAGTATCAAGAGCAGCAATAGCAGCATTCATTAAAGGAATACATGCTGATAATTCTTTATCACATCCGATCTTGATTTCCTGAACTTTTTCAAAAAGCTTCTAACTCTCTGCAGCCTCTACAGCAAATAATTTCTCGGTTTCACTAGCAGCTGCTTTTTGTTTCTCAAGATCCACCACAAGCTTTTAAGTCTCTTCTTCTTTTTAATCAATTTCTGGTCAAAGTTTGATCAACATAACTTTAAGTTAATCAACCATCTCGTTAGTTTCACTTAGTCTTTTAATACCACCTTGGTACCTGTCTATTTTTTCTGGTACAATCATTCTCTAAGTCTTTAGCATCTCTAAATATGTTTTGATAAGCTCTAAGTATGAAGTAGGGGTTGTGTAGTTCTTTCTTCTTAATTCGTTATAAAAGTTATCAGAAGCATCTGAAACAGAATTATGAATAGCAACACTCATCTAACACAATGCGTCCTTATATTCAGCAATTCCAAGGTACTCGTTTTCAGTATAAATTCAATCAGCTACTGAATAAAGAGCTTCTGCAGGCCATGGATTGTACCAATCAATTGTACAGCAGTTGATGATTGAAGGGAACTGTCAACATCGATTTCTAAATTAGTCTCCAACAGGGGAGAATGTGAGACAGATGTGTAGATTCTATCAGCCCCTGATCACAAACCAGGCAAGAATTTCATCTGAAGACTCCTTTGGGGGATTAGCTCTTTTAGCATCCGCTCTTAAATCTCCAATGATAACATCTTGATCGTCTTTATCAAACAAGTTGGGAACTTCTCCAGAGTTAAGAATGTTGTTGATGTCTTCGAGGAAAGATTCTGATACTATTTGAGAATCGCTGAACATAAAACAGAATTGTTTATTGTTAACACCACCACACTCAGTTAACAAATAAGCTAAGTCTTCATGGAATTTCTTCTCCCCATAGTTTTTAGAAATTTCAATAGAGAACTGAGTCATTCTATTCATAGAGATAGCAATTCTTGTTAATGACGATCTACCGGAACCTCCAACCCCGACTAGAAGAGCGTTTCCTCGTTGAGATCTTAATATTCTTGCAACTCGAGTTAAATGAGAAATAGCATCATTGAAGAATACAAGATTCATTTGGGATTTTCCTGATGAGAGATTATAGTCTTCGAGGGCTTGATTGAGAGTATCGATCAATTGTTCTGGAGGGCTAAGTTTCATGTATGCATTATCGTTATTTTCATAAGATCCGAATAAAATATCAATGAAATCTTCTTTTTCCCACTATATATCAAGCTGCTGTTTCATTTATTCATGAACAATTATGTTGAACTTGTCTCGATCTTTTTGGTCAATCAATCTATCTCTGAAAACTCTAAAGGTTTCATGAACCCATAGTTAAACAAGCAATTCTTTTTCTCCTTTCAAATTGTCAAGATCAATTTGCAAAATTCCCTAAATAACTTTTGAGAGATCTCTGAGATTGAAAGTATAATGGGACTTTGTTGGGGTTGGGAGAAAATCATTTGTAATCTGTTTATAAATTTCGACGCTTGCTTCAACAATATTATCAGCAAAAATATCGAGACCATTACTTTCAGTGTCAAGTTCGAGGAATCCTTAAAGGATCTTTGAAAAGATAGTCTTCATTGATTTTGAGCTTAGTTCAGGAATCCATATCATGTTAAAATGTCTGAAGAGTCTTGGAGTAACTTTATTTCTTCCTCCTCCAGGGGGAGCACAAGCACAAACAAACTTAGTTGCCTATATTCGCTTGAAGAATAGCTTTTTGGTGTCATAAAACCCTCCTTAATCAATGACTTGTCTTAAAAGCTCAATAGGGGGTTAAGATCCATAAGTATCAAGTTGAGGCATATTTACATCATCAATAAAGAAGATCTTTTTACCTCATGAAGGTCCTAAAAGTGTTTTTCTAATTCTTGTCAATTTGGTTTCAAATACATCTTGAAGATTCTTTGACTTTGTTTTTCCGCTGAATCCAACGATACTAGATTCAAATCCTTCTCCCATATGGGCTAAATAATCCATGGAAATAACTGATTTTCCAACTCCAGTCTGACCTGAAAACAGGACGTTATTGTCATTATGAAGTAAAGTCTGGAGAACGTATTTAAACTTGACTGTGTCAGATGTGGGGACGAGAATTTCAAAGAAGTTCATTGATCTTTCATATTTGAATGGCTCAACCTTGTCCGACCAATGTCCAAACGAAAATGTTGATTTTTCAATGCCGTAATCATAAACTGTATCATTCTCAGTCGAGTAGGAATAAATCTTGAGTTTTGTGCATAAATTCTTTAAAAACTATGAAAACTTTGGTCTACTTTTATCCTCTAAGTTTCCTCCAATTGACCATATCAAAGAGAAACATAAATGGAGTCTAACTATTGATTCTTAGTTTTCTATTTTATTGAGATTGATGTAAGATCAGTTCAAAAAGGATGAAAGTAGCTTGAGTAAAGAGTCGATCAAGTTCGAATCCACAGATGGAATCACCTCTGTACAATTTTCTCGAATGTAATCAAGACATTCTTTTGCTGCTGATATGATAAGCTCGCAAAAAGCATCAAAGTTAATCAAACTGAGACCAATTTCCTCATCTTCTTTAAGCTCCCTTTCTAGCATGACAAGTTTCCAATGATTAATGAGAGGTTACCATCCAAGATGAACTGGCTCTAAATAAACCATTCCGCATCTTGAAACTGTTGCAGGAGAGGCAACTGCTAGATCATTAACTTCAAACATCATTGTAAGTGTTGGAGGTAGCTTAATTCATTTGCCATTTGTCAAGCAAAGAGTCTTGTTATCATCAAGCACAGTATTCATGTTCTCGATCCAAAGAGCATCAACTGGCCCATCGAATACAATCCATTCTTTGTTGTCTCCAGTCTTTTCAAGAGCTTTTTTGACAAGATCTGAAATAAGTCCTTCAGTCCATTCTCCAGTCATTGGGTTTGACTCACCGTATAACTAACCCATCGTTACTGATTTTGGATTCAAAGTAGCAATATTTACTTTCTTATGCATAGGATCTTATGAACCATCTTCATGTAGATTCTCAAGTGCTTTACCAAGAGTTTTTGAACAAGTTGTCTTGCCAGTACCTGTTGTGCCAACCAACATGATACCATGTCTTACAAGCATCGTCTCAAGAAGTTATATTACCTTAGTTATATATTTTGGAGGGCATGAATACTTGTTATCGGTCAAATACTTTTCTATCTTAACTTTAAGCTGGCCATAATCAATAAAAGGCACGTCTACACCTGGGAACAAATCTGACACAATTCCTTCAAACAAAGGCAAATCGTGTTCAAGGAATTTAGGAATATTTGAATCTCTCATAGCTCAGATCAAAAGGATATCTTCAGCTGTCACTGTATCTCTTCTTCTTAAGGTACCGGCCATGACAAGCACAGACTTTACAGCTCTCATTCCAAAATCATAATGATCTTGCTTTGACAATTATTCAGAAGAAAGTTTATACAACTAAACCATTTTTCAAGAAAGAGCTAATGCGGTTTCAAATCCTTCTGAGAAGAGAATGATCTCAGCAATTAATCGGTAATCTGGAATCATCATCGACACAGGTCTGAACAAGGCTTTGAGGTTGTCAGGAAGCTCTGTTCTTCCTGCATATCCTGGGTTCATTGTTACAAAAACTCCAAATCTATGATTCAAAGGAATTGTCTTTTCTAAAAATTCAAATTCAGTGAGTTTGGCCCTAACTGCGCCTTGAATAGTCATAATCTATTAAGCAATAACTGATAAGACTTCAATATCGATTCTATTAAACTCATCAAAGCATGACCAAGCTCCTCCTTAAGCAAGTCCTGAAAAGAATCTGGCCATCATTCATACGTCTAATCCGTCAGAGCAATTGAAAACGACGCATTGAATTGCAAGAGCTTTTGCTAAATCTTTTGTGGTTTCAGTCTTTCCAGTGCCAGCTGGCCCTTGAGGATTACCTCCATAATACAAATTTAAAGCTCCTGTCAAAGTCATGTAGCATTTGTCTGTCAATGGGGTGATGACAAGTCTCGGCCCATTTCCTAAATACTCATATCCATATCTGAATCAAGTATTCGTTTGTCATGCAAACACATCTTGTTCATCAATATTAGGATCGTCTTCCTCTCCTTCTTCTAAAGGTTAGCTTCTTTGAGGATTAACAAATTCCCAGTAATATCTTAACTATTTTTACCATTCAAAGTTATTTACTGAACCAACTTTTGCTTCAATCATATTAGCGACAACGGTTCTTGAATGCACATCGATAACAATTAAGGCTCCCATTTCTGTTCTTTAAAGACCTGTTAGGTCTCCTCTGACAAGCTAAACCATTTCTGTGATTTATTTGATGGAGAAATCTAAAAATTCTTCTAATGCTCTCTTGTTAATTCCTTCTTCAATATCTTTGATTGCTTTCTCGCACATTTATGTCCAGTTAACTAAGTCTCCAGTTAAGATAGGTTATGCTCCACAATGGAAGAACCATTCTTTTCTATTCAATCCTGTCGGTGGGTATGTATCAAGGGCTTTCTTTGTGATATCATATAATGATTTGCACATCATTTTTTCTATATTCGTCATCCAGAATTCAACGTTACCCTCCGCAAATACCGATTTAGAAAATGGAATAACTTCACCTTCTGCAGAAATCATATGAGTAATTTCGGTCGAGTTTCTTGCATTTGTAAATCAGATGCTTTGAATTGCATCAAAGCATTTATTCAGATGGGGCTAAACTGCATGTGGGTTTCTTGTTTAAGATAAGATTTCGATGAGATCGTCGTTTGATAAAAAGTAGAATCTTGGGAATGCTGCTCTCTTGGTTTCTAAATACTCTTCAAGCTCCTTTTAAATTTTTTCAAGTATGCCATTGTTTTTGATAAACTTTTAGTAAATTCCTTCGGACTCGCATTAATCCATAATTCTTGGATTTTTATGAGTTCTAATCATTGTTTCTTTCCAAAACTTATCAACTAATTTAAACTGCTTGGCTTCATTTGGAAGCTATTTTTAAATATCATCTGCCGAAAATATATTCTCGAGATACATCCATTGCTTTTGGCAAGAATACCATTCATCAATAATATCAGCATAAAGAGAAAGCTTCTACTACCATTTTTCAACACTCTCTCTAATATCATTAGCGTATTTAGATCCAATCATTGTATTGATAGCTACTTGATGATCTTCTAACTGAGCGTTCATCTCTTCACTTGTTCCAAGGATAAAATCTTTACCATTGTCTCTGTATGCAAGTACAATAAAGTTAGTTTTCTCCCAGGCAGCTTATATCTCCATCAATTAATTGTTAATTTGATATTCTCCTGAAGCAATTCCTGAAATTTCCTCAATTTGTTCTTTAAATTCTGGGAAATGATTGTCTTTGAAATCCTTTAAAGTGTTATTTCCTGATGGAGGTTCATCCCATCCAACAACATCATAAATCATTCTCCAATGTTTTGGTAGCAGAGCCTTATTTCCGAGTGCTAAAATAAGATCAAGCATTGAATTGATTTCTCTTACTTTAAGAGAAAGCATATCAAGAACCTCGTCTTTGTAATTTTTAGGGAAATTCATTTTTACTTCATTGCAAACTACAAGGTAATTCTTTACTCTTTTTTCTACGTCTGCGGCATCAACTTATTCTTTAAAGTTTGAATTCATCCAGTGAGCATAATCAGCATTAAAAGAATTAACGTTTTCCCAAAGTTTGTTTCTGTTGTTCCATTTCTTATCAAAAATTTCAATTTCTTTCACGAGAGTTGCGTTTTCAGAGAGAGTTTCTTGGTAAGAATTATAAACTTCCATTCGTGTTCTCTACTCATCAAACTTCTTCTTTTGGCGCTTAAGAGTATCAATAGCGTCATTTGGAGGAGTGTCTTTAATGACTAAATTGTCAATGTCAACTTTTGAAATTGCTTCAGTCATCTTTTCTTTTGTGTCCGTAATGTTCTTGTTCATAACACTCACTTGTTCTTCTCGCGCTTTTAATTGCTCTGCGTCTTTCTCAGTGACGAGTCACGAGAATATCTCAATTCTCTCATGCAAGGAATCAATTTTTCCTTGAAGAATTTGGATATCTGCTGTCATATTGTTTTATAATTGATTGTTCTGCCCTTTGAACTTTTTAATTGCAGTATTCATTGAGTTGGCAAGTTTTTATTAATCATAAAAGGCTATGATTGCTTCTTTAGATTCTTTTACTAGCTTAACATACTCGACATAAGTTTTCAAATCTGTGAATGTCGTGTTAAGCTTAAGTTCGAGGTCTTCAATTTTTTGATTTACTGTTTTAACGGTTTTTTCTGATCATTCATAGAGATGCCTCTTCATGTTGTTTTGTTCATCTCAAATCTTCTTACTGAGTCAGTCTTTGAGAGTTTTGCCAGAAACCCATATCAGTCCGCTAGGAATTTGATTTTTAATTACAGAACCTACTGTCAGATCCCAATCTTTTAGTTTCTTTAGTTCCTTTTCAATATAGATTACATCATGCTATTGCTCTGCAAAAACTTTAAAGTCAAACTCCTATTCGTATTGGTGAATATCTTTGCATGCGATAAATTTGTTAACCTCCTATTAAAGGAAAATGAAGTCATTTTGCAATTTGAGTTAAATATCGTCTTTGACTTAATTATACTCTTCTGAGTTTTCAATGATTGACTTGAATCAAGGTCCTTTGTCACTGATGATGCCTTAAGTGTACTGATTAAAATGAGAATGGCCTCCGATCATATTGATATCTGATACAATTGCCAACATATCGTTCTCTAATTTCTCAATGTTGCTCTAGAATTCACTCTCTTGAGGGCTAAAAACAATAAGATCTCCATCAAAGGCAACCTCAGAAATGATTCCGTACTTCTTGGAGTCGATATCTTTGCACATCTCTACAAACAGAATATTAATGGATTCAAGAGTGATATTAACTTAGGTTTCAACAACCATGTAATCAACAAGTTTAATGAAAATTCCTATCGAGCTGATGTTTCTCTTAGCAATCATCAAAATTTGATTTTTGATGTTCTCTTCTTCCTTCATTTTGACCATAGATTTGTGCTTGACTTTCTTTACTTAGCTTTTAGCATTTTCAAAATCTTCCTCGTCTTGTATCTCTTTTGATTTTGTGATCTCTTGAGCGATTTTAATTAAGTCATCAATAAAATCATCAACGACATAAACTTTCTTTGTATTTTCTCATTCCAGCTTTAAATCTTTGTTGAATTCATCAAGTGGATAAGCCTTGTTTGATTTTGGAATTGTGAACGTTTTGTTGAGCGACATTTTCAATAATCCTTTGTTAATTTTTAAGAAAGTAGGTAAGAAAGCCTATCAAGACCATATAAGATTTCAAGCAAGCTTTTATCAAGTTCTTAAGAATTTCTTGTGTCTCACATTTCCTTTCCATAAGGAAAATATCTTCCCATTGATGTAAGTTCAAAAGAATTTCATGCTTGTCAACACATTGAACATTGTTGATTGCTGCATCCAGTCAGAGAGCTTAAAGAATTCTGTATGAACAACGTCTTCACTCTCTTTAATAGCTCCTTTAGGCTTTATAGTTTGAGAGATATTGACCACTCCCTGTGCAGAGATGAAAAAGTTGTCTACTTTATCTGTAATGTCATTGTTGTCGTCTCCGACCACAATCAAATCATATGGTCTGAACAAGAGAGGGCCTGGGTCGCTTCAAATGCATCAAATATACTTTATCGGGGTGTTGTTGCCATATTTAGCAAAGAATGAAATTGCATTCACTCCTGTTTTGATCTCGACAAGTTGTTTATGAATGTAAGAACCCTTTGTGATGTAAAGCTCTTTTCATGCCATTGCCATTTCATCAGTCTTAGACTCTTTCTCTTCAGCTTCAATCATGTTCTTCATTTCTTCAAGAGTCAAAGCTTCTTCATCATCTTAGTTGTTGTGGTCCTAAGGTTAAAGGGGATTACCATTTCTTCCATTTCTTCGTCATACTCTTCATCATCCATCTCTCCCTCTTCTATCATGTCATTGTCTAGTCAAGACTAGGTTTTCTAGGAAAGAGGAGGCAACTACGTGGAGTTAATAACCCCTGGAGGCAGTTTCTTCTTAGACTGTTAGAGGTCATTATTCAGGAATGGAAGACTATACTCAGCAAGCTCTACTGCAGAATTGAAGTTATACAGATTCTTGTACTATGATCAATCCTGTCGAGCTCCCTGAATCTGGGCAAAGATGTTCTTCGATCAATCTTTCTTCTCCATCTGGTTTTATTTTATTTAAATTAAGATTCAAATTCTAGGGGTTTTGGGGTTTTGGGGTTTTGGGGTTTTGGGG
>Ga0316607_1000608_pt1 | contig 12264 bp, 11 predicted proteins | sample MIS2016062E_MG_FD_207674 | JGI IMG/M metagenome (GOLD analysis project Ga0316607, IMG submission 207674) | Microbial mat bacterial communities from Middle Island sinkhole, Lake Huron, Michigan, United States - MIS.2016.062E | ecosystem: Environmental > Aquatic > Freshwater > Lake > Sediment...
ATTGTTTGTATAGATCGACCAACTTAACTCCTTGATGATCAATCCAATATCTAAGAGTTTTGTTTCGGACAAATTGAGCTGTGCGGATCATTTCGTCTATGACCCGATATTGCTGCGCTTTGCCCTTCAATTTAAACTCTAGTACAATCATGCCATTATTCTATCATTTTTACAAATCACTGTGTTTAAAAAGTGCGTATGTTTAATAATTATTTACACTTTATAGAAATTAAAGCCGTCCTAGAAGGACGGGGCTTTAGCCCTCCGCTACGCTCCGCCCAAACTTTTGGTAAAATAAAAGAGGTAACATACCCACCCGGACAAGGCCGACATCAAGCCTAACACCAAAGTTTGCAATGCTTGCAACGGCGCAGAAAAATTGGCAGACTGGGATCAGAGGATAGGGCAATGGTGAACATCCCTTGAATCAACAACATACATAGAATTTCTTTTTAGATTTCGATACATAAGGCGGTGGGACACACCGTGGAGCGTCTGTGGAGTGAACATAAGACCAAACCTTTTTCGAGAGCAGAGGCAGTTGCTAGGTCGCAGAAACCCAAATAGTGATGTTTGGGAACCATCGTGGTTGTGATTCCCGGTGAGGATGTCAACTACTGATTTGTTTAGGATGATTGCAAATGGGTACTGTCTGAAAACATGAGCTTTGCCTGCATTTAATAGCTTTCTAGCTATCACTGGCAGGCACGGGGTTAGAGGTTTCTTGCTGCTGTCGAGTACGAATACTTGGTTGGGAGTTTTAGACATGGTTGCGTCTATTCCTAATTAGTAAAAGTTGCCTTGGCATTGTTATTGGTCGGTATTATCTCAACAGCACTGGCTTTACAAAATCCTTGCCTGTTTAACTGCCGAGTTATAGAGCTTGGGGCTGGCACGTACTCGCCTGGTATGAACTTGAACACTTGCCAATAACGAAAGCCTGGACTTACTTAGCAATTTCTGGGTTTATTCAGAAATGTCTAGGATTTGAGTAAGTCCTTGCGGAAGCGTGGGCTTTCCTGGTGCGGTGGAATTAGATCGCGCTCAACCGCTGACCTTGACAACATCTCTGGGGCAAACTCTGACCGCCAGGGATGTTTCTCGCGAAATTTCTCAGGACACACCAGCCCTAGGGAATGTCGGAGAATATGACATTCAGCTTGTCCTATCGCAGGTAACTGGCGATCGCGATCGAGTTACAAATCCCAGGCATGGCGATCCAAGAGTGGCCAACAATTTCTGCTCATTGACTAACCCCAAAAACCCAAACCGATGAATCCCCAACTCTCCTGGTTTTGGAGCTTAACAACGCCTTTCGGGAGTGACAAATCAGGGATATAGCTACCTCTCAAGATATTCACATCTCAAACCTAAGATAGATGGCAATAACTCCGCATCCTGAAATCATCAAGGAGTTATTTCATTTTTCACCAGTAAAGTCAACGATGTCATTGACAACAACGACTGTTATAGCTGGCTGACCATTTAATAACACTCTCGACTAATTTGAGAAACTCAACATACTAGAGGCATCATCATGGGTACTGCAATTGACAACTTCACCAAACAACTTCATGACAATTTAGAAGCAGTTGAAGAGCGAGCAAAATCTCTGAAGGAAAGCATTCAATCTGCGCCGAAAAAAACTCAAGCTGAGATTCAAGCGAAACTCGACGAAGTGAAGACAAAGCTAGAGGCTAAGAAACAAGAATTCGATGAGTACCGAGCCAAGCTCAAAACTCAATTTGAAGAAAAAGAATCTGAGGTAAAATCGAATGTCGAGGAATGGAAAGCGAGTCGCGAACTCAAGAAACTCGCCGATCGGGCAGAGCAAGCAGAAGACTATGCAAATACAGCGATTTTATTAGCAATGGCGGCGATGGAAGAAGCCGAAAAAGCAACCTTGGAAGCGATCGCTGCTAGACGAGATGCTGAAACTGCTGCGGAAACTATGGAGAAGTAAGACACGATTAAACCCAGCTTGTCGGGGAGTTAGTTGACAGCGGATAAATTGCAATAAAGGCAACAAACTCAGGGCATGGTGAAGATTAAACCCTAGGGTGGGCCTGGCCCACTCTACAGTAATCTTCTATTTAATTCCACCTTGATCAAAAAGATCTACTGAACTAATTTTTTATCTCCCCATACATCAAGGAAATTCTTTGATGACAACCGCCAAAAATAACAGCCAATATTTTCAAGATATTCGCCATCTTCATCGCACACTTGCTCCCATTCTGTTGTTGCCTCTGTTGCTGACAACTATTACAGGAACCATTTATCAAATCGTTGATTTGGCAGGCAAAGAAGATGCGTTTAAATGGTTATTACATTGGCACAAGGGACAGTTTGGATCACTTAATCTAGAAGTCATTTATCCCTTCCTGAATGCGATCGGCTGGTTCATATTACTTTTTACTGGAATTTCTATGTGGTTTCATGGCCTACTTCTAAAAAGGAATCCATTGAGGCTCAAATCAATATACCGCTTGCAAAAGTCCCAAAATAATGTCATACTGAACGAAACGCTCCTGGAGTGAAGAATCACCCGCCTATTTTTGACGGCGCTCAACATGACAATTTAAGTATTTATGCAAGAGGTATTTGACGGGTTATAACCCCGTCAAAAGCTTTATATATGGCGGATTTACGCAACTTTATGTAAAAAAGATGGGGTCAAAATTGTTAAGTAGTTCCATCAATACAATAATGTTTCCTCAATTTCACATACCTCATCTCGAAAAACAACTTAAATCCACAGAATACCTGAGTTTTAAAATTCTGGTATATCTGTTGCAGAAACCTGCGTAAAGTGAGTATTGAATTACTGTTTTGATTGAGGCCCGATCCGATTTCCTTGATTCTATCAATGCGATCAAAAAAAGTTATCAAAAAACAAATTATGGTTTCACCAGTTGATATCAATACCGTAACTGGCTTATCTGAACAAGACGCGATCGCCCGACTCAAAGACGAAGGCTACAATGAACTTCCCTCAGCACGATCGCGCAATCTGTTCTCGATCGCCTGGGAGATCATTCAAGATCCAATCTTTCTCTTGCTAGTCGGCGGTGGTGTCATTTATTGGATTTTAGGCGACTTACAAGAAGCCCTAATTTTGTTAGGATTCGTCTTTTTGATCGCGGGGATCAGCCTCTACCAGGAAGGCAAAACCGAACAAGCCCTAGAAGCCTTGCGCGATCTTTCCAGTCCTCGCGCCTTAGTGATTCGAGATGGGGAGCGAAAACGGATTGCAGGGCGAGAAGTCGTCCGGGAAGATATCTTAATTCTAGCAGAAGGCGATCGCATTCCTGCGGATGCAATCGTGCTTTCTTGCTCCAATTTATCGACAGATGAATCATTATTAACCGGGGAATCTTTACCAGTTCGCAAAGTTGCCGCTGTGGGTAGCGTAGAGATGGCCAGTCCGGGGGGAGATGAGTTACCATTTGTGTTTTCTGGAACCTTAGTTGTGCAGGGACAAGGAATAGCTAAAGTCCAAGCGATCGGCGCTCAAACAGAGATGGGCAAGATTGGCAAAGCATTACAAAAAGTGCAGCCAGAACCGACACCTTTGCAACAGGAAATGAATCGGTTAGTGAGTCGTTTGTTTGGCATCGCTTTATTATTGTGTGTATTGATTGTGGTGATTTATGGACTCATGCGAGGAGATTGGCTCAAAGGAATTCTCGCGGGAATTACATTGGCGATGGCAATTTTGCCGAACGAATTTCCAGTTGTTGTGACAATCTTCTTAGCATTAGGAGCTTGGCGCATTTCTCAGAATCATGTCTTAGCACGTCGCACTTCTGCGGTTGAAACTTTGGGTTCTGCAACGGTTTTGTGTGTGGATAAAACCGGGACTTTGACTCAGAATCTTATGGCTGTGCAACAACTATTTGCATACAACCAGTCAGAAAATTCTCAGCCATATAATTTGGAATTAAATTCAAAAGAACCGCTTCCCGAATCGGTGCATGAATTAGTAGAATTCTGCATTCTAGCAAGCCAAAGAGATCCGTTTGATCCAATGGAAAAAGCGTTTAAGCAATTGGGCGATCGCGATCTCGCGGATACCGAACATCTGCACAACGATTGGAAACTGTTGCGAGAATATCCGCTCTCACCGGAGCTATTAGCAATGTCTCACGTTTGGCAGTCAGCCGATAGCAAACAGTATGAAATTGCCGCCAAAGGAGCGCCAGAAGCGATCGCGGATCTCTGTCATTTCACGCCCGAACAGCAGCAAATTCTAGCCGCGCAAATCAGTAAAATGGCAGAGCAAGGATTGCGGGTATTAGGTGTTGCTAAAGCGCCTCTTCTTGGTGCGCCACCCCCATTTTTGCCGCCTCATCCGTCGCTCAATCCCGATCGTTTACCCGATCAACAACATGATTTTCCTTTTCAATTTCTAGGATTAGTTGGACTGTCTGATCCAGTGCGTCCAACCGTTGCGGCGGCAATTAAAGAATGTTATACCGCTGGGATTCGAGTAGTGATGATTACGGGTGATTATCCAGAAACTGCTCAAACCATTGCTCGTCAAGTTGGATTGATGCAAATGGGAGCCATTGTCACCGGAGCAGAATTAGATCGCATGAGTAACGATGAACTTCAGGAGCGTATTCAAAGTACAAATATCTTTGCAAGAGCCGTTCCCGAACAAAAATTGCGGATAGTTAATGCTTTGAAATCCCAGGGTGAAATCGTTGCAATGACGGGGGATGGCGTGAATGATGCCCCTGCCTTAAAATCTGCCCAAATTGGGATTGCAATGGGTCAGCGAGGCACGGATGTTGCCCGTGAATCGGCGGCGTTAGTGTTATTAGATGATGATTTTTCATCCATCGTGCAAGCGGTCAAACTTGGACGGCGAATTTTTGATAATCTCCGTAAAGCAATGGCATATCTTCTAGCGATTCATATTCCGATCGCAGGGATGTCTTTAATTCCAGTGTTGTTTAAGTTGCCGTTAGTATTACTTCCCGTTCATGTTGCATTTTTACATTTGATTATCGATCCAGCTTGCTCGATTGTGTTAGAAGCTGAACCCGCAGAAGCAACGGTGATGCAGCGTCCTCCCCGCAATTCCAAAGAACCCTTATTTGGCAGGAAAACTTTGGGCTTGGCGGTGTTTCAAGGTGTGGTGATTTTAGCGATCGTTCTCGCAATATTTATGATCTCGCTATATCGCGGACAAGGCGAACTTGATGCCCGTGCGTTAACGTTTACGACGTTGATTTTGGCCAATTTAGGACTAATTTTGAGCGAAAGTTCGACCTCGCGCCTCAGCTTAAAAATACTGCAATCCCCCAATGCTGCGCTTTGGTGGGTGATTGGTGGTGGCTTGCTCTTCCTTGTATTGGTGCTGTATGTCCCCTTCTTGCGTCAATTGTTTAGCTTCTCTTTTCTACATCCGATCGACTTGGCAATTTGTTTGGGAGGTGGAGCGATTAGCTTAGTCTGGTTTGAACTGTTAAAGTTACTCGATCGACCTCAAGGAGTTATTAAAGCTAAATCAGGAAAACCTATCTAAGACAGGACTTACGCAATTGGAATATGGTGATGAGTGCGATCGCACTCATCATTCACTGATGTCTATCCAATTATAGATAACTTTCTAATCTCAACTATTCCAAGCGATAGATGATATTTAATAGGTTTCAATTTATTATTTAGGGATAAACTTTTCTGCTCAGGAGTGAAAAAATGAGATCGAAACTATACAGTTTGGCGGTGTGTTTGGCAGCTTTGAGCCTGTTCGCGGGCTGCTATTTCAAATTAGGTGGGCTGAGAGGATCTGGAATCGTTAAAACCGAATCCAGAGAAGTGAGTAACTTCTCATCCATCTCTAGTAAATCTGTGGGCAGGGTTACGGTGCAACAGGCGGGAAAAGAGTCCCTCACGATTACCGCCGAGGACAATATCCTGCCCCTACAAGAGAGTTATGTCGCTGACAATGTTCTTTATCTCACCACCGAGAAAGATGCCCACTTCAGCCCGACCAAGCCCATTGAGTTTGTTGTGGAGGTCAAGAACTTAGAAAGCTTGAACATAAAAGGTGTCGGTAGTTTGGAAGTTAAGGATATCCAAGGTAAAAGGTTGTCAATTTCCCTTCATGGAGTAGGTAGCATGACAATCTCAGGAAATGTCGATGTGCTGGAACTCAATCTTTCAGGGGTTGGAAGTTTTCATGGCGAGGAGTTCAAGACTAAGCAGGCTACTGTTCACAATAGCGGCGTGGGGAGTGCTGTGGTTAATGTGAGCGAACAGTTAGATGCGACTGTATCCGGCGTGGGTTCAGTAGAATATATTGGATCTCCTGAAGTTCAGAAATCTGTGAAGGGTGTGGGGACGTTCAAGAAACGATAAAACCCATTTAGTTATGCCAAGCTTGTAGAAAAGACATTAAAAAATAAGGTAAAAAATAATGAATCCACAGCCCACATTTTGGAACTTATCGACAGATCAAGTGCTTCAGCAGACGCACTCTACAACGGGAGGGTTAAGCCGTCAAGATGCCAAACAAAGCCTGAGCAAGTACGGCGCAAACAGCCTCAAACAAACACAAAAATCGAGCGCATTGATGCTGTTGCTAAATCAGTTCAAGAGTCCGATTATCTTGATTCTGATTTTTGCCGCAATGCTATCAATTTTTCTGAAAGATGCAGCCGATGCAATTATCATTTTAACTATTGTCATCATCAGTGGGCTATTAGGATTTTGGCAAGAGCGAGGTGCCTCGAACGCGGTCGAAAAATTATTAGCATTAGTGCAAGTTAAAGCAACTGTTTTGAGAGATGGTCAATCTCAAGAAATCTCCAATAAGGAAATAGTGCCGGGTGATATTGTGTTGCTTTGTGCAGGTAAAAATATTCCGGGCGACTGTCTAGTTTTAGAGTCGCAAGATTTATCGGTGGATGAAGCAGCACTGACAGGAGAAACCTATCCCGTTGATAAATTCAGTGGTGTATTACCTGCTGAAACTGAACTTGGCAAACGCACCAATTCCCTTTATATGGGAACTAATGTTATTAGTGGAACGGGGAAAGCAATAGTCGTTCATACCGGAAAAGAAACTGAATTTGGCAAAGTATCGGAACGCCTAAAACTCAGACCTCCCGAAACGGAATTTGAACATGGGCTGAGCAAATTTGGCTACTTTCTGATGGAAGTAACGCTAATTTTAGTAGTGCTAATTTTTGTCGCCAACGTCTACCTTCATCGCCCTGTGCTGGAATCCTTTATGTTTTCTCTGGCGCTGGCGGTTGGTTTGACTCCCCAACTGCTGCCTGCGATCGTCAGCGTTAACCTAGCTCGTGGTGCCAAGAAAATGGCCCAAAAGCAGGTGATTGTGAAGCGTTTACCCGCGATCGAAAGCTTGGGTAGTATGAATGTGTTTTGCACCGATAAGACGGGTACGCTGACGGAAGGAGAGGTGAAAATTCACACTGCGGTTGATGTCGAGGGGAAAGAAAGCGATCGCGTGCTACTTTATGCTTATTTGAATGCCGCCTCTGAATCTGGTTATGTCAATCCGATCGATCAAGCGATTCGCGAACACAAAAAATTCGATATTTCTAGCTATCAAAAGCTAGATGAAGTGCCTTATGATTTTAACCGCAAACGTCTCAGCATCCTGTTAAAAAAAGAGAATACGCATCTGATTGTTACTAAAGGCGCACTGAAAAATATTCTGGATGTTTGCTCAAGCGTTGAAACTGCTGACGGTAAAAAGATAGACATTGTAGATCAGCAAAAAAAACTCCACCAAGAGGCGGTCGATTTGGGCAGTCAGGGATTTAGAGTTTTAGGTGTGGCTTATCGTGATTTTAATCAAGATTCCTTCAGCAAAGATGATGAAACGAACATGACATTTCTGGGCTATCTTGCTCTGTTTGATCCACCCAAAGCTGGCATCGCGGACACCCTCAAAGAGTTGGAAATGTTGGGAGTCACCACGAAGATGATTACCGGAGACAGTCAGGCGGTTGCTATTAGTATCATTCAGCAGGTAGGACTGCCTGAACCAAAGAGTTTGACAGGCTCTGAACTAGAGAAGCTGAGTGATGAAGCTTTGATGCATCGAGTACAATATACTAATGTTTTTGCCGAGGTAGAGCCAAACCAAAAAGAGCGCATTATTATTGCTCTCAAAAAAGCGGGGAATGTGGTTGGATATCTGGGAGATGGCATTAATGATGCCTCGGCGCTTCATGCGTCTGATGTCGGTATCTCTGTCGAGAGTGCAGTTGATGTTGCCAAAGAAGCCACTGATATTGTGTTGATGGCAAAGGATTTGAATGTTCTTGTCGAAGGCGTAAAGGAAGGACGGGTGACATTTGCTAATACTTTAAAGTATGTATTTATGGCAACTAGCGCCAATTTTGGCAATATGTTTAGCATGGCGGGAATTTCTTTGTTTTTGCCATTTTTGCCGCTGCTTCCTAGTCAGATTTTGCTGACGAATCTATTAACTGATTTCCCGGAATTGACGATCGCAACCGATCGCGTAGACAAGGAGTTAGTCAGCCAACCTCGCCGGATGGATATCACGTTTATCCGCAACTTCATGATCGTGTTTGGTTTGCTGAGTTCAATATTTGATTACCTCACGTTTGGGGCGCTGCTGTTGCTGCTGCACGCTCAACCAGAACAGTTTAGAACAGGCTGGTTTTTGGAGTCTGTAATCTCCGCTTCGATGGTTGTCCTAGTGGTTCGTACCCGTCAATCTATTTTCGACAGTAAACCCGGAAAATACTTGTTGATGGCAACGCTGGCTACCGTAGGAGTGACAATGATCATGCCCTGGACACCTTTGGCAACGATGCTCGGATTTCAACCGTTGCCGTTGAGTTTTGTGCTAGTGTTAGGATCGATCGTGGTGTTTTATGTTACGGTGGCGGAGAATGTGAAACGAGTGTTTTACAGCCAGTGAAATTTTAAGACATCTTTATCCTACGGGAGGTAAGTATGATGTGGATGAAATGGATCGCACTCATAAGTATTTTAGTTGTAGTTTGCATTGGACTGGCTACCATTTACGGCAAATATCGGTGGCAGTTAGATACTGATAAATTACGCGCCCAGTTAGCAAGTGGGCAGCGGATGATCAAGCCGCAAATCTATGACCAAAAAGAGATTGAAGGCTTACCAGCCCCTGTGCAGCGATTCTTTCGGACAGTATTTAAGGATGGACAGCCGATCGCCTCTGCTGTCAAATTCACTCAGCAAGGACAGTTCAATATGGGTGAGAAAAAAGCCAAGTGGAGTCCATTTACCTCCACACAATTTGTGATTACTCAGCGTCCAGGTTTTGATTGGGATGCGCGTATTCAGATGGCACCAGGACTGAAGGTATTTGTCCATGATACCTATTTGTTAGGGGAAGGTATCTTGCACGCATCATTACTCGGTCTTTTCAGCCTTGCAAGTGTGCGCGGTACGCCTGAACTAGCCCAAGGTGAGTTAATGCGGTTCTTCACAGAGGCGGCGTGGTATCCTACTGCTCTGTTACCGAGTCAGGGTGTACTCTGGGAGGCGATCGATGATATCTCCGCTCGCGGCACTCTGACGGATGGTGCAACAACTGTCTCCCTAGTGTTTCGTTTTAATACCGAAGGGTCGATCGATACCATCCGTGCTGAGGCTCGTTATCGTACAGTTGGCGACACTCAGGTGGGAATGCCGTGGGAAGTTCGATGTTGGGGATATACGGTTCGTAATGGGATGCAGATCCCCTTAGAGGGCGAAGTAGCATGGCAACCCCCGGAAGGCGCTTGGCCGTACTGGAGAGGGCGGATTACAGAGATTAACCATGAGTTCGCGCCACCCACAGGCGATCGATTTGGTCAGTAAAGACTAAGGCAAAAAAAACCCGGTTTATCCGAAAAATCGTGGCTCTCTCCGAGAGATATTGACGCAGAAACCGGGTTTTTTTACGGAAATTTAAATTAAATTTAAATTTGTCATGCTGATATATGCGGGCTGACTTTTTACTCGATCGATCCAAGTTTCAATTGCTGGAAATTTTGTTAAATCAAATCCGCCTTCCCCAGCAACGTGAGTGTATGCAAATAAACCGATGTCAGCGGTATAGCGATCGCCAACAAAAAAAGCATGGTTTTCTAAATGCTGTTCCATCACCGCCAAAGCAGCATAACCCGGTGCTTGTTTTTGTTGGAGTGCTTCTCGATATTCCTCAGCTTTTCCTGTCATGTACCAAAAGCGAGAAGTAGCAATAAAAGGTTCGTGGCTGTACTGTTCAAAAAATAACCACTGCATGACTTGGGCTCTTGCAAATTTATCAGTTGGGAAAAACTCAGTTGCTTCGCTCAAGTAAAACATGAGTTAACTGTTGTTTGCTAAAATTATTTTGGCGATCAATGTCGATCGCCAAAACCAGCAACTTCTGCCAAAGTATAAAGCGGGCGGCCCTTCACCTCCTCATAAATCCGCCCCACATACTGGCCCAAAATCCCAATACTGACCAACTGCACCGCACCCAAAAAGAAAATCGCCATCATCACAATTGTCAAACCAGTTAATGCCGAATTTGGATAAAAAATCCGCCAATACAAAACCAAGAAAGCCATTGATACAGATACAAATGCAGCAAATAACCCCAGATAAATCGAAAGTTGCAGTGGCACTTTTGAAAAAGATACTAAACCATTCATCGCCAAAGCAAAAGATTTTCTAAACGTATACTTGACATCGCCAGCAAAACGCGGATCACGTTCAAACTTAACCGCCGTTTGTTTAAAACCAATCCAAGCCCGCAATCCCCGAATGTAACGATTGCGTTCTGGCATAGCATTTAGTACATCGACTACACAGCGATCCATTAAACAAAAATCTCCCGTATCTATGGGAATATCAACATCAGCAAGATTCCGCAAAATGCGATAATACATATAAGCTGGCAACCGCTTAAACCAACCTTCTTGACGGCGTTGAGTGCGTTGAGCGTAAACAACTTGATAACCCTGCCGCCACTGTTCTACCATATCTATAATCAACTCCGGCGGGTCTTGCAAATCGCCGTCCATGATGACTACAACTTGACCGCGAGAAAAGTTTAAACCAGCAGTTACAGCTATTTGGTGGCCGAAATTCCGGGCAAAACTTAGGTAAGAAATTCGCGAGTCTTTTTCGTGCAAGTCTCGCAGGAGTTCCAAAGAGCGATCGCGACTGCCATCATTAATTAAAATTAACTCTACTGGGCCATCCATTTTTGCCATCACCGCACTAATTCGCCAGTAAAGTTCAGGGAGAGTTTCTTCTTCATTATAAATAGGAATTACCAAGGAATATTTCGGTGTGCAGTTCATCATACTTGATATTTTAGTTGTGGTTTTTAACGGTTAAATCAAAGCTCTATTTTTTCAGAAACACGCTGAGGGGTTCAAGGGAAAACTTTTGTACATAAGTTTGATTTTTGACCACCATTTCTTTTCCTTGTTTGTCATCTTTTGTAGACTGGTAAATGATCGCACAAGGAATAAAGCTCTTGTAAGGTTCGGAATTTAATTTTTGCTCGACTACAGGATCGATGGTAGAGATATGTTCAATGCGAGGTGCTGGTTTTCCCGGTTGTTGAAAAAGTACCCACAACGGATATTCCCAGGAATTTTTAGTCCTAAATGATAGTCCTATATTTGTGCAGTTTTGAGATTTGACAAAATCCACTGCTTGATAGTAAGGAAACTCGATTTTCGGGCGACTTGTAAAGTAAAGCTCATTTCTGCTGCTATTAAAAATGTTACTCTCTCCGAGGAGAGGTCTAAATTTGTTATTAAAAATCCAAGGTAGCGACATGAAAATCAGAATTGCTACAATATAATTGGCTATTTTATGATTGGATAATTGCGATATTGTTAATCCAAACATGGGCGCAAATAATACAAAAGTTGTCAGGTGGTGGCGGCTGTGCCAAGGCTGGAATTTGAGGAGCAGACAAAGCAATAAAAATGTACTAATTGTAGCGGTAAAATAAAGTATTACTATTGAAATTTTTTTCAATTTTGGGTTGTTTAAAATCAGCATAATAGTGGCAAATATTAGCCCAAAGTGGATGGGATTGGTAGCATTGTTTTCATTAAATGAAGGTGTACTGAGAGCATATACTTGTCCTGGGGGCCAAGTGATGCGGGGGTCATTTGGAAGTATACCTAATATTTTGTGTAGCAATTTAACAACCGCCACAATCAAACCGTTAATTTTGGAAATGCTGGTGCCGGTGTGCATCGCTAAGTTTCTAAT
>Ga0316607_1000609_pt1 | contig 12261 bp, 13 predicted proteins | sample MIS2016062E_MG_FD_207674 | JGI IMG/M metagenome (GOLD analysis project Ga0316607, IMG submission 207674) | Microbial mat bacterial communities from Middle Island sinkhole, Lake Huron, Michigan, United States - MIS.2016.062E | ecosystem: Environmental > Aquatic > Freshwater > Lake > Sediment...
TAGTTCATTTATTATTTAGTGCGATTCTCCTCGCTTCAGTTTACAGTCTGGGCGTCCAATTATTTAATCGGCAAGTCGGTTTGTGGGCCGCTGCAATTTGTGTAGTTTTGCCGGGACTTTATCGGTTTCGCCTGCAATTTTTACTCGACTATCCCCTGACTGCTGCGATTACTTTGACTTTCTTTTGTCTGACAATGTGGAAGAAGTCAGAAGGAAGTTCGGCAACGAGCACTGTACGGGATATAACGGATGTAACGGATGCATGGAAGACCGAAGTTGGAAGAGGGAAGAAGTCCCAAGGAAGGCACGACACGGATGTGGATGCGGATAGGCGGATTAATTCTCGCAAACAGGGACAAGTTTGGTCTCTTTCTCTATCGTCTTACTTTTGGGCGATCGCCTTTGGAATTTCCCTCGGTTTATCAATCCTAGTCAAACACACTACCGTATTATTTCTATTTACCCCAATTGTCTGGTTGGCTGTCGGTACTGTGCGACAAAAAGCTTGGGGAAGATTAGCTCAATTAGCAGGTGCTTTGTTGCTGTCGGTGGCCGTATTTGGCCCTTGGGCAAAAACGAATTGGCTGTTAATTTTGACAGGGGGAAAACGGGCAACTTTCGATTCTGCGATCGCCGAAGGAGATCCAGCCCTCAATACAATCAATGCTTGGATTTACTACGGTCAACACTTACCTGAACAAGTTTCTTGGCCGCTGTTACTCATTTCCTTAGTAGGATTGTTACTTTATTTTTGGCGAAATCGGCAAAATAGTTTATCAATATTGCATTTCAAATCCTGTCGGTGGCTAGCCGTTTTTTGGGGAGGAGCTTATCTAATTAATTCGCTTAATCTCAATAAAGATGACCGCTATGTTTTGCCTTATTTGCCAGTAGTTGCAATTTTTTTGGCCTACTGTTTGACGCTGTGGCCCCGCAAGTGGGGACAACAAATTCGCTGGGGTACAATTGGCTTAGCAATTGTCGCGATGCTGTTCCATATGTGGCCGCTGGGAGGTGCTTTGGGAGATAATTTAGTCCAAATTGTTAGTCCCGGTAATTCGAGTTATCCTTACTTGGGGAAAGAGTGGCCGCACCGAGAAGTAATTGCAGAAATTATTGATACAGAACCTTATTTGCAATCTACTCTAGGCGTGTTACCTTCGACACCGGAAATTAATCAGCATAATTTGAATTATTATGGTGCTTTGGCGAATTTTCAGGTTTACGGGCGACAGGTGGGGACAAGTTTAAAAGAAGTGCCGCAAGATGTGCGATCGCTCTCTTGGTTTGTCACAAAAACAGGGCCCCAAGGTTCGATTCGCGAAGGGATTAAAAAGGCTCAAAATGCAGCGGTGGCGGCTATCGAAAAAGGCGACAAATTTCAGTTGCAAAAAAGTTGGGTTTTGCCCGATAATACTAATTTGAATCTTTATCGGAAGCGCTGGCGGGCTGTGGAAATCCAGCCTTTGAATGAAGTGCGATCGCAAGTACAATTAGAGCAAGTTACTTTGCCGGCTTCTTCTGTTCCTGGAGTGCCGATTCCGGTAACATATATTTGGTCTGGGCCTTGGCAGCAGTTGCAGTCGGGTTTGGTGTTGCTGACGTGGAAAAATCGCCTAGGTAGCGATATTCAAACGGGCCAGACTTATCGGATTTTACACGATCGCGCGATCGCCCAGGCAACTTTGCATCCGGGGATTCTGGAAGCTGATAAATTTGCAGTCGGGTTTCGAGTAGTCGATCGCACGGCGATGCTTCCTCCTGCTAATATTGCACCGGGAAGTTACAATCTAGAAGCTACTTATCTGAATCGGAAAACCGGCGAAACTTATCCGATAAATGTGGCGGCAGTTAGTGTTAAAATCGAGTCAGATCCTCTGAATCTGCGTTCCCAGACCCTGCCGGGGAACGAAAATGATCAAAAGTTTAAAATTAAGGCAAAGCCTCTAGATCTGCCTTCCAAGGCTCTGACTAGGAACGAGGATAATGCTAATATCCCTGAGTTAGATTTGGTGACTCAGTTGCGGGTGATGGCTGCTAATTTACCGAAAGGATTACCAGGCTTAAAACCAGTGTTCGAGCAGATTGGACGCATCAATCAGTACGATCCAATTCAAGATTATACCATACAAGCGGAACAAGCGTTTGAATATCGGTTGAAGCAAGAACCAAACAATCTAGAATTAGCCTATGGGTTAGCATTTTCTAGGGCATTGCAACAAAATGTAAAAGGTGCGATCGCAGCTTTAGAAAAAGTCACTCAACTCGACTCAAAAAACCCCTACGCCTATGCTTATCTAGCTTTTGTTAACCTTTACGGTTGGCATCCCAAAGCCGCTGAAACTGCCTTAAAACCTGCTCTTGCTCTCAACCCCAATCTACCAGAAATTAGAGTATTAAATGGTGTAGCCGCACTCTTACAAGGCAATCTCATCCAAGCATGGCAAGATTTACAATACTTGAAAAAAATCAAGATTTAACAATTTATATCTGTAGGGAAACGGCGCTGCCGTTTCCGGGGCTTCGCGTTCATTGCCATAAAAATCAGGACACAACAATGTTGTGTCCCTACAGAATATCTGTATTTCACCTAATATCAGATTAGATATGTAGGGAAACGGCACTGCCGTTTCCGGGGTTTCTGCTATTCCTACTTGGCATCCGCCGGAATCAAAACCTGATCAATTACATGAATCACGCCGTTGCTAGCTTTGATATCAGCCTTAATCACATTAGCGCCTTCCACAGTAACTTTGCCGCCATTAACTACTACCTTCAGCGGGGTTTTTTCCACAGTTGGAACATCACCAGACTTCAGGCTAGCAGAGAGAACTGAACCAGACACAACGTGGTAAGTCAAAATCTTAACAAGTTTAGCTTTGTTTGCGGGTTTCAGCAAATCATCCAAAGTGCCTTTTGGTAAAGCTGCGAAGGCGGCATCTGTCGGCGCGAAAACAGTGAAAGGGCCCTTTCCTTGTAAAGTTGGAACTAATCCTGCGACTGTCAAAGCCTTCGTCAGTGTCTTGAATTGAGCGTCGCCAGATGCAATAGCAACGATATCCTTAGCAGCGGCCATTGGTGCCGGTGAAGCAGCGGTTTTCACGTTTCCTGCAACTTGTTGAGTTATAGTTGCACTAGCAACATTAGTGTTGGAATTGATGTGAGCCCAAGCTGGGAAACCGATTAGCGCACTTGCGCCGATTACTCCTGCGAAACCTGTCAGTTGTTTCATCCAGCTAGGTAAATTCTGATTTTTCATTACGCTTGTATTTCCTTATGACAATAAAACAATGGACTTGAATGCTGATGTTAGGGAAGTCTCAACAAAAAAATGTAAAGGGTAAATCCTTGTGCATTCTCGATCGCACCAAAACTCCCTTAATATAACGTAAACTTAGGGTAAAAGATCCTCAAGGGCTAAATTATTTGTAACTGAAAACCTCAATCACCGAACCGCTTTGTGGCAAATCGGCCGATCGCACCGAAAGTGTATCATTATTTAAGCGACGCACCAGCGTGCCATCCATCAGCGCCAGAAATTCATCTAGTGTTACCAAATCACACGCAGCAGCATCAGCAGCTTGGGTTTTGAAATGTGTGGGAATCACCATCTTTGGTTTAAGAAGTTGCAAAGTTTGCTTCGCTTCAGCAGGAGTATAAGCTTTCGGGCCACCACCGACGGGAATCAACACCACATCCGGGCGTCCGATCAAGATTTGTTCTTCAATGCCGATCGGACTTGCAACTCCACCCAAGTGTAAAATCTTAATACCAGCTTGCTGCCACAGCCAAGCCACATTCACGCCAAATCGCCGTCCTCCCTCACGGTCTTTTTGCGTCCGAATGCCTTGGAGTCGCAGCCCATTTGACTGATAAGACCCCGGTTCGTACAAAAGACCCGGATTGCCCGAAAATCCATCTATCGCCCCTTCATCGAGCAACCGGCTGCTAATCAGAATCAAATCAGTAGCGACTTTAGGAGCGCGATAGCCCGCCGTACAGCCGATCGGGCGAAAAGGATTCACCAGCACCCTCGCACCGCCTCCTGTAAACAAAAAGCAAGTGTGGCCCAACCACTGAACCGACAAAGAATCAGCAGTTTGAGCAAGATAGCTTTCCCATCCAGATGGCAAACCAGTTGCTAAAGCTGCCAATAAACTTGTCTGTGCGTAACGCATTAATTGTCGCCGTTTCATCTTAGGGTTTTAGTTATCGGGTGTTAGTCGTATGTTGTTATAGCATAAATTCATCAAAAAACAATATTAAACCAAGATATCGAATCCTGAGAAATCAGAATTATTCATGTATCACCCTCTTGACTCTGTGTTCTCTGCGCCCTCTGCGGTTAAAACATTCCAGTAAAATAGGAATTGATCAAAGATATAGAATCCTGAGAAATCAGAATGATTCATGTATCACCCTCTTGACTCTGTGTTCTCTGCGCCCTCTGCGGTTAAAACATTCCAGTACAAATCGGTTTCTCGTAATTCTGGAAGTTGAGGCGAAGATGAGAAAAACAAACCGGGTTTTTCAGATTAATTCCTTAGCCCAAAACCCGGTTTCTCATGGTAATTGCTTTTTTTTCCTGACAAACAAACTCTAAAGCAGTTCCAAGAAATTTCGCAATAATTGTTTCCCCGAAGTCGTTAAAATACTTTCCGGGTGAAACTGTACACCTTCAATATGCGGATATTCCCGATGCCGCACGCCCATAATAGTTCCATCCTCAACCCAAGCCGTAACTTCCAAAACTTCTGGACAACTCTGCTTTTCAATTACCAAACTGTGATAGCGAGTTGCAATCATCGGCGATTCGACACCCCGAAAAACTCCGACTCCACTATGTTCAACCTGAGAAGTTTTGCCGTGCATTAATATCGGTGCAGAAACAATTTTGCCGCCGAATACTTGGCCGATGCTTTGATGTCCGAGACACACGCCTAAAATTGGCATAGTTGGCCCCAATTCTTTGATTAATTCCAGAGAAATTCCCGCATCTTCTGGCCGCCCAGGGCCTGGAGAAATCACAACTGCTGCTGGCTGCAATCGGCGAATTTCTGCTAGGGAAATTTGGTCGTTGCGGTAGACTTGCACCTCTTTTGCTACTGGAAACTCAGCACCTAGTTCTCCTAGATACTGCACCAAATTGTAGGTAAAACTGTCGTAGTTATCGATGACTATAATCACGGGTTAATTTTGATTTTAGGTTGGAGATTTTAGATTTTAGATTGACTCGCTGTCTGGCAAGGTTTCGCAGATTTTAGATAGATGCCCAAGATAGAAATAGCTGTCATGTTTAATCATAGAACTAACAACCTCAAATTTACCATCTAAAACCTACAATTAGCCTGCTGAATAATATAGCTAATTGGGGATGGCTAGTTGAACTGCTGTCACCAAAGGAGGTAGCAAAAGTGCCACTGCGACGATCGCAGCCGACATTGCCGATACCAGCACCGCCCCAGCAGCGCAGTCCTTGGCAATTTTCGCGAGTTCGTGGTAAGATTGTCCTACAGTCAAGTCTACTAGAGATTCGATCGCCGTATTCAACAATTCCATTGCCAAAACTATGCCAATGGTAACGCCAATCACGGATATTTCCACAGGCTTCAGGTGCAAAAATATTGCCAAGCCGATCGCCAAAGTGCCAATAGCAGTGTGAATCCGAAAATTTCGCTGAGTTTCAAAAGCGTAAGTTATGCCCGCCCAAGCATATTTAAAACTGGTAGCTAAGCTAGATGCTATTTTCCATGACAGTTCTCGATTGTATTTTAAGGCTTTTTTCGACCCGTTGACTGTCTGATTGGAAGAGTCTTGCGGCATGGGTAGAAGCTGTGCAATATTTGATATTTTTGAGTATTGATCTAATGTCATATACAACCAACTTTAAGTGATAAAGACGAGTAGATTTGAAGCATGAAAGATTGACTTCATTAAGTCTCGATAACTTTCCTAGGTTTTTACTCAACTCTTAATGTAATTTCCGAAAATTATGTTTGACTTCCCATGATTTGTCAACTTACTCTCAACCCAGTCTATCCAATCTCAAATCTTTGTCACGGTGTCTGGATCGAAATCCCTATTGCTTGCAGCAATGTTTCTTGTCGATCGAGCATTTGAGTTAGACTTTCTTCATCCGGGTGATCCCACCCCAAAAGATGCAGGAAACCGTGGGCTGCAAGCCAAGCTAGTTCAGTCTTCAGGGGATGTCCTTGCTGCTGGGCTTGTCGGTGAGCTGTATCGATCGAAATCACGATATCACCCAAGTATAGAGGCTGAGATAACAGCATTTCATCCGGCTGAGGACAGTCTACCTCCAAAGCTGCGAAAGCTAGTACATCGGTCGATCGATCTTGGTGGCGATACTGAGAATTCAGGGATTGCATCTCGTCATCCCCCGTGAGACGGAGACTGACTTCATAGCCAGGGGCCTCCGGCACATCCGTAGCCTGATTTTCCAGCCAAACACTGAACCAAGTTTCCCAGTTTTCGGGTGAAATCTCCCCGCTGGCTGCACTCTGAGGTTGGTTGGAATCGTCAGCCGACTGTTGGGCTAGCCCATAACAGTCTTCCAAGTTCACCTCTATTAGCATTTTTTGATTCTCCTGTCAAGCATTTTTATAGGTAATTTTTTGTAGCATCTAAGATTGTGCGATCGAGCTAACAGACTGGTTGCTTTTAGCAGGAACCATACAACAATCTGTTAAACAATGCAAGAGGCCGGGACAACAATCAGCTTAACTCCCGATTTGTGAAAAATCAAAATAGAAGCTAAAAAACCCGGTTTCTGGCGATCGTCCTCAACCTAAAATGACGCAATTACTACCAGAAACCGGGTTTTTGCGTCCAGGAATATGGAAATTATAAGCTGATTGTGGGAATCCCGATTACGAATTGAAATAGCGATCGACAAAAGCCAAACCAACGAGTACGCCCAAAAGTCCAGCAGCAGTCAAAGCAAAATGAAACAGAGAAGTCGCCCGCTTCCGCACCATATTCCGCATCGCTAGCTTGACATAACTCGGTGGAGGTGCATTGTTTGTCGGCGCTGTCGGGGTTTCGGCGACGGGTTCTTCGGATGTTGGGGCTGAGGGAGGTTGAGTCATATTCGTTATTTTAGAAGGTTGACAGAGCACGCCACGATGTTAACAAAAATGTAACGTTTTGTGTAGGATTTTTTAGCTTTCACAGGACTTAAGCATGAGGCCCCAGCCCGCCCATAAAACGCCGAAACATCCCTCAATCATTCCATCAATCCCCTCTCCCGCAACAAAGCATCCGCCCAAACAGCATCGGTTTCCGACGGCGCAGGTACTAACTGGGCCGTATAATCGAGGGTAATGTCATAGGCGGCGCGATCGTACACAACTCGATATTTGGGCACCAGTTGGGGAACTAAAGCATCTGCGATCGCCACTATCAACCTATTATGAACTTCTGGCAAAAAATCAGGACTTTCTCAATAGGGATTCATCCCCGGAAATGGATTAGTCATTGATTTAACTCCTGTTAATTTACCTACTTCTACCAATTTTTTATGCGGCTGCATAGAATCTGATCCCCCCTAACCCCCCTTAATAAGGGGGGGACAAGAGTTATTCTTTGCGATCGATCGGGAGCGTCATCAAAATCGGGGCGCAGATTAACAAAAGTTTTGATTTTTTATGTAAAACTTTTCATATCAGTTATCAACTTATTTTCCTAAAAATTACTCTTAATATATGCTTGAAAAATAGAATTTAGCTGAAATTTTGCTGGCTCTTTTCTGGGAACTTTTTCTACTAAACCGCGTCTGGTTAAAGATTGTAGAATGTGCATAAATTTAGCTTGAGATACTTCCATATTAGCAGGTTTTTGGGAAATATCTATCGGTTCATCTTGATTTGCTAACCAGTTTATAACATTTTTTTCTAATTCTGATAACCGCTCTAACTGCGATTCTAAATATAATTCTATATCACCTAAAAATAAGTCATCTTCATCTGTCATAAAAAGGGAAACCTTCCCGTTAAATAACTCTATAATTGTTGAAGCAATAATATTTAACCAAGCTGGATGACTTTGATATAGTGTTATTAATTCATCCCATTTGTCCTCATCTTGTAAATCTTTTTGTCTCAAGATTTCTTTCCCATCTTCTCCTAATCCTTGCAGATGTAATGTTTTTGTTTGTTTATTTTCTTTTTCTAAAGTCTCTATTTCTCCGGGTTTTTCCCAACTAATTAAAATTAAACAACTTTGATGAGATAAGGTAGCAATTTGCTGAAAAAATTTACAATAATCTTTATAGTCTGTTAAATACTGACCCGCAAAGTTACCAGTTTTAAAAATATTCTGCACGTCATCAAGGATTACTAAACAACGAGATGAGCGAAAATAATCTATTATTTCTGGTAATGGAGTTATTTGGGCTTGAGAAAAAAACTGTTTAAGTTCATCTTTAAGGTTGATCAGTTTAGGCAAATGCTCAAGACTGCGATAAATAATATAATCGAATTGTGTGTTAATTTCTGAGATTAATTTCAGGATTAAAGCAGTTTTTCCGATACCACTTAAGCCATAAATTGTGATTAATCTAGTCTGTTCTAAAATCCATTCTTTAAGAGTAGAAGTTTCTGAATTACGCCCGTAATTATAGTTCAATTCTGGTGCTGTTGTTAGCTCAATCACTGGGGATTTATTTTCGTCTTGGGAAGAGGGCGATCGCTTTTCTATATCCTCTAAAGATTGAGGATTTTCTCTACAAATATTAACATGACTATTAATATAATTACTAATAGTGTGTGAAGCATTACCGAAATTATTGATAGTAGATCCAGCTTTATTTTCTAAAATAGAACGAACATTCTTTTGTTCAATATCTTTTGAAAAAACATCGGAGAGAAGTTTCCATAATTTTGCTCCCTCTCTTTTAACGTGATCGTAACTATAACCATTATTTCCCGCAATTTTATGAAAATTTTGACGTTGTAAAACACTTTCTAATATAGATTTGTGTAAAGAATCAAGATGTTGTTTTGTTTTCGCGAATACCTGCTCATCAGTCCATTTTGACAATTCTTCAACGTCCATATATTTTTAACCTCACTCAATTTTTTTAGTTTAGCCACTAAAACCCACTGTTTGCCACTAAAAGTTAAGTTTTGTAAAAGGTTACTAAAGATTAGCACCCAATGACACTATATCACACCAAATCCCCCTATATCAATTTTGCTACTAAATGCCACCCCAGTCTAAAAATTAGAAAGTAAAATGTCAAATATTAGGGAAATAAGTCTAAATTTGCTTATTTGCTTGAGTAGTCATTATGGTATTACCTTGGTGACTGTAGATAACAAGATAGATATAGAAAAGAAGGAGCGTTTATGGGAGTTCAAGTTCATACTATCAGAAACACACATTCCATGAGTCTCGAAAATTTAGGTAATCAGTTGACAGATTGGTTGTTATCAGAGCATCATTTCTCAGTTAGGCAAAAGGAGTGGCAGGGTGGTAACAGTTATACTGTTTCTGTCAGGAAAAGTGGCTTTTTTAGGCAAATTTCGGGGTTAGTTTTTGAATACAAGATTGAACTTAGTAATACAGATAAATCAGTAGTTGTCACAATAGATGATGGAGATATTCGTAAACAGTTAGCATCTCTGGGCGTAGCTTGGTTTATTGCTTGGCCAATGTTAGTGACAGCAGGGTTTGGTATGTATTCATCGGGTGAATTTAAAAAAGAAATTTTTGCCAAGATTGAAAGCATATTGCAATGATAGTTTAAGGCAGTATTCGTTAAATAATTAATTGAGTAAGCGATTTGAATGATTCGAGACTTCCAACAGTTTTGGTATTTAAAATGGGAGCAATATCTGATCAAGAACCGGATGAGATTAATTCCATTTTACCCATTTTGTATTTCTTGTTAAATTAAAGTAAGAATTTGTAAAATATTTCTTGACTCACTAGCTTGAAAAATTAACTCATCTCCGACATGAACATGATGGGGAAAATTCGGTAAATCGGGAAAATGTTCTACATTATCCCCGCGTTTTTTTAATTGAGTTTGAGATGAATTCATCCATTGGTAACTATAAGTTACTGTAATACATTGTCCATTTTCTACTTTAAAAAATTCAGCTACTTCCCAAAAATCGCCATTGTTTAAAGTTAGTCTTGATCGAAAATACCCTTGATCGGGTATAGCTCTTTCTTTAACAATTTCGATGTTTTCGATTAACTTATTACTATTTAACTGTGTTTTAATTTCTGCGAGATAATTTTGAGAGATCCTATTAAAGTTGAACCTTGAGAAGATTTAATCGCTCTTGTAATGAACACCACATTTGATAAAAAGCACTCCATTCAACAAAATCTATCCTATCTCCTAATTTACCATCTTTAAATTGTTGATAGAATTGTTGAGATGAGAATTGATATTGTTTTTCAAAAGCTTGTAAATCAAACTCTATTTCTCTAATTTGTTGTTCAATGCTCTTAATTTCTTCAATAAGAATATTTCTCAAAGATACAGCAAAATTGTCGCTATAATATCCTTGTTTTGAAAGAATTTCTAGCACTTGTAATTGATTGAGTATTTTTTCTTGTGTTGTCATTTTAGGGATGGCTCTTGATTGTTTACAAACAAAAATAATCGTTGATGACATTATATAATAATCGGGAGCATCTCACATTTGCAAAAAAATGCAGTGGGAGCGTCTCGCTCCCTAGGAATCTCATAGGGAGCGAGACGCTCCCACTACCAATTTACGAAAATGAGATGCTCCATAATAATCAGATGGCAAGATGGGCAAAACAACGAAAAATCTTATGCAAAAATTCGAGAATTAATTATGTTTTACTTGTTGGGTATTTCTTGTTCAATTAACGTACACATTTCATAAAATACACTCCATTCAAAAAAATCTATATCATCTCCTAACTCCCCTGTGCGAAACTTTTGATAAAAGTCATCGGAAGACATTTGATACTGAGTTTCGTAAATTTTCAAGTGTTTTTCTAAATCCGAGAGTTGAGCCCAAACATCCGGCTCAGAATTTAATTTCATTTCTGAGTCTATTTGTTTCTTTAATAAACTTCTTTCCTCATCAGAAAGCGATCAAATAATGCGATCACCCTTTCAATCCTCTCTCCTCCAACAAAGCATCCGCCCAAACAGCATCGGTTTCCGACAGCGGGGGTACTAACTCAGCCGTATAATCGAGGGTAAAATCATAGCCCGCGCGATCGTACACTGTATTCAACAAAGCCTGTAAATCGACAATCGGCTCCACATCGGGCGATCGCAAAGGCAGCGAAAAAGAGGGAATCACATCTGGTATATTAAACAAGTATAAATCCGCCAAAGGCCTTTCATTCCCCCGACTCACCAAAATCCGATAACTCGCTGCAATATCGTCCAAAACCGGGAGAGGTTCCCAACCCCGCAACAAGTCAATCTCCACAAAATTAGTCCGACTTCCGAACACCTTATCCCGCTTTTCCTCATACATTTCGCGCCCTTTTCCAGATGGTTTATTAGCAGGTGAAAGCACCTCAATCACCGTCACAACTTCCTTAGTCGCCAGATCTATCACCTCCAAATACCCCTCTCTCACCTCCTCAAACATCGCTAATCTTATTTTCAAAGATTCAGTAGTTCGTGTAGCGACAGCCACATTAGATGTACTTGATTTTCTGGGAATCGGATTGCGCTGGATAGAAACATCAGGAATCCCGACTAAAAGAGATTGTTCCCCCTTAATTTCATAAATGCGCTTTTCGATCGCAACTCGATATTTGGGCACAAGTTGAGGAACCAATGACTCCTGAAGGATACTAATCAGCAAGTGATGTACTTCTGGCCAAAAATCAGGACTTTCTAAATAGGGATTCATCCCCGGAAATGGATTAGGCATTGATTTAACTCCTGTTAATTATTCTATTATCCCCTTAATCCTCTCTCCCGCAACAAAGCATCAGCCCAAACAGCATCGGTTTCAGACAGCGGGGGAATGGGTGTGGCGGTGTAATCTATTCTAAAATCATAGGCGGCGCGATCGTAAATCCCATTTAATAATGCTTGTAAATCTACAATTGGTTCCGCATCGCCTGCGCGCAAAGGCAATGGAAACCCAGGAATCATATCGGGCAAATTGAAAAGGTACAAATCCGCCCAAGGCTTTTGATTGGCCCGACTCACTAAAATTCGATAACTTGCCTCAATATCGTTACCAAAAACTGGTAAAGGTTGGTAACTTCGCAGCAAGTCAATCTCAA
>Ga0316607_1000613_pt1 | contig 12211 bp, 10 predicted proteins | sample MIS2016062E_MG_FD_207674 | JGI IMG/M metagenome (GOLD analysis project Ga0316607, IMG submission 207674) | Microbial mat bacterial communities from Middle Island sinkhole, Lake Huron, Michigan, United States - MIS.2016.062E | ecosystem: Environmental > Aquatic > Freshwater > Lake > Sediment...
CTTACTTTTCGCCAATAATTATTCAAATATTTTATCCCTTTTTTCACATCATCGTCAGAAATGTTTGTGCCAGTGCCAACAGCTTCTCCTTTGTGCATAACGTGAACTACAACAGGAATTTGAGATATGCCTCCAGCTGCTATTTTGTAGGGTTGGGAAGTGATTTTTTTAATGGCTTCAGTGCTTTTATTGTGACGGATTCTGTATGCTTCATCCGTTTTCATTTTTTGATTGTGGAAAAAATCTGTGCCACAAAATTCTGAATTAAAAGGTTTGTTTTTGTTTTCAGATGGTTCTACCTGTGGATTAAGTTTTTGCCCACTTGAAGTGTAACCAATTAGAAGAAAAATCAAAAGAAATGAGAGAGAGTAGTTTTTAATTTTCATAAGTTTTGGAATTTAATGTTGAGGTGAGTTGAAAGTTTTTCTTGATTGAAAATAAAGGAGTTAAAATTAATTTTTGATTGAAAATTGGGTTTGAAAGTCGTTTAATAAATTTGACAATAATAATCAATTGAAATAGGTAAGAGCATTATTCCGAAAGAATTGGATTAAAATTTAAAATAAAAAAGACAATAAAATTAACTTAATAAATAGATTATAAATATGATTGTTGTACAAATATAATAAATTATGCCAACGACAATGAATTAAATCCTTAGAATTCAAAAATTAAATTAAAACTCAACTTATATTTTTACGATATTTGTTATCAAAATATATTCTCATTTAATCAAAAATATTATGAAAAAAATCATATTCTTCCTTGCTATGACAGTTACTTCAATGGCATTGGCACAAAAACCCATTTTTGTTTCCGCCAAAGTAAAAGCAGCAACAGTCTATTTCAATTCGGCCGAAATTTCGCAAACTACTTCGGCAATGCTTCCCAAAGGAACAAGCGAAATTGTGATAAAAAATGTTTGCAACTATCTAAATGAAAACACGATACAAATTGGTGCACCATCAACGGTTACAGTACTTTCGGTACAATTCACGGACAATTATATTTCAGAATATGATATAGACGAAACGAATCCTGCCATAAAAAAAGTGCGTGACAGCATCAGTTGGGTAAAAAAAGAAATTCAAAAAGTGGGAATTCAAAAAAATTCCTACTCCAAAACTCTTGAACTTTTGGATAAAAACCAACAAGTTTCGGGAGTAAATTCGGGTTTAAATGTGATTGATTTGATAAAAATGGTGGATTATTATACCCTTAAAAGAACCGAAATCAGCAATACCATAACTTCATTGGAAGAAAAAGAAACGAAACTTAACAAACAATTAGCCAATTTGAACGCCAAACTTGAAACCAATACCAAAAATGAAGACGAAATTTCCAACGGAAAACTGATTGTTCAAGTGATGAATGAAGTGGCTGGAAATGTAGATTTTGAAATTAACTATTTGACCAATGCTGCCACTTGGAAACCATTTTACGATTTGCGTGCCAACAGCATTGGCGAACCCATACAAATGATGTACAAAGCTGAAGTAACTCAAAACTCAGGAATAGATTGGAAAAAAGTGAAACTCACTTTATCCAGTGGCAACCCAAACCAAAACAATCAAGCACCAATAGTAAATCCTTGGTTCTTGAGGTATCAAAATGATGAAATTCAAGTCGCCCCTATGGCTTCGGGGAGAGTAATAAACATGGATGAAATGGTTGTCGAGGGTTATTCAACACTAAAAAAGAAAGACTTAAAAAAGGCAACTTCTTCTGTATCAAATTACACAACAATTACCGAAAACCAACTCAACATTTCCTTCGACATCGACATTCCTTATGATATTTTATCCAACGGAAAAGCCCATAGTGTGGCACTCAAAGAAATAAAAATTCCTGCCACTTTCAAATATTTTGCTGCACCAAGAGTCGAAAAAGAAGCCTTTCTTATGGCAGAAATCGTCGATTATTCCAAATACAATTTGCTCAAAGGCGATGCCAATATTATTTTTGAAGGCATGTATGTGGGCAAAACAACCATAAATCCAAGCCAAACATCGGATACTTTGAGTTTGAGTATGGGAAGAGACAAGAAAATTTCCATCAAACGGGACAAAGTAGCCGATAAATCGGGAACAAAATTTTTGTCTTCCAAAAAAGAGCAAACTTTTACCTTTGATATTACGGTTCGCAACAACAAAAAAGAAACTGCACAGTTGCTTTTGAAAGATCAATATCCATTGAGTCCAAGTGAAGAAATTGAGATTGAATTGGTGCAAAGTGATGGTGCCAAAGTGAATGTCGAAACCGGAATTCTAACTTGGGATTTGGATTTAAAACCCAATGAAACCAAAAAAATCAGGATAAGTTACCGAGTAAAATATCCTAAAGATAAAGTGATTGATAATTTGTAAAATCTTACCCTGTCAGGGTTCAAAACCCTGACAGGATAAATAACTATGGCGCAGGATCCGGAATTATAGCTTGAACAGCATTGATTTCGGCAATAATTTCATCCGATAAAACCACATCAATCGAGGCAATATTTTCTTTCAATTGTTCCAATGTAGTTGCGCCAATAATAGTACTGGTTACAAAAGCTTGTTGGGTTACGAATGCCAAAGACAATTCCGTTAAAGACAAACCGTTTTTTTCTGCAATTTCATTATACAATCTTGTAGCTTCAATAGATTGTGCGCTGTTGTATCTGGCAAATTGAGGAAATAATTCAATTCTAGAATTGGGAAGACTTTCGCCTTTGAGGAATTTCCCTGTCAATCGACCAAAACCCAATGGAGAATAGGCTAACAAGCCTACATTTTCTCGAACACAAACCTCACTAGAACCCACTTCAAACAACCTACTCAACAAAGAATACGGATTTTGAACGGTTTTTATTTTTGGCAAATTATGGTATTTGCTTTCTTCCAAAAAACGCATAATTCCCCAAGGCGTTTCATTTGAAAGTCCAATGTGGTTGATTTTTCCTTGCTTGATAAAACCGTCTAATGTTTCTAAAACCTCGTGAATATTGTCTTCCCAAGCGTCGTTTTGCACCTTGAATCCACGTTGGCCGAAACAGTTCGCTTTTCGCTCTGGCCAATGCAACTGGTACAAATCGATATAATCAGTTTGCAAACGGGTCAAACTTTTATCAATGGACAAGGCAATACTCTCGGGCGAAAAATCCATATTTTCTCTAATATAAGGCATTCCCGGACTTGGGCCAGCAATCTTTGAAGCTAGAAAAATTTTCTCTCTATTCCCTAATTTTTTGAACCAAGTGCCAATAATTTTCTCGGTACTTCCGTAAGTTTCTTTGCGTCCCGGAACCGAATACATTTCGGCGGTATCAAAAAAATTGACGCCTTGTTCGAGTGCATAATCCATTTGGGCATGACCATCGGCTTCGGTGTTTTGTTCGCCAAAAGTCATGGTGCCAAGGCAAATTTTACTGATTTTAATATCGGTATTGGGTAAAGTGGTGTATTTCATTTGTAAATAATTATTGTTTTTTATCGGTCAAATGTAATTGCTACGCCTGTTCACTTCGTTCGAGCCGCATTTCTTCTTTGGTTTTTGCAACCAATTTTTGGTCATGCTCATTTCATTTATTGAGTAATTCCTTCGTTTAATAATGTTTCTATTTCTATTTTTAGTATTGGCAAGTGATTGATAATAATTCCCCAAATTTGAGGGTTCTCAATCTCGTCATATCCGTGACTGATTTTGTTTCGAGTGTTTATAATACTTCGTGTATTTGATATTGCAATGGTTGGATTTATATCCAAAAGCCTTTTTGTGGCTTCGCCAATTATTTCTAAATTTCTTTCTACCGCAGCTTGTACAAGTAAGTTGCTGTCATAACTTTCGAACGATTTTGGACTCCCAACAAAGTTCTCAATATTGTTGATGCTCGTTTTTATGGCTTGCAACGCTTGATAGTACTTATTGTTCATAAATCAATTCTTTAGTTTCTTGAAGTTCCTTTATAAAATAAGGGTTTTTAGGTGTTGACTCTTGCAATAAATCCACATTGCGATGAAAAGTGTCTTCTATCGCAAATTGCAAATCCCACATTAATTCGCCTTTCAATAAGGGGTCTGTGATTTCGGGTTTAAAATTGATTAAAATATCCAAATCGCTTTCGTCATTAAATTTATCCGTAAGAACTGAACCAAAAAAATATGCGTTTTTGATGCTGTGTTTTTTAAATAAATCAATTATGACAGGCATATTCGATTGAAAATTAGGATGTATCATATCAATGTAATTTATCTTTTTAGGGCTTTGCGAAGGTGAGGAATTAGAAGCACAAATGTTCAAAATAAAAAAAATCCTCTCTTTTGCAAAACCCTAACTGTTAGCTGCTGGGCTTTTTATTAATTAGTCAAATAATGTTGTTTGTCCTATCTGTTTTAATTTCCAACCATCCTCTCCAACTCGTTCTGCAATGTCTTCTAATACATTTGATATAGTTTGGCTTTCAGGTGTAAGACCATTCTTTAAAAGCGGAATAATTGCCAATACAATTTCATCAAAATGAGGCACTTTATTTTCTCTTTCCATTCTACGTAAATAGCTTATTAAATAATATCTAATCCTAAGTTTTACGTCAATATGTGTTTTAAACTTTGTGTTTTTTTTGAGTGTGAAAATTTCTGTTTTGTCGTTGAAATCAAAATTCTCTAAAAGTATGGGAGTTAAATCTGAATATTCTTTTTTGAGTAAATCAAGGAAGCCTAATTCCAAACCTTTTATAATTAATTCATCATTTATTTGTTCTAATGTTGCTCCGTCATTTTTTGCTATAATTCCTTCTATGGTTTGCATTACAATTTCTGCAATGTCCATTCCCAAATTGGCTTTCATTATTGCCTTTGGATTGCGAACTTTACGAAAATTAATTATTAATTGTCCCGATAAAACTGTGAAAGGGTTTTGCCTTTTCTTAAAACTTGTTTGCCCATTTTTTTGAGGAACAGCACCCGCATATTCAAAACCACAACTTTCGGCTGTGTCTATTATCAAATGCCAAAATTCAGGGTCTTTATGAGCAAAAACAAAAGAAAGCCAACGGTCAAATTTTAAAACTCTATACATTTCTTTTATACTTTGTGCCATAAGTTCGTTGTACTCTTTTTTAGTTTTATCATGTTCCCCACCTTCTATCGCCTCATCTTTGAAGTCTTGCTCTGTAACTTCTAAATCAAGCCAAGCGTTCCACATTGTGGATAAATCAAGATATGGTATTTTATTTCCATAAGGAGGGTCAGTATAAATATAATCGACACTTTCCTTTTGGAGAAATTTTAAGTTGGTTGCTGTTCCTTTTATGATTTGTGCATTTGAAATAGTTTTTTCATTGATGAAATATTCCATCTCTTTTTTTGCGCCTCTAACTTTTTTATACCTTAATTCAAAAAAATTTAAAATATCTAAATCTACTGGTTTAGAAGCTAAACGGTAACGATAGTATCGAAAAGCTGCTGCATCACCTCCACCATCACCACGAGTAGTTGAAGAATGGTAAGTAAGATTAAATTTTGTAACAAGACCTGAAAACATAAGTAAGAGTGAATTTTTTATATTTTCATTTTTTTGCTTTTTAATAAGTGATTTTAATAATCCCAATTGTGCTGTTTGTTTGTCGCTAAATAATTGACCAACGGTTGCTACATCAGATCCTTTGGGAAGTGGTAACGGTTTTGGGCCACCAAACTTTTTAATTGCTTTTTTTATTTCTATATCCGTTGTTGGTTCATTCTTTATATAGGCTTCTTTTACTTCTTCAAATGCTTTGGCTAATTCTACTTGATTAACAGGTGCAACAAGTGCTTGAACAATAAAAACAGCCATAGGGTTTAGGTCTATATTGATACCTTTTCTATTATTCATCAACGCTTCGATAGCAGTAACACCACTTCCTCCAAAAGGGTCGAGCACAAGGTCGCCTGGCTTACTATAGTTTTTTATGTATTCGGCAACAACATTCCAAGTTTGTTTTGTAAAATAGCCATGTACTCCAAAGTGCCTTTTTGCCTGCTGTTTTCTAACTGGAATTTCTTCAAGTAATGGTCTGTTACTATAATCAAAATCGCCTTTGGGTTTTGCTGTTGCAGTAGTGGTTTCATAAGTAAAGTTTTTACCTATTTGGAAACTTGTTGGAGCAAGTAATAATTTTAAGTCCTCCCAATGGTCTTCAATGTTTTCGATTTCAAAAAACAAAATTGGCTTATCTGTGTCAGCAGTTTTATAAACAGAAAATTCTAAACCGTTGCAAAGTGTAAAATAATTGCTTCTAATTTCGGGGTGTGTTGCATAACTATACACTTGCTCTACATTATCATCATTGATGATTTTTTGATTGGGTGCTTTTGCATCTAAAACCCAAGCAAAATTATTTTCAACTTTTAATGTATAATCAGGAATAAGATTAATTGGTCTTTTTTTGCTTCCAATTTTTAAAAATGGGTGTTGCAGGGTTTTACTTCTAACAATATTTTCTTGAATATATCCAAGTTCTTTTAAAATGGGCAGAATTATTACTTCTCTTACGCTGTCTTCTTTAAAATCGGGGTCGCTTGTTATTAACTTAAAGTCAAGTTTACCAAATAATTTTTCTTTTGTTATTTTATTGTCCATTTAAGGTGAAGGTATTATTTTTAAAACTTACTTTAAATATTTTTAGTGATTTACAGCTATACAACTAACTTTAAAACCTCTTTAATTTATTGGGTAAAAATACAAAAGGTTTGCAGAAAACCACAAACCTTTATATTAAATTGTTTTAAACTTATCTCTTCTCAATCAATCTCCTTCAACATTTCGGCGATTTCGTCTAATCTTGGTGTCAAGATAATTTCGATTCTACGGTTTTTGGCTTTTCCTTCGGCGGTGGCGTTGCTGGCTAAAGGAGAAAACTCGCCTCTTCCCGCAGCAGTTAAATTTTGCTTGTTCACTTTTTTGTTTTCGCTCAAAATAGCAACAATTGCTGTAGCTCTTTTGGTCGATAAATCCCAGTTGTCGGCAATGGGACCGGAACCTCCAAAAGGATCATCATCGGTGTGACCTTCGATCAAAACGGCAATATCTGGATTGTCGCCCAATACTTTTCCCACTTCTACAACAGCGGTTTTACCTTCATTTCCAACTGCCCAACTTCCTGATTTGAAAAGCAATTTGTTCTCCATAGAAACATACACTTTGCCGTTTTTTTGCTCCACTGTCAAGCCTTTTCCTTCAAAACCATTCAAGGCTTTCGAAAGCGTTTCTTTAAGCTTTCGCATGCTGGCTTCTTTGGCAGCAATCAAAGCTTCCAATTCTTGCAAACGTTTTGTGTTTTTGTTTAATTTTTCCTGCTCGAGTGCCAATGCTTTTTCTTTGGCTCCCAATTGCTCTAATAATTCACGGTTTTTAGCCATATTGGCTTTCAAGGATTCGTCGCTATTTTTTTCTAAAGCGGTGTAAGAATCCTGCAAAACATCCATTTTTTTGTTCAAAGCTGCATAATCTTCCAGCAATTTTTCGCGTTCCGCTTTTATTTTTGCCAATTCTTTGTTCAAAGTCTCTTTTTCTAATTCTAGTTGACTTTTTGATTTAAGCAAGTTGGCATTTTCATCAGCCATACTTCGGTTTTCTTTTTTTAAATCAGCGTATTTGCTCTCTAAATCATTGTAAATTTTCTTGGAAACACAAGAAGTGGAAAGTGCTACAATCAGCAATACGAGGGAAATTTTTTTTATCATTTTAATTTTTTTTAGTTATTTAACCCTGACAGGGTTCAAAACCCTGTCAGGGTTGTCCGATTAATTTTATCCAATCTCCACCAAACTCGGACAATGGTCAGAATGTTTGGCTTCGGGTAATATAACGGCTCTTTTTATTTTTTGTTTTAAAGGTTCGCTCACTAAACAATAATCGATGCGCCAACCTTTGTTTTCCAATCTTGCCGACGGGAATCGCATCGTCCACCAAGTGTAATTGTTGGGTTCTTTGTTTAAATGTCGAAAACTGTCTATGAATCCGCTTTTCATAAAACCGTCAAGCCAAACTCTTTCTTCGGGCAAAAATCCCGAAACTTTCTTGTTCCGAATGGGATCGTGAATGTCGATGGCTTCGTGACAAATGTTGTAATCGCCACAAATCACGAGGTTTGGAATTTCTTTTTTTAGTTCATTAATGTAATTCTGAAAATCATCCATAAACATAAATTTATGTTCTAATCTTTCGATGTTGGTCCCCGATGGCAAGTACAAACTCATTACCGAAAACTCATCAAAATCGACCCGAAGATTTCTTCCTTCAAAATCCATGTGCGAAATTCCAGTTCCAAAAACCACGTTGTTGGGTTTAATTTTAGACAGAATTGCCACACCACTGTACCCTTTTTTGGTAGCTGGAAACCAATAATGGTAAGGATAACCCGCAAGCTCAAAATCCAAAAGCGGAATTTGCTCTGGAGTAGCTTTAATTTCTTGAAGACAAATTACGTCGGGATTGGCTTGTTGAAGCCAGCCGATAAAACCTTTTGAAATTGCGGAACGAATGCCGTTGACGTTATAAGAAATAATCTTCATTGCTTTTTTTTGTGTTTCAAATGTAATAAAAACTATAAGATTGATGTCAAAAAAATATAGAAAATGGAGTTTTTTGCTATCTTTGTTTTCGATTATAAAAAATAGAAGGACAATATGGGTTTAGTAACCGCCAAAGAAGTTGCAAAAGCAATAAACACCGACAAGTATGGAATTCTAGGTACTTTTTCTGGTTGGTTGTTGATGAAAGTTTTGAAAATTTCGACAATGAACGAAATATACGACAGAAACAAACACTTAAGTGATGTGCCGTTTCTGAATGCGATTTTGGATGAATTTAAAATTAAATTTGAAATTCCTGAAGAAGATTTTAAACGTCTGCCCAAAGACGGCGCTTATATTACCATTTCGAACCATCCTTTAGGAGGAATAGATGGCATTTTATTATTGAAATTAATGTTAGAAAAAGAACCCAATTTCAAAATTATTGCCAATTTCCTTTTGCATCGTATCGATCCGATGAAACCTTATATAATGCCTGTGAATCCTTTTGAAAATCACAAAGACGCCAAGTCGAGTGTGATTGGCATCAAAGAAACTTTACGTCATTTGAGCGACGGAAAACCTCTAGGAATGTTTCCCGCTGGTGAAGTTTCGACCTACAAAGATGGCAAGCTAATGGTTGATAAACCTTGGGAAGAAGGAGCCATAAAAGTAATTAGAAAAGCTCAAGTTCCCGTTGTTCCTATTTATTTTCATGCCAAAAACAGTTGGTTATTTTATTTGCTTTCAAAAATAAGTGGCACCTTGCGAACAGCCAAATTACCCTCCGAAGTATTTAGCCAAAAACACCGTGCGATAAAAGTCCGTATTGGAAAACCCATTTCAGTGGCAGAGCAAAACGAATATAGTTCCATTGAAGATTTTTCAGAGTTTTTAAGACGAAAAACCTATATGCTCGCCAATCCTTTCGAAAAGGAAACCCAGTTTTTACCCAAACCCAATTTGAAATTACCCAAAAACCCAAAGCAAATTGTGACCGCCACAAGCCAAGACAAGACGATTGCAGAAGTGAATCTCTTGCGAGAAAAAAATTGCCGATTACTGGAAAGTAAAAACTATGAGGTGTTTTTTGCTAAAGCCAACGAAATACCAAATATTCTGCACGAAATAGGTCGATTACGAGAAATTACTTTTCGAGAGGTGGGTGAAGGCACCAATGAATCCATAGACATCGACTCTTATGACAACCATTATAGGCATTTATTTTTGTGGGATGGCGATGCAAAAAAAATAGCTGGAGCTTATAGAATGGGATTGGGGTCCGAAATATATCCTAAATATGGCATTGAAGGTTTTTATCTAACCGATTTGTTTCGTTTTGAACCCGAATTATTCGATATGTTACACCATTCCATCGAAATGGGTCGTGCGTTTATCGTTAAAGAATACCAACAAAAACCCATGCCGCTTTTCTTGCTTTGGAAAGGGATTATACATATTACATTGCGGCATCCAGAGCATAAATTTTTACTGGGTGGTGTGAGTATTAGCAATCAATTTTCTAATTTTTCGAAATCATTGATGATCGAATTTATGAAATCTAATTTTTATGATCCTTATATTGCCCAATATATTCATCCAAAAAAAGCCTTTAAAGTCAAACTCAAAGATGCCGACAAGGATTTTATTTTTGATGAAGCCGAAGCCGATTTGAATAAATTTGACAAACTGATTGACGAATTGGAGCCTGGGAATTTGCGATTGCCAGTTTTAATCAAAAAATACATCAAACAAAATGCTCGTGTGGTTGCATTCAACGTTGATCCCTTATTTAATAATGCAATTGACGGATTGATGTATATCCGGATTTCTGATATTCCTGAAAGCACCGTAAAACCAGTAATGGAAGAATTTCAAGCGGAATTAGAAAGGAAATTATCGGAGAAAGAGGATTGAGATTGCAGGTGGCAGGTTGCAGATTTCAGGTGGCAGGTTGCAGATTTCAGGTTGCAGATTTCAGGTTGCAGATTTCAGGTTGCAGATTTCAGGTTGCAGATTTCAGGTTGTAGATTTCAGATTTCAGGTTGCTGTATTAAGATTGTTGCTGTATTAAGATTGTTGCTGTATTAAGATTTAAGTATTAAGTATTAAGATTTTCAGATTCTTTAAATTCTTTAAATTCTTTAGATTCTTTAAATACTTTAGATTTTTTAGATTCTTTAGATTCTTTAGATTCTTTAGATTCTTTAGATTCTTTAGATTTTTTTACCTCCAAATCGATTGACGCAAAATTTCATCTATTGAATTGTTTTGTACGAAAAAAATGATTCTAATTAAATGATAAGTTGCCAAAAAAATAGCAAAACTATAAGCCAGTTTTTTATTGAAAAGTAGTGCAGTAAAATATTCTTTTTTGGTAAGTAATTCCGCCGAAAGTACTGCAATTGTTGCTATACAAAACGAAATCACAAATGGGCCAAGAAGGTGATAATACAAACTTTTTTGAACATCGCCTTCATACAAATAGACCATCGATTTTGTGATGCCGCATCCCGGACAAGGAAAACCGCTCAGCATCTTCAAGGGACACAAAGACTGATCGGTTTCGAGATGATTTCCTTGATTGAAAAACAGTAAAAAAAACGGAACCATCAGCGTGATTGTTGCGCCGATGATTCCGAAGATTTGAATTTGAATTTTAGAATTTAAAACCAACCCTTTTTGTTTGCTTGATAGGTTTGATAGAATTCTTCATCTGTTTTAACAAGGTAAATTATGCCTTCAATAAAGCTAATAATTCCAGCCACTCCGCAAGTACATATCCCAATTATTAATTGAATAATTCCTTCCTTTGTATATCCTAAAATAAATTTATGAACACCGAGTGTTCCTAATACTAAAGCAAAAATTCCAGCGAGAATTCTTTTATTTTCTTCTCTAGGTTTTAAAGGTTCGTTCCAATGTTCTGTTTTTGTAGTTTCCATAAATGTTTTGTTTATTGGTTTTGGTAAAAATATAATAATTTAGTAAACTTTGAAAAAAAATTGTTCCAAATTTCTGATTTTTAACATATTGCTATTTTAGGTATATTTTTTTTATTTTATCTGCAATAACCTGTGCCAATCGTTTGTGACTTTCAAAAGTCCAGCCAGCGATGTGTGGCGTGATAATCACATTTTTTGCTTTCAATAAATACCGAAAAGCTACTGGAGTTTCTTTGTGTGTAAAAAGGGTTTCAAAAGACAACTTTTCATATTCCAAAACATCTAAACCAGCTCCGAGAATTTTTCCCGATTTCATCGCTTCGACCAAATGGGCTGTAACGATATTTTTGCCTCTCGAAGTGTTGATAATCCAAAACGATTTGGCAAAAGCCTTGATAAAATTAGCATCAATCATCTTGTCGGTTTCGGGTGTCCAAGGAATGTGCAGACTCAAAACATCGGTTTTTTGTTGCAATTCTTGGAGCGAAACTTGGTGTGCATTTTCATCTCCAACATTCTCCTGAATGTCATAACACAAGACTTCTACCTCAAAACCTCGCAACTTTTTGGCAAAAGATTTTCCCATATTTCCGTAACCAATGATGCCTACAGTTTTGCCGTCGAGTTCGTGACCACGATTTTTTTCACGATTCCATTTGCCTGATTTTATTTCGTTATTGGCTTGATTCAAATTGTTGAAAAGTGACAAAATCATACCTAAAGTATGCTCGGCAA
>Ga0316607_1000614_pt1 | contig 12205 bp, 9 predicted proteins | sample MIS2016062E_MG_FD_207674 | JGI IMG/M metagenome (GOLD analysis project Ga0316607, IMG submission 207674) | Microbial mat bacterial communities from Middle Island sinkhole, Lake Huron, Michigan, United States - MIS.2016.062E | ecosystem: Environmental > Aquatic > Freshwater > Lake > Sediment...
ATGTTTCTCTTGCTGCGACAACTCCAATATTTAATATTACTAGAGGAAGTACTACTTCTACTTCTATAAGTATTATAAAAGATAAATGGTATCATCTTGTATTGGTAGATAATGGACAAAATACTTCTTTCAAATATTATTTAAATAATATTTTAATTCAGGAAAATATTGTAAATACAAATGATGGCACAACAACTGATTTAGTATTTTCTGGAACTGGAGCAGGAGAATACTTTAATGGTAATGTTGATGAACCCAGAATCTGGAATCGCGCCCTTACAGCTCAAGAAATCTCCGACATGTATTACAACAACATCGTTCCTCGTGATGGCTTAGTCGGTGAATGGCTCTTCAACGAAGCATCTGGCACAACAGCTATCGACACATCAGGCAATGGCAACAACGGTACTATCACAGGAGCTACTTATACGACAGATGTTCCTATCATCCCACGTGATAATGTATAGTCTCATTTTAATAAATCTTTTAAGGATAAGTCTCTTAAAAATTCATCCACTAGTACTGGAGGGAGATTTATCTATTAGGGCAGAACAAAGGGCAAAAATTGCTGACATAGATTGGTCGCACAATAATTGGAAAAACTCGTTTATTGATACAAATTGCTCATACATGGGGGAAAACCTATATAAAGGATTTACTAACGACTACGAGGCATTTAGAGCCCTTTTAGAGTCCCCTACGCACAAAGCTAACCTAGTTAAAGAACAATATACTCGCATAGGTCTGGGAACTTATAATGGTGTGACTGTCCAATTGTTTTGTGGTAGAGTTAAATAATGGATTATGAAATATTAAGGCAACAAGAATCCGAGGGGTTGGATTCATTATTAGAGGGCAAGAGACAAGCTAGGGCGGAGTTAGAGTTAGAAATACAGAAACTAGGCGAAAAACGTCAGGAAATGGATGAAGAATACTTAAAAGTGTCTGACGATTTTACTTATAAACAAACAAATATCGACAGATTAACTAAGGAAAATAACGATTTAGATAAGCAAAACAAAGAACTTTCGCTAGCGAAATCATCTTTAGAAGAGAGAAAGGGTTACTTAGAATCTAAAATTAGTGAACTTAAGGATGTTACTGTCCAAGTTAAAGAAGCAAAAGAAGTCTTAGACCAATTGAACGCTAATATAAAACTAAAGCAAGAAATCTTAAGTGATATAGAACAACAGATAACCTTTAGAACGGGGTTTTTAAATACTTTAAAGCACGAAATTGCAAACCTTGAGACTCAGATACAAGAAAAACGCCCTGAAGTCGATAGATATAAATGCTTAATAGACGAAAACAACAAAATCTTAGAATCAATCGAAAACGAAAAGAATAATGTTTTAAAAGAAAAAGCCATAGTTGAAAAGAAAAGGAAACAATTTATAGAAAATCCTTTATCTATAGGATATTACGCCGCTAAGATTAAGAAAGAGACAGGTAGAGACATACTTCAATTCGTGTTATAATAGACTTATGAATCTAGGACAAATAAATTCAAAAGTTTCACAACTTACAAAAGCAGACACAACATCCTATCCAACAGCTGATCGGTTAATAGATCTTAATATCTGGAACCAGAACATTGTAACAAATATTCTACAATCGCAAGATTCTAGTGATTTTAATGATGCTAACTGGACAGGATATTCAACATTATCAGCAGATTTGGTTGCTAATCAAAGAGATTATAATTTCTTGATTAGCGATGGTGTAGTAGAAGTTAAAAGAGTGGATGTAACCTATGATGGTGAGCATAGTTACAAAAGCCAGCCGATAGACTCTCAGGAGGTAGAAGTAGGACTTATTGATGACGCGACAACTATCGATACTTATTTCTCAACAGCCGCCCCTGCCCACGATTGGAAGGGTAATTCCCTTTTCTTATATCCTCTTCCAACAGCGAGCGTAGGAAAAGTTGTTGCTGAAGTTTCTCGTACAGCGAAAGACTTTTTAGAAAGTGATCTAACTACAGGAACTAAAGTCCCTGGGTTCGATCAGAATCTACACATGGCTTTGGCGTATGGAATGACCCACGAATACGCTGTGGCAAATGGGATGGCAGACTTAGCCGCCCAAATGATGGGGAAGATTAATAGCACTATGGATTTACTTAAAAAACAGTACGGTAATAAAGAAAAAAATTACCCCCTAAGGTTTGAAAGTGATTACGTAGATTATAGATAATAAATAACATGGCGATAACATTCACAAAATACACAGCGTATAAAGACGATTTGCTAGAAGGCAATATTGCATTAGATTCTGACACAATTAAAGTTGCGTTAGTTACTTCTTCATATACTTTTTCAGCAGCTCACGATTTCTTTGATGACATCACAAACGAATTATCAACTGCAGGAGGGTACACAGCTGGAGGTGCAACAATAGGTTCACCAACTATCTCAGCAGGTGTCTTTGACGCCGCTGACACAGCTTGGACTTCAGCAACATTCACTTGTGCAGGTGCAGTAGTTTATAAATCCACGGGGACAGCGGGGACTTCTCCTCTTATTGGTTTTATAAACTTCGACGGCAACCAAAGCCCAGTCGACCAGACATTCAAAATTGTTTGGAATGCAGGAGGTATAATTTCAATCGCTTAACTTAAAACATTATGGCATCAGTAAAAGCCCTAGTCGTAGCTGGAGGAGGAGGTGGTGGAACAGATAGAGGAGGAGGTGGTGGCGCTGGTGGTTTTTTGTATGATGCAGCACTAGAGGTAGCAGGGGGTGATTATACAATTACCGTTGGAACTGGAGGTTCTGCCGATACAGACGGAACTGACTCTATTTTCGATACACTCGTTGCTGATGGTGGAGGCGCTGGTAGAGGCATTCTTACAAACGGAAATAATGGTGGTTCAGGAGGTGGAGCTGGTTCAAACGGGGGAACTTCTAGTACAAGGACAGGGGGAACAGCAACGGTTGGACAAGGAAACAACGGAGGAACTAATAACGGTCCGTCAGACGCACCAAGAAACACTGGAGGAGGAGGTGGTGCGGGTAGTGCTGGTGCTGGTCAAACATCTCAGCCAAACGGGGGTGCTGGAGTATCCAATTCAATAACTGGTGCAAGTGTGTTTTACGCAGCAGGAGGGGGAGGTGGAGACCCTGGAGTGGATAGAACTTCTTACGGAAAAGGTACAGGTGGTTCTTCTATTGGAGGAAATGGAGGAGGTAAAACCACTGGTGATAAAAACGCAACTAACGGTTCAGCCAACACTGGCTCAGGAGGGGGTGGTGCTGGTAGCGATGAAACATCAGGAACGGCTGGCAGTGGATCAGATGGTATTGTAATAATTTCATATGCAACAGATGGTAGTGATGGTATAACTACAGATTCAACAGGAGGAACGATTACAACATCTGGTTCTCAAACAATCCATACTTTCACATCAAGTGGAACTTTTACTGTTGTTGAACCTGGAGTGAATATTGAAGCTCCAGCTCTATCAATTACAGTGACGCTAAACACACCAACACTGACCCTGGTTGACCCTCTTGAAGTTAATCCACCAACAATGGGTGTAACAGTTACTACAAATGTCCCTAGCCAGATTAAAATAGGTCAATGGGAAGAAAGTACTAAGAGTTCAACATCTTGGGCAGAAAATACTTTAAGCGAAACTACTTGGACCGAGCAAGCTAAGAGCTTATAATGTATAATATATATATGGATGAAACAGAAGAATTAAAAAGGAAAATAGAAACATTAAATGACGCTATCTCTAATCTTGAGAAGAAGGTAAATGACCTCTATTCTGGCACAGGTTTTCCTGTTGAAGTTGAGCAGACCTTAGTTAAGAGAGGATTTTTGAAGAACTATCAGACTCTTATTTTTAATAACGCTTCAGGAGATGAATTCAAAGTTTTACTGATAGATCATAATAATGATAGAACTGCCCTAGGTGGCGACTTTATTACGAGATATGTTCCATACACTGTTGATCCTAGTACAGATACTTTCACATCAGTAAATCACGGTCTAGCTGATACTCAGCAAGTAATACCTTATTCTAGTGGGGCAGCCTTACCTTCTCCTCTTGGATCAGGAATCATCTACTGGGTTAGGGATGCTTCTACAGATACTTTTAAATTATCAGCTACATCAGGAGGTGCCGCTGTGAACATAACAACCAAAGGTACAGGAGTACAATATATATCAAAAGTATAATAAACCAGCATGATAAAAATCCCACAAAACAACAAAGTAACAATAAGTAATGTCTCTGACGCCATAGGTTCTATCTATCAGACTAAGAATCTGAACTTTGATACGCTAGGAAAAATTAAGTTAGCAGATAGATCATCTGTTATCGCAGACTCAGGAACAGAATCTAATCTAATTACCGCCACAGGCATGTATGCGATGAGACCTGCTATAGAAAGTACTGGTTTATATGTTGCTGCTAACAAAAACCTATATGTGACGAATGTTTCATCTGCTGGGGCATTTCCACAGTTTGTACAAGATTCAGCAACAGGCACACCAACGCTTGGCTCTGGAGGATCGAATGACATGCTTATCTGGGATGGGGACCTATTTGTCACTAATGGCTCTGATATCTACAACTACAGTGGAACTCCCCTTGTAAACTCGTGGGCAACTTTTTCTACTGAAAGCGTTTTTGCTCTGGAGATATTTGAGAATCTAAACCAATTAGCAGGAGCGTCTAACAGCCAGGTGGATTTGTTTGATAAGGCAGGGGATATCGTGCAGACATTAGAAACGCCTGAAGACTTTGATGTAAACTGTATGGCGTTTTCAAATGAAAGACTTTACATCGGAACTGTGAGAGGTGATGGGAGAAGAGACTCTTTAATATTAGAGTGGGATGGATTAGGGTCATCAGCCTCTAACGCTTACCAAGTTGAGGGGGCAGATATTTTGTCACTTACAGCGTACAAAGACGGAGCTGTTGCTCTTGCTTCTGATGGAAGGATCTTCTATGTGAGAGGTGGAGTTGAGGAGTTAGATAGGTTGCCTATCTTTGATTTAGGATATCTTTGGTCAGAAAATGGGGCGAATAGTTTTTCTAGTAACAAAGTAACAAGGCACGCTTTAACAACAGCTGGAGATAAGATTTTAATATCAGTAGCTTCTTCTATCTCTAAAGCATTATCTAGCAACAATGTGCCGAGGAATCTTGCTGACTTTAAATCAGGTGTATGGGTATACGATCCCAAAATTGGTCTTTATCACAGATATTCAGTAGGACAATCTAGATTACTAAGGACAAACAATATTCCCACAACAGATGTAGCAACAGCGACAGGTATTATCACTGTAGCAGGGGCAACTGTACCAGCGACAGGAACAGTGTGTTTCTATACAGCTGACTATGAAAGTGACGGAACAGCAATAGGAGGGCTAGTTTCTGATGAAAAATATTACGTTATTAAGTTATCAGATACTACTTTAAAACTAGCGACATCAAGAGCTAACTCTGTCGCAGGAACTGCAATTACATTAACTGGAACAGGCAACAACTCACAATATTTAACTTTCCATCCAGAGTACGACTTTGGTGGAATAGCTTCAAATGTTACAGGCGTTGGTTTTTTACAAGATGCCTACACAGATGATATGCCCGATTATATAGCGAATAACATCTTTATTTGTGGATATTCAATATTTGGTGCTACTACTGGAAGAAAAACAACTGTCTCCTCTACACAAAAGCGAGTAGAGAATAGAGGATATTTCTTAACTTCAAAAATAAAATCACAATCATTAACTGATTTGTATAATTCTGTGTACATTAAGCATGAAAAGTTTAAAAACACAGAAGACAATATTGTCTTGAAATACCGAGTTTCAGATACAGATTTAAGAGATTATGTGACATATTATGAACCAAACGCTGTTTGGACATCTTCTACTACATTCACCTCAACAGCAGATTTAAGCGATGTTGTTGCTGGGAACGAGGTTGAAATCATCGATGGGGCTGGAGCTGGTTATTTAGTCCATGTCACATCTATTGCTGAAGCAAGTGGAACTTATACAGTCACAGTAGATGAAGAAATCAGAAACTTAACAGTAAATGATATTTCTAAGGTTATTTTCCAGAACTGGATTAAGGTTTCCCCTCAAGAGACTGCTGAGGGTTATTTACGATACAGTATCAATAAACCTGGCAAATGGATTCAATTAAAGGTGGAATTAAGAGGAATAGGTACAACGATTGAAGAGATTATTATTAATAACAAAGAGCATAAACCTGTGATATAATAGATATATGGACCCAAAACAAGTATACTCAGATAAAAATTTTTCAGTAGGAGCTCTAAAAAACAACTTAGCTAGTTCTTTTAGACCCTCAATTAATGGCGGAGCAACAGCTTCAAATGGTATTTTAAGCCCTAAAAGTATGGTGCCGTGGCAATCAGTCAGTACCGTAGCACCTAGGAATGGTGGAGCCTCAGGTTCTTGGAGCTCTTCTGCACCTACAACAAGCCCAGCACAATCAACACAGAAGTATGGCTCTAAACAGTTAGGTTATTACGATACTTGGGACGAAACTTTAGCAGCTATCCAAAGACAAAATACCCCTAAATCCGTCGACATTAAGATTGATGATAATATTCCATCAGAAGCTTTAAATACTGCTCCATCAGGAACAACACTAAGCGAAACAAGAAAAGGGAACGAGCAAGCAGTTTTGAATAAAAGATTCGCTGACGAAGAAGAACAACTTTTAGCTAGTATTGCTAATATGAACTCTGGTATCGCTGATTTAAGTGCTACACAAGCTAGAGAATTCTATGATCTAGAGAAAAACAAAGAAGGTGTTTATGGACAAGGAGTACTAGGTTCTCAATTAAGTAGACTATCTAGGGACCAAGCTATTGAATTAAACGCTCGTACAGGGCAATTACAGGCTCAATTGGACACATTAAAGATGTATCAAGGATATACTCCTGACATTGTAGGAACACCTCAAATTGATGAAACAACTGGGGAAGCTTTTGTTTATATGCAAGATCCTACAACAGGACAAATATCAACTCAATCTTTAGGTCAAATTATGACACCTCAAGTTTCCGACCCGTTTGAAAACACGCAAGTATTGTCTGAAGGACAAACATTACTAGGTGCAGATGGAAAACCAATTTACTCAGCTCCAAAGACTTACGCTCCCTCTTCTAGTGGCGGGACGAATCTTCCTAGTGGTATGGCAGGTGTCTCTGGCGATTTAGCGAGATTAATTAACATCCAATCATCATACATCCCTTCAGAAAATCAAAGGAATGCTTATATCAATGCAGCTCAAGGTTATTTAGAAAGTGGCGATTATGAAGGACTAAAATACTACATGAGAAACCAAGGAGTTAATAACCTTCCAGCAACTGAACAAACAGGATATAGAAAAAACATTGAAATCTTAAAAGGATTAGAGAAAGTAGATAGTATTCTTGCTGAAATTGAAGCTAAAGGTGTTGATACCAATATATTAAGGGGCTCATGGCAGAAAATCCAAGAAAAAGTAGGTGCATTAGGTGATCCTCAATTAGTTGCATTGGCGTACCAAGCACAACAAGCTATGGACCTTATCACACGTCAAAGAACAGGCGCTGCCCTTAATAAATCGGAGGAAGCATTTTACAAGAAGATGGTACCTGGAGTCTTTAAGGGTGTAGAGCTAAACAAAGAATTGGTTAACCAATTTAAGAATTCTCTAGAAAGTAATACTGACTCTTACTTAGGAGTCTACTTTAGCCCAAAGGAAATAGACACACTTAATACAGCAGCAGGAGGAGGTTCTAAACCTTCATTAGATGAATTATTAGCTAAATTACAATAGTATGGCATCACAACAAGAAATTAATGCAGTTGTAGCAGAAGCTACTAAACTTGGATACTCACCAGATGAGGTGAATCAAGCTCTTAAAAAGAAGGGGCTTTTTTCTGAATCTTTAAATCAAACCTATTCAGCTGAAGAGAAGAGTGGAAAAGATCTAGGATTTCTAGGGACAATGTCTAATCTTGTTGGGTCCACAAAACTAGGACAATATATTGGTGGTAAAGCATCAATAGGTGGTCAGCCAGACAGAGCACAAACTAGCTCAATAGGTTCTATAAACGAAACAATGCAAGACTTGGACGCTAGAATAAACAATAATCGTGCTATCGGTAGAGACACTACAAGACTAGAACAAGCTAAGAGAGAACTGTCTGCATCACTACAACAGGCTGAATTTGACCAGAGCCAAACGAGATCAGGAGGTGGGGTTACGGGGAAACAAGCTGTTGGATCTGCAATCCAGACAGCTGCTTCAGCTATACCTTTTACTTCAGCTTTATCTAAAGTTCCTGCTGCAAGAGGTTTAACAGGGATCACTAGCCGTTCTCCTATGGCGTTAAACGCCGTAGAAGGTGCTTTAGGCGGTGCAGCTTATGGGTTAGGTAGTGCGATAGAAGAAGATAAATCATTTGGAGAAACCATAGGTTCTACAATACTAGGTGGTATCGGAGGGGGGATTGCTGGTCCAGTTGTAGGTAAAGCCCTCAACTTAGGGTCAAAAGCCTTTGGTAAAGTAGCTAATATTGTTTCCCCAGAATTAGCTCAGAAAGGTAGTAAGGCTTTAGGACAAGTTGGGGATGTTCTTAATATGGATATTAAAAAACTACAGACTAGCGTTTTGAAGAATATTTCTAACTCTGCAGATAATTTCACTAAGAATCCTAACTTAAGACTAAAAGAATTCTTTGGAGAAAATGGAGATCCTACTAAATCATCACTATTCCAAGGTGTTGAAACTGTCTATAATAGAGCCGCTGGAGATGCTATACAGGTACCGACTTACGATAAGAAGACTAAGACTTTAACAACAAAAGCATTTGACCCTATGTCAGATGGTCCTCTAGAGTCTTCAGTTGCATTTAATAAGATGAGAAGAGACGCTTTCATCGAAAGAAACACCGCTTTAACTGAAGTTCCAGATGAATTCTTCCAGAATAAAAAAGCAGAACTTCTAAGCGAGTTAAGGAATAAACAATCCAAATACCTTTCAGGAGAACAAAAGAACGCTATTAATACATATATAAAGGACATAGAAAACATTAGCAATTTAGCTGATCTTAATACTTACAATTACGATGTCTTGGGAAGTAAGACAAAATCAAAGATGGCTACTGCTGCAGATAATACTAGTGCTGAAATAGCACAAGATGTTAAGAAAATTGCCGAATCAAAGATCGATGATTCTTTGAATAGTTTTATGGGTAAAGAAGATTTAGCTAATTTGAAAGCTCAAGTCGAATACCTAACAGCAATGGAGAATATTGCTAATGAAAACATCAGTAAATTGGCTCCAGATATTTCGTTAAAAGATCTAAACCTATATGGTGCTAGTAACATGCTATCTGGAGGATTCTTTGGTAATCCTGCTCAGTTAGCTAAAGGGACAGCTTTCACTGCTCTATCTAATATAGTTAGGGGGAAAAATAAATTTAGTAACTTTAATAAAGCTATTAAAGATATGGATGCCTTATATAAACAACTAGGAATAACTCCAGAATATAAACCTTTTGACATCGCAGGATTCAAATCTGACGTGACAGCAAAAACTGCCCCTAAAGCTCTGCCAGCAGGGGGTGAAGCCAGAAGAACTATACCTACAGGGGAAACTATCCCAGTAGCTCCTAGAGGCTCAAATATCGACATTACAAGCCCCCAAGGGGTCAATTATGGGGTAGATGATGTCGTAAAAGCTTTTCCCGAAGACAAACAAGCGGAAGCAAAAGTTTTATTAGATAAACTAAAAAAACTACAAGGGGGTTTTAGCAACAGTGGTGCACTAGTTGCGATTGCATCACTTCTAGGGGGAGCAACTATCCTGGGCAATACAAGTAATAAACAAACATTTATAAACAATGTTGAAGACGGGAAGGTTTCGCTAGCGAAAAATAAACTAGATATTGATGCCCTTAAAACTGAAATAGCTTACAGGGAGAGTCGAGGGGAAGAAGAACCTTACAGTGCCATTAACGAGAACAAAGATGGAACAACCGACTATGGTAAATATCAGGTAAACAAAGAAACCCTCGATCATTGGTCAGAAAGAGCTCTAGGGAAGAAATATAGTGTTAAGGAATTCCTTAACAGTCCAGAAGCTCAAGAGAAATTCTTTGAGTACGTTATGGATAGGTTCTCTACTGAGTACGAAGTGTCCGACCCAGAGTTAGCTATGGCACTTTGGCACAAAGGATGGAGCCCTAAGAACATAAATAAGGATCCAAAAGAGTTAAAGAAAGAAGCAGAGGAGTATTTATTAAATAAGTAACATGGCGACATATTCATTCATCACACAAAAAGGTAATCAGCAAATAGTTAGGGGAGACCAACCTAACAGATTTGCCCCTAGAGATATAAATCTACAAGGTGTAACAGATAGCGGTGCAACAACCGACAACATAATTACAGTCCCTGGTGTTCAATTTGATATTACAGCTACTCCAGCAACTAATGCAGAAGGACTCCTACAGTGGAATGCAACTGATGGCACACTTGATTTAGGAATGGATGGAGGAGCTATAGCAATGCAAATAGGACAAGAAATATTTATGAAAGTTCGTAACGTCTCTGGCTCAACTATTCCTAATGGTTCTCTAGTTTATTTAAGTGGAAGAACTGGTAATCGACCTAATATTTATCTAGCTCGTGCTGATGTTTCAGCTACTCACGAAGTTATCGGTCTGACCACTCAAGATATTGCTAGTCCTGATGATGGTTTTATAACTACTTTAGGTTATGTTCGTGGTATTAAAACTGACTATACTGGAACTGGTGCTTGGGGAATTGACTGGGTAGAAGGAGACCCACTATGGTTATCTAAAACTGTTGCTGGTTGTGTTACTAATGTCGAACCTGATGTTCCTCATTATAGTGATAGAATAGGATATGTTGGAGTGGTAGGTGGTGCAGGTATTGGTAGTATTTTAATAACTATCGTGCCGTCCGTAAATCTAGAAAACCTATCTGATGTAAATGGAACTACTTTAACTACTGATGGACAATTCCCTTCTTGGCATCAGACTGAGGGCTACTTTGATTTTGATAAAAACATAAATGATTATCTACCAACCGCTACTGCCGCTACTACCTACGCCAAACTAGACGGTACTAACCACCCTTTCACCTATGTTAAAACCCCTAACATTCGTCCTAATGCTAACTCCACTACTGCTGTTCAGATAACTAAAGCTGATGGCACAACAAGTGTTTTGAATGTTGATACAACGAATGGTTATCTAGGCATAGGAACGATAGCACCTTCTGCAAAAACACATATAAATTATGGAAATACTCCATCTGGTATAGCAGAAATACTAAGATTAGAAGTTACTGGCAATAGTTCTCTTGGTAGAGGTCCAAGAATCACATTTTACACTCCTAATGGAACTGGTTTATCTAGATTTTCTGCTGCAATAGATGGTTTTGGAGAGACGGTAAATGGTGGTGATTTATCCTTACATACAGCAGATTCATCAAATGTTTTACAAGAGAGAATGAGAATTAATTCTGCTGGTAACGTTGGTATTGGAACAACTGCACCTAATACAAAATTAGAAGTTACTGGCTCTGGTACATCTGGAGATATTACACTTTCAAATAGTAGTTCTGCGATTACGGAGGGAGATATTCTTGGGAAAATTGCATTTAGAAACTATGATATATCTCAAAACGTCACAACTTTTTCTGGTGAAGTTGCTTCTATTAAGGCTGTTGCGTCATCTACATTCTTTAGTACAAACGGAGCAACAACAGATTTATCATTCTTTACTAACGCAGTAACCCCAGCAAGCGGTAATCCTGTTAATGGTGGAACAGAGAAGATGAGAATAACAGGAACTGGAAAAGTAGGTATAGGAACAACTACTCCTTCAGCTAGACTTCACTCTTTATCAACTACCGAACAACTACGTCTAGGATATGACGCTTCAAAATATCTTTCAGTGACCGTAGGAAGTGCTAACGCAGTTACTCTAGCTAATGCTGTAGCCGCTGACATCAACATAAACTGTGGAGCTGATAAGACTTTAGTTCTTACTGAAAGTGTCTGGGTAGATATTGATTTTCCTATTTTAATTAGAACAACTGGTGCTGGTATTCCAACCCTTACAACCTTTAATGGAAACTTAACAATGCCACAATGGGCAGTGAATGATTTTAACGTATGTGAATCAC
>Ga0316607_1000615_pt1 | contig 12144 bp, 9 predicted proteins | sample MIS2016062E_MG_FD_207674 | JGI IMG/M metagenome (GOLD analysis project Ga0316607, IMG submission 207674) | Microbial mat bacterial communities from Middle Island sinkhole, Lake Huron, Michigan, United States - MIS.2016.062E | ecosystem: Environmental > Aquatic > Freshwater > Lake > Sediment...
AACAGGCGACAAATCCATATTGGAATCCGCAACAACAGGCGACAAATCCATATTGGAATCCGCAACAACAGGCGACAAATCCATATTGGAATCTGCAACAACAGGCGACAAATCCATATTGGAATCCGCAACAACAGGCGACAAATCCGTATTGGAATCCGCAACAACAAGCGGCAACAAATCCGTATTGGAATCCGCAACAACAAGCGGCAACAAATCCGTATTGGAATCCACAACAACAGGCAACAAATCCGTATTGGAATCCACAACAACAGGCAACAAATCCGTATTGGAATCCACAACAACAAGCGGAGGAGAAAAAATAGATTACGGAGTTTTGCAGAAAACTTTGTAAGGCTTTACAAAAATTTTATGGTCAAACCTATACATTTTATAGGTTTGACCATAAAAAATTAAAAGTGGCATTTCAAAAATACTTTCTATAATCTATGAATCCATACATTTCCAATTTGCCAAAAGAATTAGTAGATACGGATTATTTGAACCGTATTCATAAAAATATTACAGCATTTTCAGAAGATTTGCTCCGTTTTTTTACGTTTGAATGTAGGCTATCTGACCCCGAAAAAGATGCAGACTTTTTATTTTGTATCGTAAAAGAACAAGCCAATTTTTTTTCTATACCCCAAGAATGGAAAGGAAACTCTTTGTGGCAAAGCATTTTAAGTTTTTTGGAAGAATGGAAAAATGGAAATTGGAATCAAGTAGGCAATATTTGGTTTGAGTTGGATAAAAAAGAACTTTTAGCAGATTGTCCCATACCTTCTTTGTTTTTTGCCCCAACTTTGGGTTTATCAAAAAAAGAGGCTACGGAGTTAGTTATACGATTCAGACAAAAATTTTCTTTGTTTGCTCCAAGCCTAAATACAGACTTAATGCAACATCTTTATGCTAATTTGCCAACTTATTCGTCAATTCCGCAGATAGGGTATATGTTTTCGCGAGAAAGTGCTTATTTGAGATTTTATATACACAAGATAAGTAGCAATGATGCCAAAAATTTATTGGATAAGATGTCTTGGGCGGGTAATAGCGAAAAACTCTGGGAATTACTTTTGATAGTATATAGTGCGGGTTGTTATGTGGATATAGATATAGATGTAGGCACGAGTTTGGGTAACATAATTGGTTTGGAGTGTTATTTTCCGAATGGAGATGCGTATCGTTTGTTGGATATGCTTTTGTCCCAAAACCTATGTATTGTATCAAAATATCAGGATTTGGCAAAACTTGACAAGAAGTATTATTCCATTCATCATATCAAGTTGGTAGTAGATGAAAAAAGCATTTTGGCTACCAAAGTATATTTATTGGCTAATAGATAAATACACGCTAATTTTTACATAAAAGTTAGTTTTAGTTTTAAAATATAAATTTTTATTTCCATGAATCTGTCAAACTATACTATAATAGAAGAAAAAGCATCTGTTGAAATTGCTAAAAATACAGAGGGCGAATTATTTGTTATTAAAAAAGATAGATTGGGGCGTATAAAAATGCTTCAAGACGAGTTTAATATTGTCCAATATTTGACTGGTTTGGAGTCTGCCAATAAACGCTATATCCGAAGAGCCTATAAAATGGGAACAAATACCCTTTTTTTGGAATATTTGTCTTGCTTGAGCCTCAAACAGATTATTGATGAACAAGGATATTTTGATTTGAAAAGTTTTTTTGAAGTAGCTATCCAATTATGCGAAGCTATTTCTTTTATTCATTCACAAAAAGTTATTCATAAGGATATTAAATCAAGCAATATTTTTTATGATACAGCAAAAAAGCAAATTTATTTGATAGACTTTGGTTCTGCATCTTTTTTTGCAAAGCAAAGTGTAGATGCTATAAATCCTAATTTGAGTGGGACACTTTTGTATATGTCGCCCGAACAAACAGGTAGAACAAATACCTATATCGATTATCGAACCGATTTTTATTCTTTGGGTTGTGTGTTCTACGAAATGCTTACAGGTCAGACTCCCTTTACCAACAAAAACAATGCAGACCTACTTTATTCGCATATAGCCCTACAAGCACCTCTTTTGCATACAGTCAATAGTCGTATTCCTGTTATTTTGTCCCAATTTGTCGATAAATTGCTCAAAAAAATGCCTTCCGAAAGGTATCAAAGCACCGAAGGCATCAAATCGGACTTGATAAGCATCAAAGGATTGGTCGAAAATAACGAAGATAGTAGTTCTTTTTTGTTAGCACAAAAGGATTTTAGTTTGTCATTAGAATTTCCTAACAAATTATTTGGTCGAGATAAAGAACAAAAAATACTTACTGACAGCTATAAAGATATTCTTGCGGGGCATTTTCGTTTACTGCATATCACAGGAAAATCTGGTTCGGGAAAAACGACACTTATTAGGCAACTCTACAAAGATTTTTTACGAAATCAGACCTATTACATAGAAGGAAAATTTGATAATTTAAAAAAAAATATTCCTTATTACGCTTGGCAACAATGTATGGAAAAATATGTTGAGCTTTTATTGAGTGAAAAACAGGCGTATATAGAAGAATGGAAAAAGAAAGCAGTAGATAGTTTTGGTAGTCAAATTGACGTATTGGTAAACCTGTTTCCCGCTTTTTCTAAAATATTTCCTACTTATAAAATACATACGGTCAGCAGCCAAGAAAATGATGCTCAAGTGCGTAGTTTATTTCAAAAATTACTTCGCTTGTTGTCAAGTCCTCACTATCCGCTTGTTCTGTTCATAGACGATTGGCAATGGGCAGATAGTGCCTCCTTAGACTTGCTCAAAGTGGTCGTCAATACCGAAAACTTGTCCTATTTTCTTTTCATTAACTCCTACCGAGAAGACATAGAGCCAAATCATTTGTTTCGACTTATTACCGAAAAAGCCTATCAAAAAGGGCAAAATATTAGTTTGGGTGCTATTGGTATAGCCGATATTAGAGAAATAGTAAGTGCGTGTTTTAGTCCTTACAAATCCGATGTGGAAGCATTGACCAACTTAATTTTTGATAAAACGGCAGGAAATGTGTTTTTTGTAGTTAGGCTATTAGAAGATTTTTATGATGACAAACATATCTTTTTTGATAGAAAAGAACTTGTATGGCTTTGGGACATCGATAAAATTAGTAGGCTTTCTGTTAGTGTCAATGTAGCAGATTTGCTAATTACCCAATTCTTAGAATTAGAAGAAAAACAGAAAAAACTATTGGAAATTGCCGCCTGTATTGGAAATACTTTCGAAGAAGAATTGCTCTTAGAAGTTGCCAAAATATATATAGAAAATCCAATATCTGTGCTTAAAGAGTTGCAGCTAAAAAACTTTTTACTTTTGGTAGGAAAAGGACGAAGTTTTGCCCACGACCAAGTTTATGAGGCAATTATGCTAAAAATAGACTCATCTTTCAAAAAAGAAGTTATTTTTGAGATAGTTTCGCTTTTGCGTCATCGCTATCAAGAAGATGCACCACAAGAATTTGTGTTTTTGCTTAGTCAGTATTTGCACCAAATTAGTGATATTATCCCAACAGATTGGCGTAAACAAAGCAGTGAAATTTTTTTTAGAGCCGCCCAATTAGCGCAACGTTCGGCAGCATTTGATACAGCCTACCAAAATTTTTATTTGGTAGAACAACTCAATGTCAAACAGGATTTGGAATTACTCAATGCCTTGGTTCAAACCTCTTTTTTATCTTCCCGACAACAAGAAAGCCTACTCTACAAAGAACGAATAGTGAACCAATATGCAGACCCACTCGACAGAGTAATTGCATACGAAACACATATCAGAATGTTAATTGCCAATGAACAATTATTGGACGCTATTGAACAGGGTTTAATTATTTTGGAACAACTTGGAGTCAAATTTCCCAAAAAACCAGCCCAAGTCCATGCACTTTTGGGTGTGTTAAAAATGAAATTGTTTTTGTTAAACAAACCCATCGAATACCTCGAAAAGCTACCTACAATCCAATCTAAGCATCAAGCAGCAATTATGCGACTTATGACTATTTTGGCTACACCTGCCTACGGTTCAAAACCAGAATTATTTCCGCTTATTTCATTTCTTGGGGTCAAAAACTCGGTAAAATACGGCAATTCCGAATATTCTTCTTTTAGTTATGCTACTTATGGCATGATACAAACAGGTATTTTGGGTGATATAGAATTGGGCTATGCCTTTGGGCGTTTGGCTATTGATATTAACAAAACTTTTAAAGCCAAAAATACGCAAGCCATGACCCTAATGGTATATAATGGTTTTATTAGACATTGGAAAGAACCCTTAGAAAATACCTTAGAAGACTTGCTTATTGCCTATCAGATAGGGCAAGAAACAGGCGATTTTTTGTTTGCCTCTTTTTCTGCGGTTTATTATGGTATGCACGCCTATTTTATTGGGCAAAACTTAGGCGACTTGTATGAAAGTGTTGATAGTTTTGGTAGAACGATTGCTGGCATGAACCAAACGCTTAACTTCCAAATGTCCGAGTTACTTAGACAAGTCATCATTAATTTGGTTGCCAATATTCCAAATCCTACCGTTATTGAGGGACAGGCTTACCAAGAGTCCCTTATTATTCCCAAACTTATCACCCAAAATGACCAAGCTACTCTTTTTGATATTTATATCTACAAAATATTTTTGTGTTTTCTTTTCGAAGATTATCAGAAAGGAGTTTCCTTATTCAAAGAGTGTGAAAAGGGCATTGAGTCTGTAGTTGGACAGGCTACGGGGTCGTATTGGGAGTTTTATTGTGCAATGTGTTTTGTTGAATATTGGGAAAATTTTTCTGAAAAAGAAAAAAAGAAGTTTAAGAAAATTATTCTTCAAACTATCCAAAAATTAAAAAAATATGCCCAATATTGTCCCGAAAACCACTTGCATCGATACCACTTATTACTTGCACAATACAATAAGCTCAATAAGAAAGACCCACAAGCCCTTTGGAACTATAAAAAAGCCCTTAAGTATGCCCAAAAAACAGGTTATTTGCACGAAATTGCAATTAGTTTCGAAAAAATTGGCGACTTTTATAACCAACACGACAATCTATTTCATGCCCAATTATTTTGGCAACAAGCACTTCAATATTATATACAATGGGGAGCTGAAAACAAAGTAAATTTTTTACTTAAAAAACACCCAAAATTAGATACAGGACTAAATGCTACTATATACCCCGAACAAACCATTAAAACAAGTAGCACCACCATTTACAATTTTGATATCGAAACACTTTTGAAAGTTTCGCAACATTTGGCAAAAATCACCAATCTCAAAGAATTTTTGAGGGAAATACTTTCTATTATCATCGAGCATGTAGGAGCAGAAAGAGTGATTTTTGCCCGAAAAGATGAACAATGGTACGTACTTGCCAAAGGAACTTCTCAAAATATTTTAGTTTTGGACGAAAAAAAATCCCTAACAGACGAGAATTTGGAAGAAAAAGCACTTAACTATGTCATCAATTCTCAAAAAAGCTATTTATCCGAAAATTCAAAACAAACAACTTCTATTCTCTGCTATCCTATTTTATACCAATCCAAACTCTTGGCTATTGTATATTTGGACAATACCCTAAATTCGAAGGCTTTTACAGAAACCCAAATACAAGTTCTTGACTTAATTTCGCCACAAATTGCCGTTTCGTTGGCAAATATTGATATGTATGCCAATCTCGAAAATATTATAGAACAACGTAATAGGGAGGTTTCCGCACAAAAAAATAGATTGGAAAAACAAGCAACTATTTTGGAAAATACCAATTATAGCCTCATAGCAGCCAACAAAAAAGTAGAACACATCAACAAAGAACTTATTAGCAGTATTACCTATGCAAGCCGAATCCAATCAGCTATTTTGCCTCAAGATAGTCTTCTAAAAAGCTCTTTGTCCGAATATTTTATCTTATTTATGCCACGAGATATTGTAAGCGGTGATTTTTATTGGTTAGTAAACAAAGACAATTTAGTTTTTATTGCAGCAATAGACTGTACGGGGCATGGTGTACCTGGGGCTTTTATGAGTATGTTAGCAAGTTCTTTATTAAACCAAATTGTGTTTGATAAAAAAGTCTATCAGCCCAATCTTATTCTCAAAGAATTAAACCAAAGTATCTTTGTTTCTTTACAACAAGATTTAACAAAGAATAAAGACGGCATGGATGCTGTTTTATGTTGCATTGATACCACACAAAAACTGCTCTACTTTGCAGGAGCAATGAATCCGCTTTTCTACTTCAAAAATAGCAACGAAATTGAAGTTCTGAAAGCTACCAAATTGGGTATTGGTGGCATCGAAGAACTTGATGCCGATAAACTATACGAACAACATACCGTAGAAATTACCCAAAAAATGGAATTTTATCTCATGTCTGACGGCTACCAAGACCAGTTTGGAGGAAAAGATGACAGAAAATTTATGGTCAAAAATGTCAGGAATATGCTACAAACTATTCATCAGTTGCCTATGGAAGAACAAAGACAAATTGTAGAACAGACAATTTTGGATTGGAAAGGAAACAAACAACAAACCGATGATATTTTGATGATAGGTTTTAGAGTGGGTGAGTAATTTTTACACCCTATTTTTGAGATAAAATAATTTTTTTTAGCTTCATAAAAAAACCTTTTGGTAATTTGTGAAGCCATTTTTTGTTTTTGAACCTGTACATGATAGGCTGTTGTGATAATGTCAATTATTGACACAATAAAAAAAATAGCACAACAGGCAAAAATCTTCTAAACGTTCCGAAAAGTTTTTGCATAAATTTCCAAAATAGACCGATAGAAGGTTTTTTATGTTTTTCCCCTTCCAAATTTTAACCACTTTCTTTTAGGAATCAAAAAAGAACCGAAAAAAACGCTTAATTATTCTAAGGATTTTAAGCGGTTTTCTACCCATTGCAGGTTTTGTTGAAATTCTATGTAGGCTGGAAAATTTTTTGTGAGTTCTAATAAAAGTTTTTGGCTTTCCAAATAATTGATTTTGGCTTTTTGTTTGTCATTTAATTCTTCTTGCGTTTGCCCCAACCATTGACAGCATAATGCAAAGGCATTTTTAAAATTCACATTCATGAGGTAGGATTCGTAAAGTTCTTTGGATAATTGCTTACTTTTTTTTAAAAATTCTAAAGATTTCTCCAAGTTGTCCAAACCTCTTTGTATTTCGCCTAATCTTAAGTAGGAAATTGCCAAATTATTTTTAAAACTGACATTTTTAAAATTGTCTGTATAAAGTTCTTGCATTAAATCATTAAATTTTTCAAAAAAATATAGTGCCTGCTCTAAATTGTTTAAGCGGCTATATGTGTCACCTAAAAATTGGTAGGAAAGTGCTAAACCGTTTTTATATTCGATGTTCGTAGAATTAAATTCGTAAAGTTTTTTGAATAAATGTGCCATGTTTTCAAAGAAATTCAGTGCTTTATCTAAATCTTCTAAGTCCAAATAAATTATGCCTAAACATTGGTATGACCAACCCAAAGATTCTTTAAAATTCTCATTTGTAGGATAATAGTCATAAATTTTTTTTGCTAATTGGTTATATTTGTTAAAAAAAACTAATGCTTTGCTCAAGTTACCCGAGGTTCTATATGTTTCACCTAACCTAGAGTAAGATATTGCCAAGTTATTCTTGATTTTTACATTTGTAGGAAATACTTCGTAAAATTTTTCCGCATATTGATTATATTTCTTGAAAAATTTTAATGACTTGTCCAAGTTACCAAAAAACCTATGCGTATTACCTAACTTTTCATAGGAAATTGCCAATCTGTCTTTATAATCGAGATTAGTTGGATTCTGTGCCACTAATTTTTCATCAACAGTATTTGCCCATTCATAAAACTTTAAGGCTTGGTTCAAACTACCTGTAATTTCGTGAAATGTGCCTATTCTTTCATACAAAATAGAAAAATGAGGATGTAATTCTGTAAGATGATTTACCACACTTTCAGCATAGTGGCTATAAAGCGTGGCATATTTATAGTTTTCTTGATGAAATCTTTCAGGATTTTCCAAATAATTTAATCCCTCATTTAATTCTAAAATCATTCCCTCACAATCCGCAAAAAGCCTTTCTTGGTTTTTGTGGCGGGTTATTTCTTGTACTACGGGGCTAATTTTGTAATAATTTTTGCCTTCGGTAGTGCTTTTTTCTATCCAGCCTTTGCGGTGCAGGCTTACCAAACTATCTTTTAGGCTTTCGTAATCAATAAGCACTTTTAGCGTGTCCAAAGCAATATTTTCGGCGGGCAAAACAGAAAAATTATTGAGCATAATTAGCTCATTTTCAGAGAGTTCGCTAATATTATACATAGCCAAAATAATATCTTCGGGCTTCCCGCTAAGTAATCGCTTGGGATTGTTTTTGTCGGTTTGGTCTATTTCTATTTCCTTGCTTTTGCTTAGGGCAAATAGACTTTTTTGTAAATCGTCAAAAAGTGTTTGCAAAGGATATTCGGGTTCGGGTTTGCTAAAAGCATTACAGTTTTTAGCCAAAATCTCCAAAACAAGCGTATTTCCGCCAATTGCCTCAAAAATTTGCTTAAAAAGCGGAATTTCTGCCTCTTGTAAATGTTCGTAATGTTCTTTAAAAACCGCAAGGGCATCTTTTTCGCTCAAAGCCCCGATGCTGTGTTTTTGGGCTTTTTCAAATTTGTCCAAACGAGAGGTAAGCAAGATATGGAAATTGCTACATTTTCGCAAAGAAATGATATTGGCGTTTAGGTCTTTTTCGTTGTTGGCATTGTCCAAAATTAGTAAACAAGGTTTTTGCAAATTGGCAACGGTATCTATCAAGATATCGAGTTGTTGGTTTTGGGTTTCGTTTGTAAATTCTAAACCCAATTTTCGGGCAAGCGAAAGCAAGGCATTAGCAATGCCATTTTCGACAAACAAAAACGCCAAAGCGAATATTCGAGTTCGTATTTTGCCCAATATTTGGAGGCAAAAGTGGTTTTTCCGATGCCTCCTTGTCCGTTTACGAGCATCAAAAAATTTTCGCCTCCGAAAAGTCGTTCATGTACGCTTTCCAAATCTTTGTCCCTTCCCAAAAAAATAGGAGCTTGGAAAGGGCTTTGGGTAAGTAGGCGTTTGATTTTGCGGTCGCCATAGTGGTAATGGATTTCATCACCAACACGCACATCTCCCGAAATATCTCTGAGGGTGTTGCCTGTAACTATATTTTTATTTTCCATTTATTCTTGATTCAAAAGTTGATTAACTTCTTCTTTGAGTATGGGCAACTGCCGAACAATAATTGCCCATATCGTTGCATCGTCTATGCTGTCGTAAGCATGAATCAATTTGTTACGCAAATCCACTATCCTACGGGCATTCGTGATGCTCAATTCGGGTGAGTGTTTGATTGCATAATTGACGGCTTCTCCTATAATTTCCAAATTGCGTTCGGTGGCTTGTTTGAGCATCAGATTTTGAGAGTAAGCCTCGAAATCTCTTTTCTCGCCCAAAAAATTTTCAATATTTTGAATCGCCAAAGCTATGTCCTCCAAATATTTTTTAGTTTGGTCGTTCATAAATCAGGGTTTTAGTTTGGTTTACTACTTTGATAAAGTAGGAATTTTTGAGCATTTTTTCGGTCAGCAAATCCACTTTTCTACCCAAAATAATCGGTAATTTTTCGTTCAATTCCCAATAAATATCTCCGTAGTCCAGCGGGTCAAGTTCTTCGAAAAGGCTAATAATCAAATCAATATCGCTTTGTTCATCAAATTTTTGGGTGCAAACCGAGCCAAAAGCATAGAGCCTTTCGATGGGATATTTTTCCAAAAAAAGGATTAATTCGGGCATTTTTTGCAGTAGAGCATTTTGTAAAAAGGCGTTCTGTATTGCTTTCATGTTTTTTTAGTTTTTAGGGTTTTCCGTAATCATCTCCTACTCTAAATCCGCCTGTTATGTTTCCAAACGTATTGTCTGCTACTACGTTTTTGGAATTAATGATAGCCGTTTGTTTGTCAAGGGCTTTTTTGTCGTCATCTTCCAAACCATTCAAGATATTTTCGACTTCTTTCTTAAAATCGGCATCATTTTCAACCGCATTTTTGAGAAGTTGTAAGACTTTTGTCGATTTTTGGCTTACTTTTTCTTGATTTTTCTCTGTAACCGCAGTTTTCAAAGAATCAAGGGTTTCTTCTTCATCTTTGCCTTCAAATTTTTTCATGGTAGCCTGAAAAAGACTTTTTACTGCATCAACCCCAAGCGTTTTTCCGCTTTCGATGGCAATATTTTTCAAAATTTCGCCTCCGCCACTTTCCCAAACAGCATAAAGGCTTTGTAAAATTGTTTGTGCTAATTCCATATTTTTATCTTGAAAAGGTTGAAAATCAGGTTTTTGTGTAAAAATTTCCCACTGCTGGGCTTGTGAGGCAGTTTTGGCTCTTTCAAAAGCCTCTTGCAAAGTATTTCCTTGTGCCAAATGTCCGTAAAAACTTTGTGCAAAACGCAAGGCTTTTTCGTCTTCGATTACGCCTACCGTCCCGATTGCCGAAATGCCTTTTTCAGAAAGTTTTTTGGCAATTTCGTGGCTATTGCAAGCGTTCAAGACCGCCAATTTGATAGGGTATTTGCTTAACAATTCGACAAAAAAATCGCCTGCCAAGTCATTATTTTGGTATTCGGAAAGGTACAAAGCATTTTTTCGACCATGTCCGCCAAAGTGAAAAACTTGCAAGGAATTACTATTTTCTCGAAAAACAGTTTCCAAACTTTCTTTTGAAACAGTCAAACGTTGTACTTGTGGAATGTCTTTTAGTTCCTGACTGATAAGGTCGTGTTCGCTGTTGGTGTCGAGGCTACGGCTTAGGTCATTGGCAAAAGCAAGGAAAATAAGGGCTTTCATGGGCATAATAATTTCTTTGTCCAAATAAAACCAAAAAAGCCTTTTTAAACAAGTAAACTTGTTTTTAGCCAAAAAAAAGAAAGCCTTTTTAGGGGCTTTCAGTTTTATGTTTTGAGAATTTTTTTTATTCGTTTGCTTTCCCAAAATACATCGCTTATCCAAAAACGTACCCGATTACGGAACTTTTCATGGCGATTCGCTTCCGAAACGGAACTTTCGGAATATTCCGTAAGCTATTTTTCGGAACATTTAGGCGATTCGCTTCCAAAAACGTACCCTCTGACGGAACTTTTATGGCGATTAGCTTCCAAAACGTACCCTCTGACGGAACTTTCATGGCGATTAGCTTCCAAAACGGAACTTTCGGAACGTTCCGTAAGCTATTTTTCGGAACATTTTAGGCGATTAACTTCCAAAAACGTACCCTCTGACGGAACTTTCATGGCGATTAGCTTCCAATATCAAAACTTTTGTTGCCTTATTAATGACTAATAGTTATAATTATAAAATATTATAGTAAAACATTGCAATTATTATTATTTTACTTATTTTTGCACAAATCAAAGTACAAAAATTATGGCACAAGAAAAAAATAGCAGAACAATAGCTCTTACAGCCAAAACAGCCGAAAAATTGGATATGGTGAAGGCGGGTCTGTTTTTTAAAAAAGGTAAGAAAGAAACAAACGATACATTGATTGATTACCTTTTGACACAGGAATTAGAAAAAATCAAAAATTCGAAAGAATAATCTCGATACTATCCTCTTGGATAGGTAGCAATGAAAAACAGAAAGCCCAAACCGACAACTTTCTCAGGGTAAGCGGTTTTGGGCTTCTCTCAAAACAAGTATTTTTCAACACTTAATTTTTACAAATTTATGAAAAATATCGAAAAAAACGAAAGTTTTATCGAAACTCTTAAACGAGTTACAGGCTTGGGCAAGCCTCATCACGAAATCCACAAGCCTAATCCCTACCAACAAGCCCGAAAAGTACACTTTTTTTTACAACTCAAAAAATAGAGGCTTGCTTATTTGCCCTATTATATATTATTATGGACACTTCGAGTTTTTTTTGATTATTTTGTTTAGAATCATCACAAATTTTTTGGCTGAAAAGGAAAATACTTTTATGTTTTATTTGTTTAATATGCAAAAAAATACATACATTTGCCAATGTTTAACGAATTAAACATTTAAAACCATGTCAAGCAAAAGAAAACAAGTATCTGTTTCCGAAGATACAAGTGAAAAATTGGAAACTTTAAGGGCTAAATTT
>Ga0316607_1000616_pt1 | contig 12143 bp, 8 predicted proteins | sample MIS2016062E_MG_FD_207674 | JGI IMG/M metagenome (GOLD analysis project Ga0316607, IMG submission 207674) | Microbial mat bacterial communities from Middle Island sinkhole, Lake Huron, Michigan, United States - MIS.2016.062E | ecosystem: Environmental > Aquatic > Freshwater > Lake > Sediment...
GTGCCCTGGCCGATTTCTGAAATACAATCTAATACGCCTTTGTGTTTTTCTACAACTATTTGATAGCTAATTGACAAACCCATTCCTGTGCCTTTACCAATAGGTTTGGTGGTAAAAAAAGGATCAAATATGTGCTGCTTGACTTCTGAGCTCATTCCGGGCCCGTTGTCGGCAATTTTGATTTCTGCGAAGCTATCGTCCAGTTTTGTGGTAATCTTAATCTGGCTGGGATTGGCTCGCATTTCTGGCAACCCTCGCTGTTTATTCCAATCATTCAAAGCATCGATCGCATTGCTGAGAATATTCATAAATACTTGATTCATCGGCCCGGACAAACACTCAACTGGTGGCAGATTGCCGTAGTCTCTCACAATTTGAATAGGAAGGGTTTCGGCGTTTCCTTTCAAGCGGTGATTGAGGATTAATAGGGTGCTATCAATACCTTCGTGAAGGTGAACTGGTTTCTTTTCGGAATTGTCGTGCCGCGAGAAGTTTCGCAGGGATTTGACAATCTGGGAAATCCGCTCAACTCCCACCTTCATTGAAGATAGTATTTGAGGTAAGTCTTTAGCTATAAAATCGAGTTCGAGGGTTTCTTTTTCCTCTTGAATTTCCGCTACGGGATCGGGATAGTGCTGTTCGTAAAGTTGCACCATGTGCAACAAGTCTTGAGTATAGTTTTTGAGAGGATCGAGATTACCGTAAATGAAGCTGACGGGGTTGTTAATTTCGTGAGCGACACCGGCAATTAGCAATCCCAGACTGGACATTTTTTCGCTTTGAACCAATTGGGAATGAGTGTCTTTAACTTCCTTAATTGCTGCTTCTAATTGAGTGGTTTTTTCTCTACTTTGTGCTTCGGACTTTTGCAACGCTTCCTCAGATTCTTTGCGATCGCTGATGTCTCTATTGACACCGACGAAATGAGTTAATTTGCCCGTGGGGGATCGCAATGGAGATATAGACAAAGCATTCCAAAAAGCCGTTCCATCCAGCCGATAATTCTTCAATATTACCTGACATTCGCTTTCGTTTTGCAAGGCTTGACGAAGGATTTCTACTGCCGCCGGATCGGTATCATTCCCCTGGAAAAAATGGCAGTTTTTTCCGATAATTTCTGACCGCTGATAGCCTGTCATGCTTTCAAATCCTGGATTGCAATAAATAATTGGATATCCGGGGTTAGTGGCGTCGGAGATCGCAATTCCGGTGCTAGTAGCTGCCATAGCCCGATTGTACAGCCACAGCATTTCTTCTGTGCGTTTGCGATCGGTAATGTCTCGCAGCGAAGCTAGATAAGCTATTTCTCCTTCCCATTCCGTTTCCACCACCCGCATATCTACCACAGCATTTTCTTTCTGCTTGCGAATAGCTTCAACTTCTGTTTGCACGACGCGAATTCCGGCTGCATCTGTTTCTCCAACTAGGGGAATAATATCCGTGTCCATGTCAATGTCGCTGGCGGAACCTTCTACTACTAAATTGCCAAAAAACGCTTGACCTAAAAGTTCCTCTTCCTTGCAATTAAACAGTGCTTCTGCTGAGGGATTTACAAAACAAACAAGTCCTTTTTTGTTGACGATTGCGATGCCGTCTGCATTTTTTATGATTACATTACGAAATCGAGATTCGCTAGCTTTTAAATCCTCCTTTAGCTGTTCCATTGCTAGTTCCATCTGCTGCAATTCGCACAGATTAATACTATAAGCTTCTGAGATGTGACTGTCTGCCTCATTCTGTGCTAAACTTTTTGGTGACAGTTGATAGTTGGCTTGATCGCCACTATTTTTAGCTGTGTTGTTCGGGAAACTGCTAATATTACTGATCTTACTTTCTGGGTCTGTATCTTGATAAAACATATTTAAGCCCTACAAGAAAAATCTTAATTAACTTAAGTTGTTCCGATCGCTCAATTCTCAAGCCTATTCAGGAATAGACCTATTTACCATAGATGCTAGCACACTACTGCGACCAACAATCATAAATTATTATTAATAATAAAGCACGATCGCCCTTTGATGATGTATCACAGAACACCAAATATTTTCAACACTCTGCAAAAAACTGAAAGAATACTCTTGTCTCCCCCTTAATAAGGGGTAGGGGGTGACGAAAGAATACTCTTGTCCCCCCCTTAAGAAGGGGAGTAGGGGGTGAGTAAGGGGCAAGCTAAGGGGATATCCGGGTTTGAGAACACGCGAAGCCGTGTTCGATCGGCATCCTGATCATAAATTCCGTGCCCTGGCCGATTTCTGAAATACAATCTAATACGCCTTTGTGTTTTTCTACAACTATTTGATAGCTAATTGACAAACCCATTCCTGTGCCTTTACCAATGGGTTTGGTGGTAAAAAAAGGATCAAATATGTGCTGCTTGACTTCTGAGCTCATTCCGGGCCCGTTGTCGGCAATTTTGATTTCTGCGAAGCTATCGTCCAGTTTTGTGGTAATCTTAATCTGGCTGGGATTGGCTCGCATTTCTGGCAACCCTCGCTGTTTATTCCAATCATTCAAAGCATCGATCGCATTGCTGAGAATATTCATAAATACTTGATTCATCGGCCCGGACAAACACTCAACTGGTGGCAGATTGCCGTAGTCTCTCACAATTTGAATAGGAAGGGTTTCGGCGTTTCCTTTCAAGCGGTGATTGAGGATTAATAGGGTGCTATCAATACCTTCGTGAAGGTGAACTGGTTTCTTTTCGGAATTGTCGTGCCGCGAGAAGTTTCGCAGGGATTTGACAATCTGGGAAATCCGCTCAACTCCCACCTTCATTGAAGATAGTATTTGAGGTAAGTCTTTAGCTATAAAATCGAGTTCGAGGGTTTCTTTTTCCTCTTGAATTTCCGCTACGGGATCGGGATAGTGCTGTTCGTAAAGTTGCACCATGTGCAACAAGTCTTGAGTATAGTTTTTGAGAGGATCGAGATTACCGTAAATGAAGCTGACGGGGTTGTTAATTTCGTGAGCGACACCGGCAATTAGCAATCCCAGACTGGACATTTTTTCGCTTTGAACCAATTGGGAATGAGTGTCTTTAACTTCCTTAATTGCTGCTTCTAATTGAGTGGTTTTTTCTCTACTTTGTGCTTCGGACTTTTGCAACGCTTCCTCAGATTCTTTGCGATCGCTGATGTCTCTATTGACACCGACGAAATGAGTTAATTTGCCCGTGGGGGATCGCAATGGAGATATAGACAAAGCATTCCAAAAAGCCGTTCCATCCAGCCGATAATTCTTCAATATTACCTGACATTCGCTTTCGTTTTGCAAGGCTTGACGAAGGATTTCTACTGCCGCCGGATCGGTATCATTCCCCTGGAAAAAATGGCAGTTTTTTCCGATAATTTCTGACCGCTGATAGCCTGTCATGCTTTCAAATCCTGGATTGCAATAAATAATTGGATATCCGGGGTTAGTGGCGTCGGAGATCGCAATTCCGGTGCTAGTAGCTGCCATAGCCCGATTGTACAGCCACAGCATTTCTTCTGTGCGTTTGCGATCGGTAATGTCTCGCAGCGAAGCTAGATAAGCTATTTCTCCTTCCCATTCCGTTTCCACCACCCGCATATCTACCACAGCATTTTCTTTCTGCTTGCGAATAGCTTCAACTTCTGTTTGCACGACGCGAATTCCGGCTGCATCTGTTTCTCCAACTAGGGGAATAATATCCGTGTCCATGTCAATGTCGCTGGCGGAACCTTCTACTACTAAATTGCCAAAAAACGCTTGACCTAAAAGTTCCTCTTCCTTGCAATTAAACAGTGCTTCTGCTGAGGGATTTACAAAACAAACAAGTCCTTTTTTGTTGACGATTGCGATGCCGTCTGCATTTTTTCTGATTACATTACGAAATCGAGATTCGCTAGCTTTTAAATCCTGCTTTAGCTGTTCCATTGCTATTTCCATCTGCTGGAATTCGCACAGATTAATACTATAAGCTTCTGAGATGTGACTGTCTGCCTCATTCTGTGCTAAACTTTTTGGGGACTGTTGATAGTTGGCTCGATCGCCACTATTTTTAGCTGTGTTGTTCGGGAAACTGCTAAGATCAGTAATCTTACTTTCTGGGTTTGGATCTTGATCAAACATATTTAAGCCCTACAAGAAAAATGTTAATTAACTTAAGCTATTGCGATCGCTCAAGTCTCAAGCCTATTTAGGAAGAGACCAATTTACTATGGATGAGATCACACTACTGCGACCAACAATCATAAGATATTATTAAAAATCAAGTGCGATCGCCCTTTGATGATGTATCACAGAGCACCAAATATTTTCAACACTCTGCCAAAAACTACTTAATACAAATTAGTAGATTGTTATGAAGATTTTGTGAAGATAAGTGCGAGGGCAGGTAAACCAACTCATCTTTATGATGTAAAAATCAAGAATAATCACCAATTAGCAATTACTAAATCATGCCGATGCCACTAAATTTGATCTAGAATATAACCTGTCTATTTTTGCGATCGCAACTTCAAACCAATGGCACGTCTAGCACTTCTGAGCGTATCCAACAAAACCGGGCTAATTGACTTAGCACGGAGTCTAGTAGAAGAATTTGAATTTGACATCATTAGCAGCGGCGGGACAGCAGCGGCCCTCAAAGCAGCGGGAATCCCTGTCACCAAAGTTGCCGAATATACCGGTTCTCCCGAAATTTTGGGCGGGCGAGTCAAAACACTGCATCCCCGCATCCACGGCGGTATTTTAGCACGTCGGGATGTACCACAGGATATCACAGATTTAACAGAAAATCAAATTCGCCCCATTGATTTAGTCGTTGTCAATCTGTATCCATTTGAACAGACAATTGCCAAACCGGGAGTAACCCTAGCAGACGCCATTGAGCAAATAGATATCGGCGGGCCGGCAATGCTGAGAGCATCAGCAAAAAATCATGCACACTTAACAGTTTTGTGCAATCCAGAGCAGTACAATACTTATTTAGAAGAACTGCGACAAAACGGAGGCGAAGCCTCCTTAGAATTTCGGCAAAATTGCGCGCTAGAAACCTTTAAGCACACTGCCAACTACGACAGTGCGATCGCCACTTATCTCAGCGCTCAATCCACTCAAGAATCATCCCAAATAACCGAGTTTAACCTATCAGGAAAAGAGCTGCAAACTCTGCGCTACGGCGAAAATCCCCACCAAGCCGCAAGCTGGTATCAAAGCGGAATTACACCCACAGGCTGGACGACTAGCACCATCCTGCAAGGCAAAGAATTAAGCTACAATAACCTAGTAGATTTAGAAGCAGCAAGGAGGCTGATTGTAGAATTTCCAGACAGTCCCGCCGCCGCTATTCTGAAACACACAAATCCCTGCGGCACAGCCTTGGGAACAACTATTTCCGAAGCGTATCAAAAAGCATTTGACACGGATTCAGTATCAGCTTTTGGCGGAATTGTTGCGCTAAATCGCCCGATTGATGCAGCTACTGCAACTGCATTAACTAAGACATTTTTAGAATGTATTGTCGCTCCAGGATGCGAACCAGAAGCTGAAGAAATTATCAAAAAGAAGGCAAAAGTGCGGGTATTAATTTTGCCAGACTTGACTCAAGGGCCGTCGCAAACTGTTAAAATAATCGCAGGTGGTTTGCTGGTGCAAGACTCAGACAATGTAGTAGAAGATACCAGTAAATGGCGCGCAGTTACTGAGAAACAGCCGACAGCAGAAGAGTTAGCAGAATTGCTGTTTGCTTGGAAAGTAGCGAAACACGTTAAATCAAATGCGATCGTGGTGACGCGAAATTGCACTACAATCGGTGTCGGTGCTGGACAAATGAATCGTGTCGGATCGGTTAAAATAGCATTAGAACAAGCGGGTGATCAAGCCAAAGGAGCTATTTTAGCTAGCGATGGTTTCTTCCCCTTTGACGATTCGGTAAAAACGGCGGCGGAAGCGGGAATAATTGCGATCGTCCAACCGGGAGGTAGTATGCGCGATCGAGATTCGATCGACTGCGCTAACCAACTCGGAATCACAATGGTTTTCACCGACATCCGCCACTTTTTGCATTAATTATTGTAGGGACACAACAGTGTTCATTGGTGTCAACTTAAGCCTGAAAGCCATGATAAATCTCGCTTTCACCCCAGTCTAGATCCCCCTAAATCCCCCTTAAGAAGGGGGACTTTGAGAAGATTCCTGTCCCCCCCTTCTTAAGGGGGGCTAGGGGGGATCTAAGTTTAATAGTCAAACAGCAGTCTCTGACTGAGTTTAACGTTAAGTTGACACTAATGAACAGTGTTGTGTCCCTACCGAATTGTTTCCCTTCCGAATTATATCTTTAGCGAGTTTCTCATCGTGTCTTGAAAAAATTATGACCTACACTCAACCGCAAATTCAACCCCAAGATGTCAAAGTCAAAATCCTGCTTACCGGCGGACATCAATGCACAATCACGCTCAAATCCGACACACCATTATTGCACAATCTTGTTAAAACATTAGTCGATCGCACCCAACAAACACCCGGTTTTTCCACCTTATTTCAGATTCCCATAGACGAAGGGCGATCGGCACTTTGTTTTCCAGGCGAACACCTAGTCGGCTTAGTCACAGAACCCCCAATTTACTTACAGCAACTGCAAGCGCAGCAGCCAGAAATTCCCGTAGAAATTCCCCTAGAAATTCCCCTAGAAATTCCCGCAACTGCGCCAGTAAATGACGAATTAATATCTCGATACGCCCAAATTGACAACTTTCTCACAGCCGCAGAAAAGAATAAACTCATCAAATATGTTTTAGCAAAAGAATCAGAATTTGTGACTACCAGCACCTCAACCAATGCCGACGAATACCGCCGTTCTATGGTACTCCATTCATTCCCAGAATTCTCAGAACTGATGATTAATCGCATTAAAGCAATTCTCCCCGACGTGCTGGGAAAATTAAATATTCCATCATTTTCTATTGGTGACATAGAATCTCAGCTAACCATGCACAACGACAATAATTATTACAAACTTCATAACGATAGTGGCTCTCCCGATACAGCAACCAGATTTTTCACCTATGTTTACTATTTCAATCGAGAACCAAAGGCTTTTTCTGGCGGCGAATTGCAGATTTATGACAGTAAAATCGAGAACAATTTCTATGTTGCCGCTGACTCTTTTAGAACAGTTGAACCGCGCAATAACAGCATCGTATTTTTTCTGAGCCGCTATATGCACGAAGTCTTACCAGTTAGTTGTCCTTCCAAAGCTTTTGCTGACAGTCGTTTTACTATCAACGGTTGGGTGCGCCGAACCGATTGAGATTCATTCATAGTCCTGGACGCACTAATAACCGAATTATGTCATTCTGAGGGTCGCGAATAATCTCAAACCATTGTCACACCGTTACAATACGTCAGTCCCGATCTGTGAGATTCTTCACTTCGCAAAGCCTAGGCTCAGAATGACAGAATTATGTTCCTCAAAACTATTTAATTTTACTCCCGTGAACCAGCACTTTTCAACAGTTTCACCACCTCTTTATAACCGTTAAACTCAGCCAGCATTAAAGCCGTATAATTCCCCAAATTTTGATGATTTAGCTCAGCACCCGCATCAATTAAAAGCTTGACAGCACCAGCACAGCCGCGATGTGCAGCCCACATTAAAGCAGTTGCACCAGAATCATCCCGCCCATTGACATCAGCACCGTTTTCAACTAACAATTGGGCGATCGCAATATGACCTCGATCGCACGCTTTCATTAAAGCCGTTTTCCCTCGCTCCGCAGCGATATCAACATCCGCACCGCCCTCAAGCAAAGCCTTTACCGTCTCAGTATGTCCCTGAAAAGCCGCCAAAGTTAAAGCCGTCTCCCCAAAGTTTTTAGCATTCAGAAAATCAGCATTATTTTGATTGACTTTTTGCAGCAAATATGATATGATCGCACTGTTACCATGAACAGCAGCCACCAGCAAAGGCGTATCGCCCAACCGATTTCTCTGCTCGACACTAGCACCCCGGTTTAACAGCAATTCCACAACATCCTCATAACCTTCAACAACAGCCAAATTTAAAGCAGTTTCATCATCTTTATCCTTAGCATTGATCTCAGCACCAGCATCAAGTAAAATAAGAGCGATCGGCAAATTTCCCCCAGCCGCCGCCGCCATCAAAGCCGTTCCCCCATCCTCATTTTTCACATTCACATCAGCACCAGCACCAAGCAAAGCTAGCACCACATGAAGATGACCAAAATCAGCAGCCAAAGTTAAAGCAGTTTCGCCATCTTGATCTCGAATGCTAACATCAGCACCAGCAGCCAACAACACCTCAACAACAGCCAAATTGCCCACCGTCGCAGCCTGCATCAAAGCAGTTTTGCCGACTTGATTTTTAACATTAGCATCCGCGCCACAATTGAGTAAAATTCGGATAATTTCAGGGCGACCTTGACTAACTGCTAAAAATAGGATAAGATGATCAGCAATAGCACCCGCATCTGCCAAAGCTTTTACTACAATTTCCTGGCCAGATAAAGCAGCTATTTTTAAAGCAGAATCTCCATCTTTATCGCACGCATTAACATCAGCATTAGCAGCAAGTAACAGCCGCACAACATTGATATCACCTTTCAAACAAGCCGCCATCAAAGCCGTACTACCATCATCATTTTTAGCATTAACATCAGCACCCCCAGCCAGCAACAGCCGCACAGAGTCAGCCTGCTTGTGAGCCGCCGCCAGCATCAAAGCCGTCAGGCCAAAACGCCTTCTGACTTGGTTGACATTAGCGCCATTATTTAGTAAAATACGCAGGATTTCCGCATAGCCCTTTTGGGCCGCAAACATCAAAGCCGTCGTCCCCTCAGAGTCTTTGGCGTTAGCGTTAACACCCTTAGCGAGTAAGGCTTGTACGTGAATAATGTTGCCAGTCTTGGCAGCTTGGATTAATACAGCGTCTTGTTTAGTGGCAGTCATAATAGCCTCTCATCCCGTATGTTTTTACCATCACATGAGACGGCCTTACTGGTATGCTAAGTTTTATGAAGTATGTTTACTAATCCTGATCACACCATGAATCTCGAAATTCCGCAGTCTGTTAAAGTTTGGAGCCAATTTTTCCACCCAGTGTTAATGTGGGTGCTGCTGGCCATCTCATTTTATGCTTTGTATCTCGGCGTTCAAATCCGGCGCACCAGAAGTGCCGAAGGCGAGGTCAAAAAAGAGTTAATTAAGGGCAAATTCAACCTCAAGCACCACCAGATGGGCTCTTTGCTGCTAGCATTGATGGTAACGGGTTCGATCGGCGGTATGGCCGTCACCTACATCAACAACGGCAAATTGTTCGTGGGTTCCCACTTGCTAGCAGGGTTAGGAATGACAGCAATAATCGCCATTTCTGCCTCGCTGACACCTTTGATGCAAAAAGGCAATGATTTTGCCAGATATACTCACATCTTTCTGAATGTGGCGATGCTGGGGCTGTTTGGCTGGCAAGCGGTAACGGGCGTAGAAATCGTGCAGAGAATTATCAGTAAAATGTGATCTTTTGGGCAAGATTGCTAATTTAGGACTTACGCACAGACTCTACTTGTAGGGTGCGCACTGCGCACCTTACCCTTAGCTATTTTTTAGATGCTTTAATAGCCAAACGTTCCTGCGGATGATATAATAGACTAAAGTTAAATTGAACGAAAACTTTATAATATCAATTAGGGAGTTTTTTAAATCAAAAGAAGGAAAGCTATGCTGGAAACCCTGATCAAGTATTTTGTTTACGCAACCAAAGGCTATATTACAAAAACGCAGTTAATCAAATTTTTGTACTTAGCGGATCTTTATGCGGTCAAATGGACAGAAAAACAGCTTACTGATTTAGATTGGCGTTATTATTACTATGGGCCTTGGAACGAAGACATTAACGCTGCTTTAAATCAAATGAATGGCAAAGAGATTTTGCAAGAATCTCAGGGAGAGACTATCTTCGTCAGACCTGTTGAGGGAGCTGGTAATGTCGATGATTTAAAGTTACCTTTAGGCCTCAAGCTAATGCTTGACAACATCAGGAGAGAATGGGCCGGTGCAGGAGAGGATAAACTGCATCAGTTACTAGAATATGTCTATAGCACTGCTCCCATGCTTGAGGTTAAATCTAGCCATAAACCAGAGGAAAAGGTGAGACTGAATCTGTACAAAGAAAGAGAAAAATTAATGAGTGAATTGGGGTGATCAAGTGGCTGAACAAACACCGCGTCAAGGTTGGATTTATTTTATCAATCCCTATAGAGTATCTCTTCGTTGCAAACTTGGTCATCATCATATTTATGAGATAAATGAACCAGGGGCGATTGAATGCAAGACAATTTCTTGCGACCAGGTAATTAATTCTAGTAGGGTTTTTCGGGGAGAGCATCCTTATATCATTTGGACAGGTGACGAATTTCAAGATAACTCTAAATACATCCAAACTTTGACGCTAATTCCGTTGACTTCACAAGAAACCTATAAAGGTTTACCAACAGTATATCCGATTAATTCTACAAGCACAAATGGTCTTTCTAAGAGTTCATTTGCTCTAGTGCATCAGATATGTACTGTTGATGCTAACTGTTTTAAAGATTCGCAGGGGGATTGGGTTGAGCGAGTTGGACAACTGGATAAACCAGATAAGGAAGCGATAGAGGAACGTTTAAAGTATTTTTTAAATCTTGGGGATAATCCGAGTGAAGATTGGTTTATTAAAAATGCGTCTATAGAACTTTTACAGAAAGTTTTTAATGATCTCCCAGATGAAACCACAAAAAGTATGGCTATAGAAAAACTGATCGACGATTTGCGATCGTAGTCAATAGTCAGCCAGATACTTCGCTACAGTACGACAGCCTAAGTGTCATTCTGAACGTACTAAATGTCATTCTGAACGTACTAAATGTCAGAACGTACTAAATGTCAGAACGTACTAAATGTCAGAACGTACTAAATGTCAGAACGTACTAAATGTCAGAACGTACTAAATGTCAGAACGTACTAAATGTCAGAACGTACTAAATGTCAGAACGTACTAAATGTCATTCTGAACGTAGTGAAGAATCTCTTACCGTCAACTTAAGTAACAGATACTTCGCTACAGTATGACAGCCTAAGTGTCATTCTGAACGTACTAAATGTCATTCTGAACGTACTAAATGTCATTCTGAACGTACTAAATGTCATTCTGAACGTACTAAATGTCATTCTGAACGTACTAAATGTCATTCTGAACGTAGTGAAGAATCTCTTACCGTCAACTTAAGTAACAGATACTTCGCTACAGTATGACAGCCTAAGTGTCAGAACGTACTAAATGTCTGAACGTACTAAGTGTCATTCTGAACGTAGTGAAGAATCTCTTACCGTCAACTTAAGTAACAGATACTTCGCTACAGTATGACAGCCTAAGTGTCATTCTGAACGTACTAAATGTCAGAACGTACTAAATGTCAGAACGTACTAAATGTCAGAACGTACTAAATGTCAGAACGTACTAAGTGTCATTCTGAACGTAGTGAAGAATCTCTTACCGTCAACTTAAGTAACAGATACTTCGCTACAGTATGACAGCCTAAGTGTCATTCTGAACTTAGTGAAGAATCTCTAGGACAGCCTAAGTGTCATTCTGAACTTAGTGAAAAATCTCAAGTATTATTCCCTAAACCATTCAGCACTTAGATCAATCCACTCTGGATTTTCTGACTCAATTAAAGCAATCTTCTTGGCTCTTGTCCAGCCTTTTATCTGTTTCTCACGAGCGATCGCATCCGTGACATCTGAAGTCTCTTCCAAATAAACCAGTTTATTTATATTGTACTTAGAAGTAAATCCAGCTACAAGTTTATTTTTGTGTTCATATACTCTACGTTGCAGGTCATTTGTAACACCTGTGTAAAGAGTGCGCGATTTATTTGTCATTATGTAGACATAATATTGCCTTGTATTCATAGTAAAAATGTTATTCTGGAGATGCTTCGATTCCCTCAGCATGACAGAGATAGAGATGCTTCGATTCCCTCAGCATGACAGAGATTCCCTCAGCATGACAGAGATAGAGATGCTTCGATTCCCTCAGCATGACAGAGATTCCCTCAGCATGACAGAGATAGAGATGCTTCGATTCCCTCAGCATGACAGAGATTCCCTCAGCATGACAG
>Ga0316607_1000619_pt1 | contig 12132 bp, 8 predicted proteins | sample MIS2016062E_MG_FD_207674 | JGI IMG/M metagenome (GOLD analysis project Ga0316607, IMG submission 207674) | Microbial mat bacterial communities from Middle Island sinkhole, Lake Huron, Michigan, United States - MIS.2016.062E | ecosystem: Environmental > Aquatic > Freshwater > Lake > Sediment...
TTTCTTTCACTCAAATAAGTGAAAGATTTTGATTGTAAAAGTCTTATATTAATGTACTTATAAATTATCTTGCGGATTTAAGGCTATATATAAATTTATGTACTTTTGAATTATGAGAAAACGATTCGATATTTTGATAAATCGATACGGTATCCTTTATTTCTTGAAATTGTTTTGACATTGTAAACTTGCCAGTAAAAATTAAAACAAGAAAAAAAAGGATAGATTTTTTCAATAACATTATAGCATTAGTTGCAAATTAATAAATACAGGTAACGATGATATTTCCTGTACTACAAAACCTCAGTTATGTGAGAATTATTGTGCTCTATTGATATAAATTAATACCCAAATTACAACTTACTTTTTAACGAATAGGTTAGCAATTCAGTTAATAAATCTTGTAGATTTACAGATGCAACAGCAATACAGGAATCTGCAGCGCCATAGTAAATATAAAGGTTTTCACCAAACAAAGCCGTTCCTGTTGGAAAAACAACATCATTTACTTCTCCATTATGTTCCCATTCAAATTCTGGAACAAACAAAGGATATGGCAATCTGGATATTTCTTTTTCGGGATTTTCGCTATCGAGTAATGCAGCACAGGCATTACAAATACTTCCATTTGAAGTAACTTCTATGCTATGGTAAATAAGTAACCAACCATATTCTGTTTCTATCGGAGGACAACCACCGCCTATGTAGCCTTGTTCATGCTTAAAAACTGGATCCATAACAATCTTATCATGAAAATTTCTGAAATATTCATTCCAAAATTCTTTTGTTAAGTCTTTAAAATCATCAACATAAACAATTTGAATACCGGGTCTTATTCTATGAAGAAATGCAAATTTATTTTTAATTTTTCGAGGAAAAAGAATCACATCTTTATCCCAAAGCATCATTTTTTTGTCAGGGTCAACCTCCTGATAATAAAATTTATAGTTTCTATAATATTTTTCATTGACTGCTGCTGCTTTTTCGGAAAGAAAAACAAATTCGGCATACGAAACAGGAGGAACAATGATACCATGTTTTGAAATTTGCCAAAGATTTTCGCTGGTAGCCAATGCGCCACAAGCATTTACACCATCAAAGGCAGTATAGGTAATATAAAATAATCCATCAATTTTAACAATCCGGGGATCTTCCACTCCATGAGATTCGTACTGATGCTCACCAACAATAAATGGTTTTTCCCACCTTTCCACAATATTTAAAGGACCTTCCAGTTTGCAATATCCTATGGTTGAAAAGTTTCCCTTTCGCACGGCACGATACAATAGATGTACGTTGTCATTTTCACGAATGGCACCAGGATTTAGTACTCCGCCATTTTCAAAACCAAAATCTGTTTTTGATAATAATAGACCTTCTTTTTTTACTACAATCATGATTTCCGCATTTATTAAATTATTCAACTTTACAAGCTTTGTTATTTACTTAAATATATAACACTTATATATTAAAATTAGACCATAAACTAATGAATACAAAAGTGAATACAGCAAAACTTTCCGTTTGATTGCTGTACTCACAATACTTCAAATATAAGGAATTAAATATGTTATAATAATATTAAATTCGATTATTTTGCATGCTCGATATGAGTGTGTTTCACTAATTCTTCTTTTACCATATCAAATTTTTGTGCAATCGATTTGAGGAATGAATTGAATTTTTCCATCATAGCATCGCTATATTCTTCACCCTGTTTGTATATTTTTTTTCGGGTATCAGAACCTTTATCAGGTGCAAACAAAATTCCTAATATTGCTCCAGTGGCTATGCCAGCTAAAGTACCTAACACAATTTTTCCTTTGTCCATTTTATTTAGTTTATTAAAATTAATATTAACATTGTGATATTTTTCAAAGAGCTTAGCGCCCTTGTATAACTTTAAGAATAATTGCAATAATTGCAATAACGAGCAGAATATGAATAAGAGCTCCAGCTCCATATCCAACGAACCCAATGGCCCATGCAATAATTAGAATTACTGCTACAAGGTAAAGTAAGCCTCCCATGATGTATATTTTTATAAGGTTATAATAAAATTACAAGCAATAAAACAATAATGATAGCGGCTCCCACTGAAATATATAATCCTTCTCCCAAATGCGTCTTGAGGTAAGTCTTGATTTTTAGTATTTCAGACTTCAGACCTTTCTTTTCAGATAATTTCAGGTTTGATTTATCCATACTGCTAATTTCATCCAACCGGACTAATAATTCTTTGACTTTCTGATCACCTGGCGATTTTATAGTGCGTAAATCAGTATTTACATTGTTCACTGCTGCTCCTGAAAGCATTGGGGCAGATACAGTAAACAATAAAGTGGCAAGCATTAAAACAATAAAGTGTTTCATATATTTAAGTTTATTTAAGTGAATACGAAATAATTTTTTATATTTATTTATTTATTTTTGTTTTTAATCTTTTATCTTCCCAAGCTAAATCTTATTATGAAAGTGATACCGGACATAACCAATAAAATATGCATTTCACCTTCAAGTCCATAGCCAATATAGCCAACACCCCATGATACAAATAGTACAAAGGCGATAACAAAGAGTAAATTTTTCATGACCTATTCATATTAAAATAACAACTGCCTAAATAAACCCTCAAAGAACTTTTACAATTTGGTTCATTTAAGCGCTGATAATTAATCCTATAATTGATTCTTATAAATCAAAATTCATACTTTGTTTATTTTCAAAGTATTCAGAGATTTGCCAATTTCATCAATTTCATTACTAAACTTAATTTTGAAATTCTCCCATTTATCTTTTCCATCTGCTTTATAATCATCAAGTTCTTTCTGCATATCGGTGTTTTTTTGCTCTAACTTTAGAAGCTCTTTTTCATATTTTTCTCTATTTTCTTTTTTATCATGGGCTATTCTTGCTTTGAAGTCAGCAATACTCTTTCTTTGAGCGGTCATTTTCACTTCATATTCCTTTTTAAATTGTTGATATTCACGGATTGAATCACGTTTAGCCTCATTCAGTTCTTCTTGAGCCTGAGCGACATCTTCCTTAGAGTCCTGCAATTTCTCGTTTGAATTTTCAAGTTTTGCAGATGTTGATTGACAACTTGTTAACATAATTCCAGCTAAAAACGTTGCAATAAAAATGGTTGAAATCAATTTTTTCATATTCATTATTATTAGGGTTAATACTAATTATTTTATTTAGCAAAATTACGTTACTTGGGCAGGGATGCATTACATAATACTTGCTTAATGTTACATAAATCATACCTTTGGAATTGCACTAAATGTATGTTGTTAGAAATGAGTATAACTACGAAATATTATTTGCTTTTAAAATAATTTGAGGTTATAAAGGGGGATACTTTGGGGATTGATTTCAAGAATAGCTGTTATTACATTAATTTGGTATTGTTATAAAATTTCAGAACTTCTGGAGCAAATTGTAACAAAATAGTTTGCACTGTTTCAGAAGTTCTTAGGCAATAAAATTGATTAATTCTACTTTACGAAGTTAAAAATTATTGAATTAAAGTTCTTTAGGCTTTGAAAATCTATTAAAATTAAGTTCGTAAAGTAGAATTAACAAATTATTTATGTTATCTTTAGGAGACACTCGTTAATAAAGCATCCTGGCCTTAATTGTGTGGTCTATGTTTTTAAGCTCATTTAAAATTTCGGCATCTGTGTCGCTATCTGTATCAATAATCACATATCCAATTTCCGGATCCGTTTGCAGATATTGTGATGCAATGTTGATTCCCTTAGAAGTGAACACATGATCTATTTGCCGCATAACTCCCGGAACATTTTTGTGAATGTGCATAAATCTTTGTTTGTTCGTGTTTGCCTGCAAAGAAATTTGAACAAAATTTGTAGCGCCAATTGTTGAACCTGTATCGCTATAATTTACAAGCTTTTCTGACACTTCCATACCAATATTGGCTTGTGCTTCAATTGTACTTCCTCCAATATGAGGTGTAAGTATTACGTTATCAAATTCTTGAAGCACATTCACAAATGGATCGTTGTTGGTAGATGGTTCTTCTGGGAAAACATCAACAGCAGCACCTGAAATTTTCTTTGACTTTAAAGCATTGGCCAAGGCTGAAACATCAACTACACTTCCACGTGCTAAGTTGATTAAACATGCTCCATCCTTCATTTGCTTAATCTGGGCTTCCGCAATTAAATTTTTAGTAAGCGGAGTTGAAGGCACATGAAGTGTAACCACATCCGAAATAGCCAATAGTTCTTCCAATGAACTACATGCATAAGCCTTCCCTAAGCTTAATTTTTTTTCGATATCATAATAAAAAACACTCATTCCCATCGCTTCGGCCAAAATCGATACTTGTGAACCAATATGTCCGTACCCAACGATGCCCAAATTTTTGCCTCTTATTTCATAAGAATTATTTGCAGATTTTAACCATTTCCCCTTATGCGCCAGCGAATTTTTTGAAGGGATTTCTCGCAAAAGCATGATGATTTCAGCAATAACCAATTCAGCAACAGAACGGGTATTGGAAAAGGGAGCATTAAAAACCGGAATACCTGACAGTTTTGCAAAATTGCCATTTACCTGATTGGTTCCTATAGAGTAACAACCAATGGCAATAAGCCTTTCCGCAACTTTTAAAACTTCAGCGTTCAGTTGTGTACGAGATCTGATACCAATGATGGATGCGGATTTGATTTTTTCTTTCAATTCATCCTCTTCCAATGCTCCATTCAGATTTTCGATAGAATTGTATCCCATTGATCTGAAATATTGTTCAGCATTGGGATGAATACCTTCAAGCAGGAGAACTTTGATTTTAACTTTGTCTAATGAATATTTTTTCACAGTTAGGATCATTAATTGTTAAGCTGCAAAAATAGAAATTTTTTGTTGGCTTATTGTTCAAATAATTTTTTTCAAGGGTGTTTGTTCAATTTATATTGATATATCCAATTCAAATAATGTAAATTTCATCCTTCACTTTATATTATTGGTAAACCATGTCAATTTTTCCTTATAAAAATGATGAGGAAAATTCTGTTTTGATCATATTTTCATATTTATTGATCAAATCTTCCTACTTTTTCTCAAAAAAATAATTTAAGATTTGAAAAATCCAATGACCTATTTGCTGTACTTTATTATTGATTTACATGTATTTATAAAATTTATTTAAGTCTGGGGATAACTACTTTTGTAAAAAACCATATAAACCAATGCAAAATTCATTGATCAATATTTCCTATCTTTTGACTAAATTTTTCTATTTATTCAACCTCCTTCATGTTAAATTTGCTTTGAAAATAATGTCGAAGAGAAAATTATTTGTCAGGAATATTAAATTACAAACACAAAAAAATGCCTGACTTTACTGAAGTTTAAAATGGACGGAAGTAATATTAAGGAGAGACTAAAACTGATACGAGCATAGCCAACGATCACACATATCTTTTCGATCTATTTTCAACTTGAATTCATCATGATTTTCTGATTCACCAACAGATTTTACCATCATGAAAAGATTCAAGCATACATTAAATAAAAACAAATAAAAACAATTACTAATTTAAACTCAATTTAACTATGTTGAAACTACAAAACAAGAAAAGGAACTCTTCGGGAAATTTTTCTCCTTTAGGGAAATTGCTATGGATCTGCATTGCATGCTTGATGTTTGCCTCAAACCTCACAGCATTTGCACAAACAACAAAACGCATCTATCTGGTAGGAAATAGTGTGACAGACGCTATAAACTACGCTGGGTTCAAAGCAATAGCTCAAAATGCCGGAAACACACATATCTGGGCACGTCACATGATTCCAGGTGCGCCTCTAAGTTGGCTGTGGGAACATCCTGCTGATGGATTTAGCGAAAGTCCTTACGGATACCCCACCAATGCTTTCCCAAACTATGTATGGGATGCCATTTCTTTGCAGCCTTTCGACAGAAATATTGAAGGCACAGGAAATGACAAAGAAATGGTAGGCAATTATATTAATCTAGCAAAAGGAAATAGCCCAAATGTGCAATTTTACGTTTATATGCGCTGGCCTCGAACACCAGACAGCAAACTTCCTACAGATCCAACACTTACAGCCGACACATGGACAAACCTTTGGGTTCGAACTTATACAGGAGGATATGATGGTACACAAGAAACAAAAGACTTTTTTGAAGATCTTTTGGTTGCATGCAGAGCTGCCTATACAAGCGTAAAACCCATGCTTATTGTTCCTGTTGGTGAGGTCTTTAATTCTCTTAACACTAAAATGAAAAATGGCCTGGTTCCTGGCTACTCATCAATCTGGCAAGTTTATTCTGATGGTATTCACATGAACAGTGTTGGTTCTTATATTGCGGCTTTAACTTTTTATGCTACAATGTATAATGCAGATCCTCGTGGAACAGCAGTTCCTTCAGAATATGGAACAATTCCATCCAATGTGGTGAGTGTTATTCAGCAAACTGCATGGGATGTAATTTCAACTTATCCCTATTCGGGTGTAACCGCTGCCTCGGTGCCCGTATCAAGTGTAAGCCTTAGCCCTGCAACGTTATCATTGGTAAATGGAACAAGCGGACAATTAACCGCAACAGTTTTGCCATCTAATGCTACAAATAAAGCAGTAAGCTGGAGCTCTTCCAATACATTAATTGCAACAGTTAGCTCAAGCGGTTTGGTTAGCGCTGTGGGTGTAGGAAATGCAACAATAACTGTTACCACAGCCGATGGTGCAAAAACAGCTACTTGTGCTCTAACCGTAACCGCCAGTGGGGGCGGTGGAGGAACTGTTACAGGTATTTTATCAAATTGGGATTTTGTTGGCAAGGGCGGTCAATCTTCAGTTGCTGGTGCAAATCTACTAAGTTGTGTTGGTTCTGCCAATGCTGCAATTGGTTCTGGTATGAGTGCGCTTAACTATTTAAATGATGGTCTTACTGCTACAAACTGTAATTCTACAACTCTTGCTGAAGCCATCGCAAATAACGATTATATTTCATTTACTATTACTCCATCAGCGGGTAAATCTTTGGGCGTATCAACAATTAAATATACACCTGTAAGCCAAGATTTATCACGCACTTTTTCTTTATTTTCTTCAAAAAATGGTTTTAGTGCGGCGAATGTTATTTCAAGTTTTACTGCCAGTGCAAATTTAGGTGGAACGCAACAAACCATAACGATTGCGAATCATACGAATATCACATCTGCATTGGAATTTAGAATGTACATTTATGGTACTGGTGGAAACATCTATCAATCCGTAGGATGTGGAAATGCTACTGGCATCGATTTAGAAGTATTGGGTTCGGTTACAGGTGGCGACACGCAAGCGCCAACAGCGGCAAGTAATTTGGTCGCTGCCAATGTAAAAGATAATCGCCTTGATTTAACTTGGACTAATGCTACAGATAACGTTGGAGTAACAGGCTATGACGTTTTTGTTGGAACTACAAAAAAGAATACGGCCTTATTGACAACAAACTCTTATCAAATTACTGGATTGACTGTTTGTACAAACTATTCTATAACAGTAAAAGCTTATGATGCAGCAGGAAATTCTTCAACAAGTAGCGCACTGGCAGCAAAAACCAATTGTGCCCCAACAGCAGTTTTGAATGCAACCCCTGTTACTGGAAATTCCCCTCTGGTTGTTGCCTTCGATGCACAAGGTTCATCAGATCCTGATGCTGGTGATTTTATCTTGGGATATGATTGGGATTTTGGTGATGGATCAGCACATGCCAATAATAATGCACCTTCCCACACTTATTCCACCGCAGGAACTTACACAGCAACCCTTAGAGTGATGGATAACAGAGATTTGTATAGCGTCCTTGTAAGCAAAACAATTACCGTTAATACAAGTGTAAGCTTAAGAAATCCTGAAAATCCTTCAAGCACACTTGCCGGATTGGATTATTCTGTTTATAGCGGTAGTTTTGATTTACTTCCAAATTTCACATCTCTAACTCCTTCATCAACAGGAAATGTTGCAAATTTTGATATTTCTTCAAAAACCTCAACAGATAATTTTGCATTTAAGTTTGTTGGATTTGTCAATGTTCCAACAGATGGTACTTATACTTTTTATACTAATTCGGACGATGGTAGCAAATTGTTCATTGGTACTACTGAAGTTGTGAATAATGATGGTCTTCATGCTATGGTTGAAAAATCAGGAACCATAGGTTTAAAGGCAGGAAAACATGCCATTACAGTAACTTTCTTTGAAAAAACCGGTGGTGAAGGACTGACCGTAAGCTATGCCGGACCAGGAATAACCAAAACAACAATTCCTAATAGCGCTCTTTATCGATCAAGCAATATAGTAACGGGAGATATCGTAATGGAATACTGGGAAGGAATATCTGGTACTGCCGTTTCTGCTATTCCAGTGAGCACAAACCCAACGGGTACACAAGTTTTAACAAGCCTTGAAGGCCCAACAAACTGGAAGGATAACTACGGCGTTAGAATTCGTGGCTATGTAGTTCCCACGACAAGTGGAGCTTATACTTTCCGAGTAGCGGGTGACGACTATACAGAATTATGGTTAAGCACAAATTCTGATCCTGCAAACAAAACCAAAATCGCTTATGTAAATGGTTGGACAAATTCAAGAGAATGGACGAAATACACCTCTCAAACTTCAGCAGCTATAACATTGAATGCAAACACACAATACTATGTTGAAGTATTAATGAAAGAAGGCGGCGGTGGCGATAATGTTGCAGTTGCATGGACCGGTCCTGGTATTACTGCAGTTACAGTAATTCCTGGCACTAATTTAGGTCGTTTTAGTGGACAAACGGGTGATCTTACTCCTCCTACTATTCCTGCCAACCTGAATGCTGGTAGTATTTCCCAAACAGGTTGTAATTTAACATGGACTGCTTCAACAGATAATGTTGCTGTTACAGGATATAATGTTTATAATGGTGCAAATTTATTGGGAACTACAACTAGTTTAAACTATACTGTTAGTGGTTTAACATGTAACACAACTTACAGTTTTACAGTAAGAGCAAAAGATGCTGCAAACAATATTTCTGCGGCAAGCACTGCTAAATCTGTAACAACTTTAGCTTGTGCGCAGCCAGGAACACCCCAGTTACCTATTGGAATGAATATTCCTGGACACAATTATTACGAAACCTGCATTCGATTTACGGATGTTATGACAACAGCCAGCGATATGTTCACATTCTACGATGGTGGCCCTTGGAATTCAGAACAAATTGCAAACATTCCACGTGATGTGAATGGTTATCCAACGCAAATACCTGTGAATGTTGGTGGACAAAATCAAAAAGTGAGATTCCTGATCAACAATGTTTATGTGGGACGTTATTATTTCTTGTATGACGGTGTGGGAACATTAAGCATTGGTGGTGCAAGCAATGGAACTGAAGGAACAAGACGATATGTGGACTTAAATGGAGCTGGTGGTCATGTATGGGTCGATATTGTAACTTCTCAAGCAGGAAATTATATTCGTAATATGCGCATTCTTCCTGAACCTTATGCAAGTAGCGGTACTTACCCAACATTTTTACCCAAATTCTTAGATGGCTTGCGCCCATTCCATGCATTGAGATTTATGGACTGGATCGGAACCAATAATTCTTCGCAAAAATACTGGACAGACAGAGTCACAAAAACTTACTATACACAAGGTGGTGGCAAAGGTATGTCTTTTGAGTATGCAATTGAACTTTGCAATGAATTGAACCAAGATGCATGGGTTTGTATTCCTCATCAAGCCGATGATAATTATATTCAACAATGTGCCCGTTTGTGGAGAGATAATCTTGAACCCGGATTAAAAGTCTATATTGAATATTCAAACGAAATATGGAACTGGCAATTTAGTCAGGCTGGCTATTGTGTGAACAATGCCCCTGGTCATCCGAATGCTTACGTATCAAGCGACTTGGCCGCAATTGCTCCTGCAGGTAGCAATCACCCTGAAAAAGATGCTTACATGATGGCACGTACTTTCCGCCTTTGGAAAGCTGAATTCACTGGCGTCAATGCAGCCCGTTTGGTAAGAGTTGCTGCAGTTCAACATTCATGGTATGATAATACTCGCAGAGTGTTAGAGTATTTATTCAATGTTAATCTACAAGGTTGCGATGTTGTTTCACCTGCTGGATATTTCAATTTTGAACAAGCACAACATGACCAATGGCTTGCTGCTTGTACTGCAGGACAAACCGTTGATCCGGGTGCAATCTGTCAAGCGGTAATTGATATTTATGATAATACTAGTGGCTTGTGGACACAGAAAAATGCTGAGTATGCAAATCAATTTGGCGTTGGTTATGTTGTATATGAAGGCGGACAGCACATGCAACCTTATCAACAACAAGACTGGTGTTACAACCAATCTGTTTGGAATGCACAAATTCATCCCAAAATGTATGAATTATACATGAAGAATTTTAATAAACACGTAGAACCTCAAGTAAATTGTCAATTATTTATGGCATTTAGTTATATGGGAGCACGCGAAAGTAGATACGGATCTTGGGGGCATCTTGAAAGCTTGTCTCAAGTGGGTTCTGCTAACTATATGACAATTGCTCCTAAATATCAAGCTTTGCTCGATGCGAATTCTCCAAAGACAAGCAGGATAGACAATTATCTTGAACAAGAAACCACAAAAAATGGTATTTCGGATGAAGTGTTGATTTTCCCAAATCCCGCTACAGATTACCTTACAATTGAAGGTGCCGATATTGAAAAAGCTGAAATTCTAAACTATCTTGGACAATCTGTAGCAGAGGTTTCTGTATCATCGGATGTTAATCAAATATTTGTTGGTGATTTAAAGAGTGGTTTATATTTCATTAAAATTCAAAGAGCAGATAAACCGATTTCTGTACAAAGTTTTGTAAAAAAATAGCGTAGCACTATTTTTTGATTTGAGAACTGCCGGCTTTAAAAACCGGCAGTTTTTTTTTGAAAATATGAAAGACCACAAAAAATTCTATTCTTCCAAATTCAAAACTTCTGAAGCTATGTTCAAGCATCAAACAGTTACCAAAGTATATTCGTAAACATAATTGTTGCATTTTTTCGGAATGATCTGAACGGCATGGGTTTTCAGAAATTGTCCTGTTTCCTATGCATAAATGCATAGGCTAATGATTAGCACCCTGAAAGTCAGACGAATTAGTTTGAAACATATTCTATGGAAAGTATTCATTCAAATAAATTCTAACCGCTATTCAAAGAACCTATCATTAGCTCAATCATTTATGGCTGAGCATGATTGTCGATTATTTCGGACAACAAGGAATTATGCGATCCATTATCATCCTCAGCCCGCTCCCTTAGATACGCAATATATTGCTTATCTACTATTGAGTGCCTTGATGGCAGGTTTGTAAGCATTATATAGAAAAAATGCAACAAAATAGTTTGCGCTGTTTCAGGACTTCTGAAATTTCTAAAACCATACCTTATAGTAATGAATAATTAATAATGAACAATGAATAATTCTTCTACTTCGTTATAATTAGGTGTTTGTAAAACCATTTGGTCTATATTATTTATTTTTTTTCACTTAGAGCCCTAAAATCATACCTGCAGAGTCTTAAAATCATATAATAATTTTCTAAAACCATACCTGTTGAGTCCTAAAATCATATAATAATTTTCTAAAACCATACCTGTTGAGTCCTAAAATCATATAATAATTTTCTAAAACCATACCTGTTGAGTCTTAAAATCATATAATAATTTTCTAAAACCATACCTGTTGATTCTTAAATTCATATAATAATTTTCTAAAACCATACCTGTTGAGTCTTAAAATCATATAATAATTTTCTAAAACCATACCTGTTGAGTCTTAAAATCATATTATAATTTTCTAAAACCATACCTGTAGAGTTCTAAAATCATGTTCTAAATTTATTCACACTTTGCCCTTATTTACTTTTTTGCCTAAATAATTCAGAATAAAGGCATACAAAATATCAGTAATATCAATGCTTCCGATACAGTTACCTTTGCGAATCTTAAAGTTTTACTTTAAATAAATATTCAAAAAACTACCATAAAGTAATTCTTTAAGTACATTTTTTCAAAAAATACCGAAAAATAAATGGTGAAA
>Ga0316607_1000622_pt1 | contig 12112 bp, 10 predicted proteins | sample MIS2016062E_MG_FD_207674 | JGI IMG/M metagenome (GOLD analysis project Ga0316607, IMG submission 207674) | Microbial mat bacterial communities from Middle Island sinkhole, Lake Huron, Michigan, United States - MIS.2016.062E | ecosystem: Environmental > Aquatic > Freshwater > Lake > Sediment...
TACTACAGATAGTGTCAAAATTCAAAACTTGCGTAAGTTCTGAAAATGCTGTCATTCAAGCAGATTTAGTATTGTGTTTCTCGATCGAGAACTTTCACAACCTTATTATAAATCTCCTCTGCCTCTTGCGGGGAATTGCCGATACTTGTCAATCCCAATTTCCCAAATTCCGACAAACAACCCATTAAATGAAACACCGTACCAGTCTCAGTACCGCTGTCAAAGTGCAATTGATTATCAGCAATAATATCCATCAAATCATTGGGCAATAATCCCCGATAGCATTCTTTTTTCAAATTGTCAGAAGCCACATAATATTTCGGACGGCCCTGCTGACTGTAAAATGAACCTGTAGAACGTTCATACCGACCATTTGTCAACAGCTTCAGCGCCATAAACGGATGAGTTGTACCGCCTTTTCGTAAGTTAATTTCAATTGCTTGAATGTCCCATTTGCCGTCCTCTTGCCGCACAGCCACATAATCTATGCCAAATTGCTCTAAAGCACCTTTTTCTGCCAAGTTATGCCCGATTTTCCTGCCTAATTCTTGCAATTCCAGCCGATAGGATTCGTCAGCAGGAAATCGGCAGCCCAAGAAAATTTGACCGTCTGGGCCTCCTAAAATCTGGTCATGGGTTGAGAGAATTTCTACTTCGCCACTGGGTACAATTCTCCCTTGAACGCTTGGCGATCGCTTTTCTGAACCTTCGATAAATGCTTCGGCAATTGCCCCTAATTCTGGGATTCTGCTGCTGAAATTTGCCCAAGTTTCCCCGGTTGCTTGAAAGCGCAAATGTGGAAAACAATCCCTGATTGCTTTTACTCTTTCCCAAGGTGCTGTATAGGCGATCGGCTTCAGTTCCAAAATCGCATTTCCCTCCCCGGAAAAGCCCTCATTTAGCTTAATTACCATCCGCTGCAAATGGGGCTGGCGTTCCCACAATTTGGCTGCTGCTTTTGCTAAATCTGCCACATTCCAAACTAACTCGGAACCGTCAGGATAAGGCACGCCAGATTCTGCAAAAATCTGCCTACTGCCACTTTTTGTTCCCCAGTAGAGCAAATCAGGATCGCTGGCCCACAAAGGAATTCCCAACTTCACAGATAACTCGCGCTCTAAGGGCGTTGAGTTGTAACAAACCATATAAGATTTTGTCGGCCGCACTGCTTGACGAATCCGTTCCATCAACCGTGGCCGCTCTAAAATTTTCTGGGTGAGAGATTTGGGAGAAGCATCGTAAGTGGAGAATAGAAAAAGCCGATCGCGCGCGTGTGAAAAAGGAATTCCTGGCAACAATTGCAAGTAATAATCAACGATCATTGGATGCAGCGGCTGGGAAGTAATATAAATCAGGCGCGTGCGGGGATTTCGCAGGCGAATCAACGAAAATAAATGCCGCTCTTCGTAGTGGTAAGCACCCTCAACTTTCTGCATTTCTTTCTGATCTAAGCTGACAGAAGGAATGACGATGATGTCACAATCTCCGCTGTCGAATTCTTCAACTTTATGCCACCGTTCGCGCAGTTCTATCTGAAGATTGCGGAATTGCTGCCCGTATTCTGAGTCGGCAGTTTTTAACTCTTGCATTTCCTTTTATCCCGCTATTTTAGTTGATTTTTTACACTCATTGGAGCGCAATCAAGCGTCAGCTCGCCGCACTCTAAAAAGTCTGGCGTATTCCAATATAGGCTCTAACCGACGTTGATTTCGCTTAAATGCCGATCGCAATTTTTCCGAAGGGCGGAACACCAGCGGAGCCGAATATTTGTTCAACATCTCGATGTCGGGTGACTGGCTTATTAGCATCAGCCGTACATTTTTGTCAAGCAAATAACTCAGGGAAAGTAAATCTCCCATGTTAGTAAAATCCTTACCGCGATCGCTAATTACAATTGTATCTTTAATCGACCTATTCGCGATCGCCTCTTGATTAATCTTTTGGGCGACTTCAGCATTAAAATAGCTCAAGTCTTTGCTCCACCAAGGAGCCGAAAAAGCGCTAACAACACAAGATACTATACTTCCTGTAAATACCGCTGCTCAAGTGAATTGCCAGAACCGCTGCCGATTTTTTACGCTATTTGCTAGCAAATAAGCAACGGCTAGCTGCACTCCCGGAAAGCAAGAAATGAGAGAGCGACTGACAGCGTAACCTTGGCCACCGATGATTAGATCCGGCAAAGCCAGCATCACAAAAGGTACAAAAATTGCTCTTAAAACAAATAGCCAATTTGAACTGGTTTTCGGCTTGCATTTTTTGTAAATAGCTGCTATAATTAAGAGTAAAAATGGCAATCTTGCCCGATAATTCCAGATACTGTCAAAGCCGAAATCTCGGTCAAAAAATAGCGCTGTAAAACTCAACACAATTTCACAAGCTCAAGCAATCCGGGAGCTCCTCGCGTCCAATCTGTAGTAGCTGAGGCTCGTTGAAGATTAGTTGCTAGCACGTAGAAGGGAATGTACAAGATTAAAGCTGCTGTTACTGCTAAGATACTGTCAGCAAACTGTACTGCCTTGCTGTCTGAGCAAATAAGATGTCAAAGGGAGATAAAGCTAAAAGTGCAGTGGCTAATAACGATGTTAAATTAGAGGCAAAAAGTTCTTGAGATCAAGCGTACATTAAAGGCAGGGATAGCAAACTTAATAGTGCTGGTAAACTGCGGGATGCTGTTAGAGAACTACCAAATTGCTGCATCCAAAAACGAGCCATCAGCAAGTAGAAAGGCGGATGCTGTGGGTTTTCAATTGCTAAAGAATGGATTGTGTCTGCGGCGGTACTTCCTGGTTTAAGTCGCTGATATTTTGGTAATTCCGGCGCGGTAACAATCCGATTTTGGAATAGTTCGTCGTCGATTTGTTGTCTGGTGAAACCAGCGGCTCTGAGCGAGGTGTATGCTTCGTTGATGCCCGTAAAGTTGGCGATCGATCTCAAAGCAGCGAAATCCGATACCTAGTACAATGGCGATCGCTAATCAGCCTAGCAGCCACGGGGAGTTCCTGCGCTAACGACAGATCTGTTTTGATGTGTTGTAGATGTCATGTTTGCTCATTGTGGCGATCGGAATTTTGAACCGCAGATCAACGCAGATCAACGCAGATCATACTAGACCGAACTCAAGGAGCGATCGACACCCAGTGTATACCCAACAGACAATAATCCTACCCACCGCCGACCGCCGACTTGGGGCGAAGCAGGCTGAGCTTCAGCAAAATCAAGAATCGTGAATCAAATCCTCCCAGAACCGGACGACCCTAAATGTATCTGCTAACATACGTGTTGTACAGTTAATCAACAAGCTCCGCAAGGGCCCTACCCGCGTACCCCAAATGGCAAAAAAAGAAACCTCTATAAAAATTACTGAGAACCCCGAAAAGCAAAAAGCCCTCAATCTGGTACTATCCCAAATTGAGCGTAGCTTTGGCAAAGGGTCGATCGTCCGATTGGGAGACGCCACTCGCATGAGGGTAGAAACCATTCCCAGCGGAGCTCTCACACTTGACATCGCTTTAGGTGGCGGTTTACCCAAAGGCCGAGTCATTGAAATTTACGGCCCAGAAAGTTCCGGTAAAACAACTCTAGCCCTCCACGCGATCGCCGAAGTCCAAAAATCCGGCGGTATCGCAGCCTTCGTGGATGCCGAACACGCCCTCGATCCCACCTACGCCTCAGCTTTGGGCGTGGATATTGAAAATCTCCTAGTTTCCCAGCCGGATACCGGCGAAATGGCCCTGGAAATTGTCGATCAACTCGTGCGTTCCGTCGCCGTCGATATCGTAGTCATTGACTCCGTAGCCGCCCTCGTCCCCCGCGCCGAAATCGAAGGCGACATGGGCGACTCCCACATGGGTTTGCAAGCCCGCTTGATGAGCCAAGCTTTACGGAAAATCACCGGCAACATCGGCAAATCCGGCTGTACCGTCATTTTCCTCAACCAATTGCGCCAAAAAATCGGCATCACTTACGGCAATCCCGAAACTACAACGGGCGGCAACGCTCTCAAATTCTACGCCAGCGTGCGGCTTGACATTCGTCGCATTCAAAGCTTGAAAAAAGGTACAGAGGAGTACGGAAACCGCACGAAAGTTAAGGTTGCTAAAAATAAAGTTGCTCCGCCTTTCCGCATTGCCGAATTTGACATTATATTTGGCAAGGGCATTTCTACTTTAGGCTGTCTGACTGACTTGGCGGATGAAATGGGAGTAATTACGAAAAAAGGTTCTTGGTATAGCTACAACGGCGACAACATTGCTCAAGGACGCGATAATGTGATCCAATACATGGAGAAAAATGTAGAGTTCAGAAATCAAATTGAGCTCCTAGTTCGAGAAAAACTTGCTACTGGTGCTGTGGTTTCTGCTAATTCTGTCGCTCCTGTTGAGGATGAGGATGAGGATGTAGAAGATGTAGAAGTAGAAGATTTGGAATAAATCTAAATCTTTGAGTCATTATTCCTTAGTCATTAGTGATTTGCAATAGTAGGTTGAATGAAGCGAAACTCAACCTACTATTGCATTATTTTTTTCGGCCCCTAGACATTAGATAGTGGTTTTCAGTAAATTGAACAAAAAAACAACAACTCCCAACCCACGGGAGGGGCGAAGCATTCGGGTGAGAATCAAATAGGAAAAACCCAAATTTATCTACCTGAATGCTTCGCCCAAGAAGAGCGACTAAAACCCGATCGCACAATCAGCCCAATTCAACTTTACTACTTACTCCGGCAAAGAAATTGGCTGAATGTATTGATAATTAGCACGCACATAACAGCCTTTTGTTGTCAGCAGCCAGGGTTTACCCTTGTCAATTCTAATTGCATTTGTTCCCCTGAGTTCAGCGGAAATTGTATCTCGATTCGCCCGGTAAACTTGTTTAATTGCTCCGTTTGGCGTCTGGCGACAGTTGAGTTCTCCATCCCGCGAGGTGATTCGCCACAATGGCCAAGTTGCTAAACCAGCAGTTTCGGTCAGCCAAGTATTAGCATTGTTAGAATTGTAGTCGCCGCTAGCATTAGCACGCGGTAAAGGCTCGATTAAATTCATTTTAATTGTCTGCCCCACAGCCGGACAATTTTCTCCTCCCTTCACCTTCCAAGTAACATTGGCTCCCCATTCGCTCCTGGCAAATTGATACCTGACAATGCTGATATCCCCAGAACAAACAATTTTTCTGCCTGGACCGATCGCACGATCTTGGAAAGTTCCTTTGTAGTAGTAAGAGCCGGCAGCGCCTTCAGAACTTCGAATTTTAAGATGTCCTGAAAATTCGCGATCGCCTACTTTGGTATAATAAAAACCTCCGGGATTATTCCCTTTTTCGGAGAGGTTGAACGAAGTTTTGCCCGTGTCATTAATATAAGTAGTGGCGCTAGCAGCGCCGCACCAAAATAAAGACAAAACTGCTGCGGATAACCAGATATAACGTTTGTTCATGACCACACTTTGGATGAATTTATACTTTATTTATAGCTATTGGTGAAACTACTTGGCCAGTCGCTTGATCTAGTGACACTCATTTGAGCGACTGCGCGGGCGGGCGTGCCCACCCCACAACAAAATTTAATTTTTGTGGAACAAGCATCCTACCTGTTCGCATCTCTGCAAAACTTCACCCTACTTCGGCTTACTTCAACTCTCTTCACTTGGAATCACCCCTAGGAATGAGCCTACACGCTGTCACTTCTGACTCATTGCAGGTGCAAATAATTCGCATCAAAATAAAATTATCTGCGTAAGTAAGGAGTTGTAATCACCGCTCAATACTGTGGATTTTACGGAGTAGTCCCCGCGAGGGTGAAGTTGGTGTTAGCAACACTAGGACGATCGTTAAAGTTGGCAAATTTCACATTTAAGCCTGTTTGTAAAGAAATGCAAAGGTTCCTGAAAGTGGATTGGTTGAACAGAAATACGACTTTCTGAAGACACATACTCAAAAAATCAAGTTGATCTAGAGCAAGAATGAACTTGACAAACGTTAATTAAATTCTGAGGCAAATTAAATTCTTGATCAAGGGAGAATAAATCATGGCAGATTCTGAATTAGAAGTTATATTAAAGATGGCTCAAAAAATTAATCCTCAAATTGAGAGTGGTCTAAAATTTGAAATTGACTTGGAACAATTGCGCCAACTGCCGGCAAGAACATTAGGGTGCTCAGTGGCGCGATTTCTGGATGAGCAAGGCTTTGAGCCGATCGAATCGGGAGACTGGATTCATCGAAACCACGACGTTTGCCACGTTTTGACGGGTATTTCACCTTCAGTAGAAGATGAATTTGTACTTCAAGCGTTTACTCCTGCTCAAGTATTTCGCCCTGACTGTGCGATTTGAGTGTTAGTTGGACTGCTAAGTGGCGCACGATCGGGCTGACGATCAAAGGCTTAAGACAGGGAAAAATAGCCGATCTACTAACTGAGTGGGACGTTTAATTCGATTGGGAAACTCCTCGATCTGAACTCCTAAAAAAACCAGGAATTCTACCATCAATTGATGAGATTTTTACTGATTTTCTGATTACAAAATTATGCAAAGCACAAGTTACAAACCGGTAATTAGCCTAAGTCCACGGGAAAGAGCGATCGCCCAATTAGTAGCCCAAGGTCTGCCAAATAAATGTATTGCCAAACATTTAAATATCAGCCACTGGACGGTTGCTACTTACGTGCGCCGAATTTTTATCAAACTCAGTGTTTGTTCCAGAACCGCGATGATTGCACTGTTGATTAAAGAAAATTTGCTCTGGGATTAATGATTTTGGGAATGGGGCATCGGGCATCGAGCATCGAGCACAGTTTCTTTTTCTTCCTTGTTCCTTCTTTCTTATTTCCAGAAGAAACAGGAACCACCAATGCCCTAGGCCCTAGGCCCTAGGCCCAGGAGCAGTCACTTACCTGAGAAAGGCTATACATCTATTTATCCCAAAACCAAAGAACCAGAAGAACTTCTGAGAAAACTCAGCAATTCTCGATTCACCGTTTGCGGCACTTCTTGCTGAATCCAGTGCCCACAATTCGGGACTAATTTTAACTTAAACGGAGCAGTAATTAACCTGTCTAAACCTTCTACAAGTTTGGGGCTCAAAAACGCATCTTCTTCTCCCCAAAGCACCAAAGTAGGTACTTTCACGGGTTCCCATTTCTGCCCCAAATTCCACAGCCTCTGCGGGTGAAACATCTGCCGGTAATAATTCACCGCCGCCGCCAATACTCCCGGCTTTTCCAAAGCCGTCTGATAAATCTTAGTTTCCTCAGCGCTAAAAGCTCCTTTGCGAATAGCTTGTCCTTGGAAAACATTGTGCACAAAATTTTTCAAGTTTTGCTGAATCAACCATTCGGGAATACCGGGAACCTGAAAAGCCAAAACGTACCAACTGCGGCGGATTTGATCTAAATTGCTGATCATTTCCTGCACAAATCGCTGCGGGTGTGGAGCATTTAAAATTGCCAAGCTGTTGAGTTTTTCAGGGAATTTTTGAGCTAAATGCCACGCGATAACGCCTCCCCAATCATGGCCGACTATGTGTGCTTTTGTATAGCCGAGCCGATCGATCAAACCGCGAATATCTGCACTCAGCGTATCTAAATCATAGCCACTTTCCGGCTTATCCGAATCGTTGTAGCCCCGCAAATCCGGCACCACAACCTTAAAATGACGCGCTAAGGCAGGAATTTGGTGCCGCCAAGAGTACCAAAACTCTGGAAACCCGTGCAGGAGCAAAACGAGCTCGCCCTCGCCTTGAGCAACGCAATGCAAGCGGATATTGTTGGTTTCGACAAAGATATGTTGCTGTTCGGAATCTAAAAATTTCATATTTGGAAAGTTAGACTTACCTTCTAGTCATACAGAAACCACAAATCGGCAGCAGACTGAAGCTGCCAAATGGTTTTAATTTCTATTCTCTTCTTTTATTGTAGCCGATCGACGATGCTAATATCTAAAATCTCTCAGCTAAAATCTGTGGTTTCAACAGCGGCGCAGCCGATTCAATAATAGCACAATTTCGTCGATCGCCGATCGCACTTTTGGAGCAGACAGATCCGATTGATTGACAATAATGCTAAACACCAGCGGCTCATAATTCGGAACTTCCACATATCCCGACAGCGCCGAAACCCCGCTCAAAGTTCCAGTTTTTGCTTGCAAAATGACTCGATTTGGTGTAATAAAACGATTTTTCAAAGTACCGCTCTCCCCAGCCACAGCCAAAGACGCGCGGTAAAAAGATGCAGTCGGTGAATTCGCCATTAATCTCAAAGTTTGCACCAAGGCTTCTGGACTAATTAAATTGTGGCGAGACAATCCAGAACCATCAACTAATATGTAGCTATTTGGATTTACCCCTAATTGAGTTAAAGCTGTTTTTAACTCCTTTAAACCAACTTCAATTGTATCCTCTTGTGGCCCAGGCATATTGCCTGTAAATTTTCCCAACAATCTTAATAAAACCTCTGCATAAACATTGTTGCTTTCCCGATTAGTTTCTTTCACCAATTCCGCCATTGGTGGCGATTCAACTGTTGCTAATTCCTGAGTAAAATTGCGATAACTAGATGCAAGTAAAGCCTGTTTAACAGCAATTCCCTCCGCCGCCAGGGCTTGCTGAAAATGCTGCAAAAAATTATTAGCTGGATTGATAACTGCTACATAAGCTGATTCAGACTCAGCACCCGCTTTCAACTGTCCGCTAACTCGAATTGCGGGTCGATCGAAGTCCCTACCAACCTGCACAAACTCGGATTCATTTTGTCCGACTGTCACAGAGTTATTCTGAATTTGCCACTGATTTGTAAGCTTTGGTTGGGCAAAAGTAACTTTGAGAGGTTGCCCGATCGACTGCGGTGATAAGATTAGTTCGATCGCATTTTGATTGAACATTAAACTATTGATGGGCGCGCCGTAGCCAGCTTGAGCATCTTCCCATTCCCAATTCGGATTAACTGCATTGCCTTGAAAATAGCTGTCATCGCCAATCAAATCGTTAACTCGATTAATTCCCCGCTGCTTCAACTGCGAGGCCAAGGATTTTAACTGAGTCTCGGTAATACTCGGATCGCCCCTGCCAGCAATGTATAAATTACCATTTTCACCGCTGTAAACCGATGTTCTAATCCGAAAATTAGCACCGAGTTTCTGTAAAGCAGCGGCTGTGGTTAATAGCTTGACATTTGATGCTGGAATAAAGTATTTTTGGGCATCGCGACTGTAGAGAATAGTAGTAGAAGATAGGGGTTGAATCAAAATGCCCCAGCGCGATCGACTAAATTCAGGACGATTGGCGATCGCATCCACCTTCGCCCCCAGTTCCCCCGGACAAATATCCCCTGAAACTGCTGGCATTTGCGCCACAACCTGCGGAGCCCAGCCCAGAATTAGCACCAACCAACTAACCGTAATTCCTTTGATTCTCATTAATCATATTCTCATCAATAATAAAGATGAATTCTCGGATTGAGCATCGCCTTTACAGGCTTTCCCCCCTGGAGGTGCTGTTCCACGATCGCAGACACATCGATCGGTTTAACTCGACAATACCAGATTTCTGCTGGCGTCACTCGCACCGTCGGCCCCATGTTGCATTGTCCCTGACAGCCGCTACCCTCCACTTTAACTCCTGACACTTGCTGGGCTTCAAAAGCAGCCAGCACTGCTGCGGAACCATTTTTTAGACAAGATTGGTGCTGACAAACTAATACACAGCGCACTTCTGGCTGGGAGTCTTGTTTTTTAGCTTCGGATTCTGGCATCGATCGGGATTTGTGCTGTTTTTAACATATCTTAACAATTTAGAGCGCGATCAACCGATTTTAGATTTTAGATTTTAGATTTTAGATGGGAGATTGGAGATATGATCGATCGAGAGAAACAATTAAACGAAACGCCAATCATGCCCAAAACAGTAGCCGATTTAATGACTCGCGAACCCCTGACGGCGCGCCCAGAAATGTCCCTGAAGGAAGTGATTAAAATTTTAGCCGATCGGCGGATTAGCGGTCTTCCCGTTGTAGATCAGCATGATTTCTTGATCGGCATCATCTCCGAAACTGACTTGATGTGGCGGGAAACAGGCGTGACTCCCCCTGCTTACATCATGGTACTCGACAGCGTGATTTACTTGGAAAATCCATCTCGTTACGAGCAAGAACTCCACAAGGCTTTAGGACAAACAGTAGGAGAAGTGATGAGCCGAGATCCAGTTAGCATCGCGCCAGAAAAATCAGTCCAAGAAGCTGCAAAACTTCTGCACGATCGCAATATCCACCGATTGCCGGTGCTTGATACTACTGGCAAAGTAATTGGTATCCTCACTAGGGGAGATATTGTCCGAGCAATGGTAGCCGACCTTTAATTGGCTGTCATCTTAACAGGAATTGACCAGAAAATCAGCAGATCGCTCTTTCAATCTGTGAACTTTTGGCAATTACCGATTACCAACTACCAACTACCAATTACCAATTATCAATTATCAAATCCCATGAGCATTACCCCTGAATCTGTCGAACAATTGCTGAATTCCGAGGATTTTGGCGATCGCCTGCGAGCTGTCAACCAACTACGCCAACTAGAACCGGCGATCGCCTACAATTTGATTCAAAGGGCGATCGGCGACAAAAACGTCCGCGTGCGTTATGCCGCAGTCAGCCAAATGTCAACCCTCGGCACACAGAATCTATCGAACGCTTTAGAGGTACTGCTCCACAGCCTAAAAAACGATACTGAACCCGACGTGCAAGCAGCAGCAGCCGATGCTTTGGGCGCATTGAAATTAACCGATGCTTTAGAAGATTTACAACAAGTTTACAGCAATACATCTGAGTGGCTGGTTCAACTCAGCATCGTCGCAGCTTTAGGAGAAATGGGAGATCCGAAAGCATTTCCGATGTTAGAAAATGCCCTAACTTCTGAAAACGAATTGATCCAAACTATTGCTATCAGTGCACTAGGAGAATTGGGAGACAAACGGGCGATCGCACTGCTTATCCCCTACGCCGTAAACCCAGATTGGCAAATTCGTTACCGAGTCGCCCAAGCTCTAAGACGGTTGGGCGGTGCAGAAGCAGAGGCTACTCTAGAAATTCTCGCCAAAGACGAGGTAGAGCAAATTGCTCTGGAAGCAAAAGGCACCTATTGACATCCCTGTTTGCTGTCAGCTATAACCAGCATAAGTACAGCAGTGGTAGATGTTAAGTCAGCCCACCTAAAAAAACATAATACCCAGCTATCAATCAGGGTGAAAGGTGCTTAGGGCGATCGGCATTCTACGATGAAACCTACATCTTCATAATTTTTAGAACTCCCATGTTTGAACCAATCAATTCCGATTCTCAACCTTTCGATCTCAGTATGTTATCGAAGAGTGGAGAGCGTTTTATCTCTCAAGTATCCGCAACTGCAACGAATCCGGCTTTTGTTAATAAGGTTCTAGAACTTACCAATTTAGAACGCAGTAAATTGGGTTTGTCGCCACTAACCTTAAATACTCAGTTGGCAAATGCGGCGGAAACTCACAGCCAAAACATGGCACTGCAAGACTTCTTTTCTCATACCGGAAAAGATGGTTCTTCTATCAGCACTCGGATTACTGCAACTGGCTATCAATTCTTGGCGGCGGCGGAAAACATTGCTGTGGGTTCTTCTACACCGGAAGCAGTTGTAGACTCATGGATGAACAGTGCTGGCCACCGTGCTAATATCCTCGATCCTAATCTGGAAGAAATTGGGATTGGTTACTATTTCTTAGCCAATGATACTGGTAGTGTAAATTGGAATTACTATTGGACGCAAGTTTTTGCTACTTCTCTTGACGGTAGTGTCAATCCCGCACCGACACCTACACCCACGCCTACCCCTACTCCCACACCTACTCCTACACCCACGCCTACCCCAAACATATCTGCATCTATCACCTCGCCGATCGCCAATGCTACAGGTGATGGCAGCCCAACACAAGCCCCTAAAAATACAAGCAGCGACGGCAATTATTTCTTATCTGACAGTGGGGATACTCAGATACCGATGAATGCTGCTGGATTGCCAATTTTTGCCCTTTCTGGCAAGGATAATCTCACGGGCGGAGATGGTGTTGACATTATTAATGGAATGCAAGGTGCTGA
>Ga0316607_1000623_pt1 | contig 12083 bp, 10 predicted proteins | sample MIS2016062E_MG_FD_207674 | JGI IMG/M metagenome (GOLD analysis project Ga0316607, IMG submission 207674) | Microbial mat bacterial communities from Middle Island sinkhole, Lake Huron, Michigan, United States - MIS.2016.062E | ecosystem: Environmental > Aquatic > Freshwater > Lake > Sediment...
TTTAGAAATATAGAAAGTGGCAATAGAGTAGGATGTAGATATTATGCATCAGATAAGAAAGTATTAGATGCAGACCTTAATGCTAGTATAAATATTGCAAATAGATATACTAATAAGGTTAAACTCCCTGTTTCGTTTGTATTTCCTAGTGATGGGAAATATAAACTTAATGGGCAGGCTCCAGTCAATGAGCCAAATGTTTTGTGCCTCTGACATTACAAGCCCCTACGCCTTTAGGCTAGGGGTAGTTGACATAGTTTTGCTCGTTAAAGCAGCAACCATATCTTGCAAATCCTGTTGTGGGTTAATACCATATCGAATCTCTTTTAGTTTATCCAATACAAATAAATACACCTTTATACATCTATCTACAAGTTTGATTTTCATTTCCGACTCACGATAGGCGTTAACATTCGGTGCAATTATATTGTCTCTCAAAAATTTAGTCGTTAATTCCGCCATGAAATCCATTGGAACAGTTTCAGCTCTTGCAGTTTTCTTAGTCTTATCAATTTGCCAGTCTTTTACGCCACATATTTTCTGCATATACTCCATCCTTGATTCAACTTCTTTTAATGTTTCAGAAGACTTCCTTTTTTCAGTTGGAGTAATAGAATTCTTATGCCATATTGAAGATGGATATTTGCCCATTTGCATCAAAGCTGAAACGACTTCATTCCAAGACATACCTTGACTCCAATATGATGCAGCCGCTAATTGCCACCTTGCCTTCCTAACCATTATATCAGCCAATACATTCTCGTTTATACCCATATCCATGAATTGCCTCATCATCACTAACGAATCTCCATATGAACATGAATCTAGAACATTGCCGAACTTATACAATATAGCATCTGAAGAGGACGGGAACGCATTGTCAAGTATGAATTGTTTAGATACTTCACTAGGGCATGTTAAAACTAATTTTGAAATTTCAGAATCTATCATGCCTCTATTTCTTCCAACTATTTCAGAAAACAACAAAGCATTATCATGAGAGATGTTCTTTTTGCATTTATTAAATCTTTCCTTAATAAATGTTATGCAATCATTATTCTCTTTTTCAGTGAATTCCGATCCGTTATTTACAATTTTATGGTCTTTGTTCTTTTTTATCTCACTTATGAATTCTGACCAAGTTTTATTGAAAGTTTTGGTTTTCGGGTCGATATTTATTTGACCATTTGAATCCCAAATTACAAATTTAATCTTATCAGAAGACAACTTGACTAATTCAATGATAAACTCTCGCACCGCTTTTTGATTTGGTATATCTTGAATCAGAACAACCTTATCGCTAGAGAAAAAGTCCCCCTGCCCGACGATAGCCCGTATCAAATCTGGACTATCGTCAGTGGCAGAAACAGTATTCCAAACATACTGTGAGTATTTTTTCTTCGCAGCATTGACATTATTTTGGGAAAGCACTTTATCCCCAAATATAAGAACTGGCGATGGCATTTCCATGATTATGAATTAGCAGATGGATCTTCCAAATTATACTTAGAACGTTCAATAGACATAGCATAATAAGAAACATTCGGCTGCGATGGATTTAAAATTTTAATAGTCTTCTTGGAAACAGTCGGTATTAGAACCTTGATATTATCCGCATTTACCGCCTTTAATATCTCTAAGAAGTGCTTTACATTCCAAACCTTTGTGAATTTTTCGCTTACGGCCCCAACAGACATATTAGCTTTGCAAGGTGAATGTCCACTTTCAGAAATACCATACAATGTCAACTGGTCGGTCTCGAAATCAAACATAATTGCGTTTTTGTTTACTAAAGAAACGGTGTTCAATCGACTAGCAAGTACATCCTTTGGTACAGTACATAAATCAGTATATGTCTTTACCAAGAAAAGGTCTAGCGGAGGGAATTTATCAGTCATTTCTTTACCCGCAGTTGCCATACGCACCAAGAAACCAGGCTGACTCAAATAGATACGGTTCTTGGCGTCATCTCTGTAAAATTCCAATGGAGCAGCATTAGATGACAATTTACAAACATCAGATAACATTTTCAAAGGCACTAACAAATTATATTTCCAAGAATCCTTAACGCCAGAAGTTTCTAATTGCTTTGACGAAATAGAGTTCTCTAAAGTTATACCGTCTGCATTAGGAAGATTCCACAACGCACATCTAGCCGAATCTGTCGTAACCATATACATGTTTTTGTCTCTATGCTGGAATGAAATAGTATCAAATACATGGTCAGAATCTTTCGCCATAGCTACAAAACCAATGTTTTTTATTCCATCGGAGAGCTGTTCCAATGGTAGAACGAACAATGGAGTCTTTAAATTGCCTAATTCAACGGATGGCATTTGAGACGAGTCATAACTATCCAAAGACCATTTAGAACCTGTTTTGGAACTATCCTTAGACGCTAGAGTAAGTTTGCCTACTTTTCTGATTGCAGCTTTAGTTACCGCTTCAGTAGCTCCACCTACATTTACCGTTTCTGGCTCATCTAAATCCTTTGATACCAATGCAACGACACAATTCCCTTGACGACTTACCCACTCGTAGAGTTCGTTAGCGGCAACCATAACGTCACCTTCTTCTTTCACGGTGTTTTCGTCAACAGTAGTCAAAACATAACTAGATGAGACTAAAGCAGTTGCAGATTCAAATGTAATCTTGCTTTTTTCAGCTTTGATCTTTACCGATTTAATAATTAATGATAGAGTGCTAGAATCGGTTTGAGCTTCATCTGACAAAGCAGCGAATGCCCCACGCTTAATTGCTTCCAACAATACATCTTGCTTCAGTGTTACTTTCATTGAATCTCCTTTCGTTGTTTTATTTGGTCTATGTTGAATATATTATACAAATTTTAAAGCTGAAATAAAGGAATATCTTCTATTTTACTAATCTCCATCAATTTTTTAGCTTTATTCCTAATCCTAACCAAAGCATTATCAACGGATTTGGTAGGATTAATCTTTTTATTCTTATTAGACAAATCATCTGCAATTTCGTTATAAGAAGAACTAGTTAAATATTCATGTAGAACTTGCTGCTCAAAAGTTGATAAGGTTTTACAAAGATTTGCCAAAGTGACAGCATAAGCCTCATTCATTTCAGTTTGCTTATCAACAGGTTCACTACCATCTGGGATTGTATTTGCAAACGTAGCACCATCATCTGAATACTGATTTGTAGCACTATCTAATGAAACCGCTTGATTCATGGATTGGTCTTTCAATCTTGTTTTAGATGAATTCAATATAGTTATCAAATGCCTTCTTATACACATTTTTGCAAAGTTTAAGAAACTCAGACCTTTTCTCATTCTAAAACCAGGAATCGCCTTGAAACGAAGAGCGATTAAAGACTCCTGATATATATCTACTGTCTGTAATCCCTTTATATATGGGAATTGCTTTAAAGCCACATTTATTAAAAATCCACGCATGTAAAGATGTATTGTTTCAAAAAGCATCTGATTTTTATAATGGTCATCTGGATTTCTCCTTATATGGATAGCCATTTTATCTAATTTCTTTTGAACCTGCTTCGGAGTACCAATCAAAGGTTCTCTAACATTTGGTAATCTGAATAATATTTCTTCAACATCTGAAGGTTTTTCCATAATCTCATCGTCGTCGTCATCTACAACAACCGATTCCGTTTCGTCATTCACATCAGATGGCAAAATCTCATTTTCACAAACTATTTTATCTAACTTTTCCCCTTTCTTTTTTCTTATAGACATTCCTTTTATATCTCCCGCTGATTAAAGAGCGGAATATGGACTCATCGATGATTTATACTATGTTTTTCTTAACAATGCTGTACAATGAATAAGTGTTGACTCCAAAACCCACCTTTCGTTAATACTAAACTCAAGTTCTTTCCTTAACGTCGAAAATTGTTTTGCCAATTTATCTAATTGAGCTAACTTTATATTCTCTCCGTTTTTCTTGAGTAACTCCACCTCATATTCTGGTAAATCTAACCATTTACAATCCCCATTATTAGCTTTTAAAAGCATTATGTTTCTAAAAGCCTCTGAAATTTCAAAAGCAATTTCCTTTGTATCTACATTGGACATTATTAAATCGTTAACCTGATCCATAACCAAAGGAATATTACTATTCACTATGGCATCAATTATCTGGAAAACTATCTGTCTGTCCGCCATTCCAAAATATTTCTGTGCGATAGCACCAGTTATTTCTTTTGAACCAGCCAATACCGCTATCTGCTCCAAAGAAACAACTGCATCTCTCATACTGCCACGACTTTTCTTAGCCAATATAAACAAAGCGTCGTCAGTTATATTAACAGATTCTTTTTCGCTAATATATCTTAATCTTCCAACTATTTCCTTAGAAAGTAATCTTCTAAAATTAAAACGCTGTGATCTTGAAGTGATTGTATCGATTACTTTATCTGGATCAGTTGTGCAAAATATAAAATTCAAATACGCAGGTGGATCTTCTGTAATCTTAAGAAGAGCTGAAACAGCACTACCCGACAATCTATGGCAATTATGAACAAGAGTTCCAGAAACAAAATAATTATGATTCCCTTCAATCTCCAAATCGTAGGTCTCACTCTCTCTTCTAAAGAATGTTTTTTTAGTTATTTTTTCTACTATTAAACCTTCATGATTTTCAGTTTTATTAGAATCCCAAAAACCAATTGATTCAGACACATCGGTCGTATCTTCACCGAAATACTTCAATTTATGTTTCATAGAAATTGGAACATAATCAACAATAAGATTTAAAAAATTTAAAGACCCTGTCTTTGACATACTTATTGCGAATAAACCTGTTTTAACTTGCTGAACAGTAGAATCAATATCCCAACGGTCTTTTAACCAGTTTTTTATCAATTCATTCTCTTCCCAAGAGAACCCTTCAGTATGAAGCGTTACGTAGTTTGAAAAACCAGTAGAAACCTTAACTCTATTTAAAGAACCATCGTCACAAAACCATATCGCCATGGCAATAGCATTTAATTTATTTAAAACAGTATCAGTTATCGTTTTTACGCCGTTTTTATAAAAAAGTTCATGTAGGCGATTAAATTGCGAACTTACAGAAGTATTGAAATAAGACGTTGGTTGTTTAGCAAAACCAGTCAACAAATTAACCTTTGGAGTTAATTGGCGTGAAAAGTTACCAAACAATTGCGCTTTCCACTTTAAATAATCCAACTGTCGATATCCATGTACAAACCTTAACCTAGAATTTGTTCTTGAACCTTTTTTTAAAGTAGGCTTGTTTTTACCTATAGAAGCGTCACCCATTAAAGATCCCAATGCGACTTGCTCTTGGAATTCGTTCAAAACCAATCCATGTCTACAAACTTCATCGCCAACATCTAGATCTGCTACTTTTTTCCAACCGTTAGGAGTCATTACCTGATGATTATCCGCAGCATGCAAAACTCCCAAAGTTTCTAAATGAATAGAATAAATATCTTTACCTGAATTAAGATGCCATGCAGATATTTTTTTCCATTCAATTTCATTTTTATCTTCATTATATGATTTTACTTTTATATTTAATTTATCATTAACGATTTTACCAATTGGGATTAAACCGTTTTTCGTTTCAACTCTTGAACGATACCCTAAGCATTCATCAATGATATATACTTTTCTTTTTAGTTGGCTTGGATTCCATCTAGCTCCGTCTATCAATGCAGTAATATGTTCAACTTTGCCATTTGCTGCACCATCAAGTTCAATTACATCCATTGCAACATCTGATGGGATTGTGCGGCATGCTATACATTCTCCACATAATCTGCCGTCTTTGGGGTTTTCACAAGTCAATAAATTAGCCAATATTCTTGCCGAAGATGTCTTTCCGCAACCCTTAGTTCCTACAAAGAAATATGAATTCGCGAAACGATCAATTCTAGATGCTTGTTTTAGCGTATTGACAACGCTAGATTGTCCTACTAAATCATCTAATTGTGCAGGTCTATACTTTAAATGCCAGTCATCTCTTGCCATTTTTCAACTCCCATTTTTTCAGTGATTTTATTATACAACAATTTTGTTCAATATATATATTATACAAGAATATTTTAATGGGCAATACGTTTTATTTTTCCGTGTATATCTGCTTCAAGAGTTTGACTATTCGGATTAATTGTTTCAAATCCAACATATTTGTTTGGTGACTCATGTATACCATATGGAAATATGACCCCTTTTATTAAATCATCATAGTTTAAATCGTCAATTACTATTAATTCTTTCCCATCTGGTATCGACGCAAGTACGAGGTTAATCCAATAGCATTTACTTACATTATATCCTTTTTTACGAACTTTGTCAATATTTTCATCAGATAAAATGTCTTCAGGAAGAAGATATTTAGCTAATTCTTTTGTTTTTGAGAATATTGATGTGCGATAAAATCCAATATCTGAAAATATTTTAGCAACTTTATCTCTATCGTTTTTATCATCGCCTATCAGCCCAATTATTAATTTTTTATTCAAAGTATCATTCTCCTAATGCGTAATCAACTCCTACGAATGGCAATGGTGATATAATTGGACCAAGAGAAGATGTACGTTCTTGCGGTTTAAATAAAACATTTAATGTTGCATTAAATATCGTTGAAGATATATCTATAGATCCCAAATCCCCCATATAAATCAAATCCGCCCCTTTACCGTAATAAGAAATAATTCCAGAAACCTCTTGCATTCCAACTCTTATAGTTAATGGATTTAAATCAAATACATTATTAGCTCCAGCGGTATAAATTGGTTTGCAATTATTATTGACTGTAAATGTCATACTTTGAATACTATCTAGATCACCACCGCCACTACCAGTTGCAGTAATTGTAAAATCATCCCAAGTAACTATTTTCTCTTCTTCCGTGTACCTGCCTAATGATCCGGAATCAGTCAATCCTGTAGCCATTATGTCGGCAGTAATTGAAGCTATATCTCCCGCTGTAACTGAAAAAGTATATGAATTTACAACACAACCAGTAAATTTTCTTCCACTTTCACAGTCGTAGGAAAAGGTAAGGTCAAATTTATCTCCTAGTCTAGCCAATTCAAATAAAGGGTCTTCTGCAATCAAAGGATAACCAATCCCGCCTTGATATATTTTAACACTTGGTCTCCATATCGTTTTTTGTATATTTAAATTACCAACGTCACCTTTACCGGCAAATATTGAATCTGGAATACTATCTCTGAGTCCTACAATATGGTCATAGAATAAAGCGTCTTGACGTGGGTTCATGCTAAAATCTTGACACCTAATCTTAGTGCCATTTACTTCTGCCAAACCTAAAAACCCTGCATTAATAATATTAGCCATATAACTCTTTTACAAACCGATTATTCAATTCCTAAATCATCAACTCCTTTTGATTCTTTGGGCGGAGAGAATGTATAACGACATTTTGGATATAAGGAGCATCCAAAAAATATACTACCGTCTCTTTTGTTGCTTCTTTCTAAAAGTTCTCCTTTCATTCCTTTCTTTTGACAGTCAGGACAAGGATTGCCAGTTGATTTATACACTTTCTTCTCTTTAATTGTAAATTTACCTTCCTCACCTTCCAAATATGCAGTTTTACATGTAGGATATTTATTACATGCGAAAAAATCACCAAATTTACCATGACGCTTTACTATGAAACCATCTTCGCATACTTGACATTTTTCTCCAGTGGTCGCATCTTCATTTTTCTGAGCGTTTTTATCATTAGTTTTTACTTTCTTTGTTTCTTCTATCAAAATGTCGTAAACGCTTTGTATAACACTTAAATAATCTTTATATCCGTCAGCAATATGAGATAAATCATCCTCCATTGAAGCCGTAAATCCAATATTCATGAAGAAATCTTTAAAATGCAATTCAAGAAAATCAAAAACTTTCATTCCCAATTCAGATGAACCCAAAGCGCCTTTCACCTTTGCTTTTTCAATGTATGCTCTTTTTTGAAGTCCTTCCATAATTGAAGCATAAGTTGATGGTCTTCCAACCCCCTCAGATTCCATCTTCTTTACCAAACTTGCTTCATTATATCTAGATGGAGGTTGAGTGGTATGCTTAGTCATCTTGATATCATTCAAATCCAAACGTTCTCCTTCTTTAACAATTGGAAGTTCTGTTTCTTGCGTATTTGTGTATTTATAAACCTTCGACCATCCATCGAACTTTATTGTTTGACCCTTCGCTACTAATGTATTGCCGCAATCAGCCTTAATTGTGTAAGATACTGTATCCATAATCATAGGCTTCATTTGACATGCTATAAATCTGCTGCGGATTAATTCATATAGTTTCTTCTCATCTGCATCTTCTATTAAACTACCAGTATTCTCACAATGAGTCGGTCTAATGCATTCGTGAGCCTCTTGAGCAGCCGCTTTTGATTTTTTCTTATATACATTTGGTTGAGATGGCAAATACATCTTATCTATTGATTTTTCTATATAACTCCTTACTTCTGCCATTGCTTCGTCAGAAATATTGAATGAGTCAGTTCTAATATAACTGCAAAATCCATCTTCGTAAAGCTTTTGAGCTAGCATAGTTGCCTTTTTAACAGACCATCCAAAGTTAGAAGCCGCCGCTTGCAACATAGAAGAAGTATCAAATGGAGCATAGGCGTTAGTCTTTTTTTCCTTAAGATCAATTGATTCTACATTGAATTTAGATTTATTTAATTTTTCAAAATCATCTTTAGAAATTTGTTCATCTAAATATCTATTATCTTTATCTTTAGTAACTACTTTTGCCCAAAAATCACCATTGCCAGACTTCAATAAAGCGTCAATATACCAAAAATCTGTAGGCTTAAAATCTATTATTTCTTTTTCCCTTTGACAAATAAATTTAAGAGCAATCGACTGAACCCTACCTGCTGAAGTTCCAGAACCTACTGAAAACCATAATACAGGAGATATTTTATATCCTACCAATCTATCAAGGATCTGTCTTGCGTGTTGAGCGTGGACTTGATTCATATCTATATCTCTTTTATTATTCATCCCCTTTTGTACGGCATCTTTAGTGATAGAATCGAAGGTTACTCTTTTACATTTTTTCTTGCATTCTTGATTTAAAATATCATATATGTGCCATGAAATAGCCTCTCCTTCACGATCTTTGTCTGTTGCAAGTATTATTTCATCAGCTTTAGATGCAGCTTCTTTAAGTTCTTTTACTACTTTCTTTTTATCAGAAGATATTTCAAATGTAGGAGTAAAGTTATTTTTAACATCAATATTTAAACCTTTTTTGGGAATGCTCCTTAAATGTCCAACAGAAGCCATAACCTTATAACCTTGACCTAAAATTTTACTTAAAGTTGTAATTTTATTTGGACTTTCTACGATAAATAATTTCATAATGGATTCCTCGTTATATTTTTAATAAATTGCTATTATTACATTATACAAAATAATTTTAACATAAAAGGTATAGATAATAATATATGTGAAATAAATAATTATGACAACTAATAAATACGAAATAATTTTCAATAATGCTCCAATTGGCATTTGGGAAGAAGATTGGAGTGAAATAAATAACATTTTATGCAATTTGAAAGAGATAGTTCCAATCAATGAATTTGAGGAATATTTAAACAATAACCCAAATTTAGTTAAAAAACTATTAGATTCTATAAAAATAATTAGAGTCAATAAAAAAGCGGTCGAAATGCATGAAGCTTCATCTGAATTAGAGCTTATAAATACTCCTGTAATAAATACTTTTTTTGAATCAAGCATTGAAACTTTCAAACAAGAAATGATATCTTTATATTGTGGCGAGAAAGAATTTGAAATGGAAACTGATATAAAAACCCTAAAAGGCAATATAATTAACGTAATAATAAAAGTAGAATTACCTAATGAATCTAGTTATAACAATGTAATAATTGTAATGACAGATACTACAAAAAGCAACGAAATAAACAATAAATATATAAAAACACAAGCAAAATTCCATAAATCATTTTATCAAGGTGTTGTAGGAATGATTGTAACTGATATTGACGGGAAAATCATTGAAATCAACAATGCATTTTGCGATTTGACAAGATATCCAATCTTTGAACTAAAACATACGAATGTAGAAACCATATTAGATGATAAAGATTTAATGAAAAAAGATATGCTAGATCTTAAATCAAACAATCAAATTGACTATTCATTAAAGGGCGAACGACAAATATTAGACAAACTCAACAATAAAATATGGGTTTATATGGGGATTAGTATGGTTAGAGACGAACTTGATAATCCTATTTATTTCGTAATACAAGCAGTGGATATTAATTCAGAAAAAAAGATAAGCTTAACCATGGAAAATAATGTACATAAATACAAGCAATTACTAGAATCCACTAATGCAATACATCTAGTGTTAAACGAAAATAGTGACATCATGGAATATAGTGAAAGTTTTGCAAATCTATTAGAAGTCGTTAAAAAGAACAATAGCCTTGAAAAAAGACCATTGAGATCGTTAATATCAACTGAAAGCATTCCTTCATACGATTTGGCTTGGAAAAATATAATGGAAGGTAAAACAGTTACTAATGTAGAAATATCTTTATCAAAAGGAACCACTTTCAAATGGGTAAGTATGAATGCGAGTATGTTCAAAAATGGACACCAAAAGATATTTGTATTATTGACGGACATAAGTCAAAAGAAAAGGAAAGAGTTGGAAAAGTTAATTAAAACTGAAAAAAACAGAGATAAATTAAAAAATAATATTATGAGTTTAAGAAAAAAAATAAAAAATTACGGGAAAAACGAAAATGTGGTTTAATTCAATAAATGCAGCAATTGTATGGGAAACATTAAACTTAACAATCGTAATGTCCATAATATCATTATCTCTTGGGGCTATGGCAACATTAATAAAAATATTTGGTCCAGATCATAAAATAAGTGACGAGAATTTAAGAAAATCACCATATTTAATAAATTTAGAAAAAGAAATAAACGACAAAGATAAAAAACTTAAAGACGAAATAAATGACAAAGATAAAAAATTAAATGGATTAAAAGAGATTGTAAACGCTCAACATACAGAAGTAGAGAAACTTAAAGTTGAAAGCAAAAACAGTTCAAGAAGCTTAGAGGAATTAAAACAAGACAATAGAGATTTAGTCCAAAGATTAGATGACCTTTTGAAACAATTTATGGAATATATGGAAGATTAATTGTCTCCATTACCATTTCTTAATATGTATATAGCTGCATCTTTCATTGTTGATGAACTTATAAAAGCTTCATATAATATATTTCTATGACAATTCGCCCCCTTAGATGTGTTTTCCCAACAACATAATATATAGACGTTATCTGGCATTAAAGACTTAATCCATTGAACGATTTGAACCTTTCTTTTCTTTAATAACAATTTATATTCACTTATATATTCTATCCAATCTCCTCCATTTTTATAATCCATTAAAATATCATATGTAGGACAAAAAAAGTCCAATCGATCTAAATTAAATCGTAACTTGATATTCGGAAGACTTTTAATAGGAGGATGAGTTAAAGCAATAGAAAGTGCATTGTAGTTAATCGGGTCATCAATTAGCTTCACATTATAAATATTATCCTTATTTGCAAATGTAAAAAAACCAATATCAATTAATTTGTTCGCGTCCCAAAAATTAGTAAATAATATTATAGGCTTTTTAATATTTAACAACCTTGCACTGACATACTCCCACGACTAAAGTCGTGAGGTTCTTGGTTAAGCAACTGCAAGTTCTCTTTCGAGAACTAACAGTTGGGTTTCCAACTGCGGGATATCAGGGTTCCCTTTCATAATATCTCTGTCTATTATGAATTGATCATTACTTTCAATGGTATTCAATGATGTAGATGCGGCAATATTAAAAGCCGCATTTGCATCCGCATGATCAACATGTCCACAACTTGAACATGAATATTTCTTTTTGTCCCTATTACCCATAAGTCCACACCGACTACACTTTTGAGATGTATAATGAGGATCAATATATGCAACTGGTATTCCACATATTTTGGATTTGTATTCTATCATACTTTGTAATTGATAGAATTCCCAAGTATTT
>Ga0316607_1000625_pt1 | contig 12064 bp, 17 predicted proteins | sample MIS2016062E_MG_FD_207674 | JGI IMG/M metagenome (GOLD analysis project Ga0316607, IMG submission 207674) | Microbial mat bacterial communities from Middle Island sinkhole, Lake Huron, Michigan, United States - MIS.2016.062E | ecosystem: Environmental > Aquatic > Freshwater > Lake > Sediment...
CTATAGTAAAATCTGCATCATACTTATTGATATCTTTAATGTCAGATAAACTAGACTCTAAAGTTTCTTGTTTGGCTATAGCTTCAGCGTCATCATCAAAATATAAATACTTCATACAAGCAGAGTCAACTAACTCTGTTTTATACTTTTCGCTTATTTCTAATACTTGTGGTTTCTCTTCCATAGATCCTGATTGCAACCCAGTAGCACCACTCTCTGATCCTACAACATTATATCCATCATAAAAAACACCATTACGTGTACTTGTTAGCATTGTTATTTCTGTTCCACCTGTAACAATAGTTGCAGTTAAAACATATCCATAAGCCATGGTAGTAGCACCGTCAACTTGGTTTATTATCTCTCCTACGGTAAATGTTTCATAGGCAGTAAAAGTAGGAACGCTTGAACTTGCATTAGTTATAATAATACTGTTTGCTACTGAGACAGTAGGCTTTACTCCATTATTAAAAAACTCTACCCCATCAGAATCAAGAACAGTAACCCTATCACCAGCATGGCCAGTAGGTGCAATTAATACATATGTTCCACCTTCAAAAACTGAATCTATCGTTAAATCAAAAACTTCTCTTGTCAACGTTATCTTATCATAAGCTACTAACGTTTCTGGTATCTTGTGATAAATAAGTTTTATACCATCGGTAACACTATCATCCCAATGTTTGTCAAAATATAAGTTAGGTTCCTTTACTGCGAATATAGATGGTGTCCCTATATCAGTAGTATCTAGGAAATTACCATCTGTTTGTTCTAATAGATAATCAAACTCTTTTACGCCACTTGTAGGAACCCTATAATACTTATCACCATTATCATAGTAAATAGTATGTAACCCTAGAAAGTCGCTAGGTAATGGTACATAGTTCTGGTTAATAACAGTATCTATGCCTGTAGGTTCACTGACAAGGTTAGGAAGATAGTCACCAACAATAAGTAACCGTTTAGCTAAATGTAAGTAACCTTCATTTAACGCCAACATCTTTTTGTTAATCTCTTTAGTGGTATCTGCTCTTAATACTTCATTCATTAAAGTCCATATGTCTTGTAGTATCATTTTATTTACCCCATTTTTTATATGCAGAAAACCCGGAACCAGAAACAGCTGATACTGTAATATTAAAAGTTGTATTAGCTGGTACAGGAAAACATAAACCTACTGTTGGTCTATTTGCTCCTAAATTTTCTTTACTATCTTTTAAATAAGCTAATCCTATTAATTTACCCTCCATTGTTATTAAGTTGCTAGTAGCTGAAGGAGTATAATAAGCATACGCGGTTATATCTGTATCTATTTTGTAATCAGTATTAAAATCTATAAGATTACCACCAAGCTCTAATATGCTAGATTTGCCGGTTAAATTAATATAAGTAGCATTAACAGTATTTGAATTAATAACATAAGTATCAACAAAATCACAATTAATAGTTGGTGTCTCTACAGCCTTAGAAGCATTTAGTGTAGAAACATTAGAATTTCCGCTTACAGTGAATGTTCCTTGTATTAACATATCTCCAGTTATCGTTAAATCTTTTACAGTTAAAGATCTATCAGTATCAAAAACAAGTACATCATCAACATATAGCTGGCCTATATTAACCTTGCTTGTACCGTCAGTGATACCGTTAAGTAAAGCGTTATAGTTATCATTTAAATAGTTATAAGGTATAGTTTTCTTAGGAAGAAACTCATGTGGTATCGTTGGATAATCAGCTCCGAACATTACACCTAACATTAATAATATTATAAACTTCTTCATTTACCATACCCTCCTCTAGTCCATTCAGGACCATGTGTTATTTTACTTAACTCTGTATTCTGATCGTGTATCGTTGAGTCGAAAATCTTTGCTATACGCTGACCTTCATAATCATTAGTCTCTTGCATCTGGAAATAAGTTCCGGAAGCTTTATCAAGTACGGTACGTCCTTTACGTATAAGTTTATTAAATCTATCAATAGTATTGCATCCTGTTACAGGTTGTTTTCCCACTTTTCTTATCTCCTATTATAATTATACCAACTTATGTTAGTTACTGTTCTAAACTAAATACTAACAATACTTATTTAAGCTTGTAACTTTCCATATAACTCAGCAATCTTCTGATTTACTTTCTGTAGCTCAATGGTAACTTGTTCTTTGTTGGCTATTAAATCATACGCATATGCCTTTAGTCGCTGTATTTCGTTTTTTAACTCAACCTGATTTCTTGCGTTTATCTCTTCTTTTGTCTCTTCTTTTACTTCTTTCTTTTCTTCTTTTTCCATTTCTTTTCACTCCTTTTTATTGTTGTAACTGTGCTAATTCAGCAATCTACTTCATCAACTTTTACTTTTCTTTAATGCCATTTTATTCCTCCTATTTAACGTATAATTGTCTACTACCAAGCATATCAACGCAAATATGCACGTCAAAACTCATAGCTTCTGCGTCACCAGTATAAGGGTCAGCACCAGCAAATAACGTGCTTGCGTTTGCTGTATCCCTTAATATCCTTATCTGTAGTATATCACTTATTCCATACCCACTTGGTGGAGTTATAGCACCAAATGATGTTATCTGATTTATTGTCCCAGAAACGTAAGTACAAGCATTTGTTGTGTATTTTACTGAAGTCCATGATGTTGTTTTAGCACCACATGATTTCTGCCATCTATACTGTATTAGCCAGTTAGGCATATTGTTAGCTTTCTGAAACCAATGTATATGTGGTTCTACATCTGAGCCTGATTTCCAATCATGGTTTATCTGTACATTCATTAAAGACCAATCGTTTAAGTCGCAGTTATCTTTAAAGTCTAGCGTTCCCTCTATATAATCGAACACTAAATGAGATGAAGGATTTTGAGAAGCTGATTTTATTAAGTCGTTTAACTCATCTCTAAAACAAGTAGCTGTGCCTATTGCTTGCATTGTTCCATCTGTTTCAAGTTTTGTATAATTAGTTGTTCCACCATCGCCGAAAGTTGTTACATCCTTGAAGTTGAATTGGCTTCCAGCCCCAACAGCATCAAAAGTAACTGCTCCTGTTGAGCCTACTGTCAACGTGAGGTAGTTTGATATGTCATATCCTACTCGTAATTGTTCTGTTGTTGAGATTGCGTGAAGACGAGCTGATGGTTCAGTTGTTCCAATCCCCACCTTACCACCAGCAGTAATAGCGAATGTAGAACCTCCACCATAAGGAATGAAGGAGAAATAGTTGCTGATGTTTCCGTCTGCGACATGATTATAAGCAAAGGAAAATCTGTTGTAGTTGCTTGCTGACTTGCCAATACTAAAATACGTCACTGAACCAGTTACAGCATTTGGTGCTAATAATGCAAACATTGGGTTATATGTAGTCGTATTATTATTTACGACATAAAATGTTGGATTGTTATTGTCAGAATTTGAATCAACTATCTTAAGCTTTGAAGATGGGGTTGTTGTTCCAATACCGACATTTCCACCCGATGTAATCCTCATTCTTTCAGCACGAGCCGTTGTTCCAGTTTCAAATGTAATAGCTTGTCCAACACTAACCCCCGAAACAGGCGTTGTGTCTACAATCATGTTGACGCCAGCAGTGGCTTGGAATGTGCTTCCGTTATATGCCACACCTAATAGGGAGAAAGTATTATCACCGATTGCGGTAGCAGTCGGAACGGCTAGGCTTCCCCTTGAACGAACACCTTTGAATACCGCTCTGTGTAATGGATTGCTCGTTGACGCAACGGAGATATTGAATCCCATCGCCTCATTTTGCTTTGACATTACAAGGTCGTCAGATGATACAAAGGCTGATGCTGGCGTATTACCATCGCTGATATGGAACAGAGCGAGAGGAGCAGTTGTTCCTAACCCAAGATAACCGCTTGGAAGCATAGTCATCTTGATAGTCGTGCCGTTACGCCAAGTGAACAACTTTCTATTCACAATGTCTGACAAAGTGCCGTTCAACGGGTCTGAAGCAGATGTCGTTCTAAACACACCGAAGTCAAGTAATCCATAGTTAGAACTATTAGAAGCGTCAGAAGTTGATGTCGCAAAACCGCTGAACGCTAAAGACCATTGCCCCGTAGATGCTTCATTTATCCCACCGAACACAGGAGCAAATAGACCATCAAGAATAGTTCCATTATTGACAAAGAATGAAGTGTTAGCTGCATCGGCTAGAGTAACTGTGATAAGTCTTTCTCTCACCCCTGCTTGAGCCGCTTTAGTGATAACAAGAGGAGTAGTCGAGCCAGCGGAAGTGATGTTGACCGCAGGAAATGTGAACGTTCCTATTGTGGTCTGCGGATTCGTTTGGTCTACCTGTAAAGCATCTGTCAAGAAGTTCTTATCAAAGTCAAAATATCCTGACGTTTGATTCCATACAGGAATTTGTCCTGTAGTATCAAGTGGTGTTCCATTAACACCAGATAAATCCTCTAGTTTGGGATAGATAATTATATTTACATCTATAATTCCATCTGTTGCATGAGCTACGGTACATGTTCCAAGAACTATTGTATAACATGATGGGTCAGGTAGTGTTTGTGTATATTCTCCAGCATTATCACAATCAACATACACCAAAGCTCCTTCAGTAAACCCAGCTGTATTAATTCCTCTTATTGGTCCATGTGTAACAATCCTACCTGCTTGATTATTATTTATACTTGGTACTGTTACTAATCCACAACATGCAAGAGATAAAGCTTTATTTGTTGTATCAGTTTTAGCCATAGCTGACCTGTTACCACTTGCTCCAACTATAGAAACAACATCACCATTAAGCAATATTCCACCACTTAAATTTGTTAAATAACGCCAACCTTCTTCACCTAGTGTTATTGTACCGTATTGGTCTATTTTATATTCTAATCCTTTTGTTGTTAGGTTATGAAATAATGACCCGATTGTCTCGTTTCCTGTTACTATATATGTTGTATTAAACGTAACACCGTCAGTTATCGGCATCCCAGTAATAGTTTGTGGGTCTGTTTGGTCTTTTAGTAGCACTAAATCATAGTCTACTACTCCATCATCTCCTGGAATACCTGGAACACCTTGTGGTCCTTGTGGACCTTGTGGGCCAGTAATAAGCTCACCTTGTATATAATTAACTATATCTGTTTGGTTTGTAATGTCTCCAAGTATGTTACCCCATGTAACGTTTGGGAAAATTGTAGGAAGCGATAAGAGCTTATCCTTTATGCTCTTTACTGTAAACATTAGTAAGCATTAACCCTATAACTAGAGTCATTAACTGGAACAAGCTTTATTAAACGTACTTGTTGATCCTTATACTCCAGGAACTCGTATTGCTTTATAAGTATACCGTCACCGTAATTTTTACCATCAAAGGAAAAATAGACCAGAATATTTCCCACTCCATCACAGATTATCTCCCCATTATTAGAAGGCTTACTAAGGGAACTAGTGACATCAAGTATTGTTTCACTAGTTAATATCCCATTAGTAGAATAATATTCTTGCCTATCCATTATTTAAATAATATATTCATAGTAACATTATTAGTAGTTGGCTTTGGGTTTTGGAAACTTAAAACAGCATTACTTGCTTTAAATGTACTTACTCCAGTACCGCTTGTAATAACAACAGCACCATAACTGTTACCATAGAAATCACGCCATGTTAAAGATCCAGTAGTTATACTTCCACTAACAACTGCGGAAGTATAGAAATCGATTTTGTCGTATCCAGCAATTTCGTTTACTGTAACTACCAAGGAGTTTCCACTAAGCACTTGAGCGTTATTAAATACTACCTCGATAAAGTTTTTACCTTTAGGTAGAATATAAGGAACCTCGTTTAAGCTTTTATACTGAATAGTACCACTATCATTTACATAAGTAACCGGCATCGCAAACATAACACCTAATAAGCATAACATTAACATTAACTTTTTCATTCTCTTTCCTCCTTTATATATATTTCGTGTCCACATAACATCTCACAACCCTCTATGCACCTCTTAAACCTGTCAGCATCCTTATATTTCTTATACTCTATATCTTTACCATCACTTTGCATAAAACCCTCTTCGTTTCCATACTTAATTACTATTTTATACTTCATCGCTGATAGTTAAATTAAATTCACTAACATTCTTTGTAGAAGTCATAAATATAGTTTTAGCGTCTCTTGAGTTAAAGACAGCCCTATCGTCATTATACCAACCAATATCCCTACCAAATATAATACAACCATGGGTATCTGCATGTGTTGTGCCACTATGGAATAATATACCTTCTCTCCCTGGTACACTTAATACCTCCCAAGTGTCTCCAAATTTAGGAGAACTTTTGCATATACATTTATATGTTCCTACTGGAATACAACTAATATCTTTAGCGTTATCTAAAAAAGGTAACTCCAAAGTATAGCAACATATACGTCCGTCTATTGTTAAAACTCCAAGAGTTTCCTTAGATCCTTTTTCTACTCTATGTATTTTTACTTCCATTATCTTCTAATCTCCCATATAACTTTATCTATTTTGGCCTCTATACATTCAAGCCTATCGTTTGTAATATTCATCATTTTCTCAAACTCTGCTTTGTCTAATTTATTATCGTTTAATCGTTCTATTGCCTGTGAGTTCTTATAAGATAATTGCGATACTTCTACTGATTTATTATAGAAACTAACAAGCATAACAAATACTCCAATAACCAGCATAATGTTACTTAACTTAAACTCTTGCTTTATCCATGACCATAACGTTTTATTTATACAATCTTCCATATCTATCAAATCCTTTCTACAAATTAAACTCTGCTATATATCTCAATTTTATACTATCAATATCGCTGTTAAAGAAAATAACATCAGGATTAGCACCTTCATATTTATTTCTCATGCTATGAGTATAAATAGCTTCAACGTTCCCAACAACAGCACCAAGACTAAAGTCAATCCTGTCTCCATAGTGGTTATAACTAAACTGTGAACTTCTTGGAGCTGTATATTGTTGACTGAACCCTAACCCAAAATATGCACCATAAATAAATTGTGCTAATAAATCATCTTTCCAGATTATAGGAATATTATCCAATAGCCTCATATTGCCCTTAATTAGTAGTTCCATTCCACTATCACCATTAACTATCTTGAAATGCTCAACAGAGCTTTCTAAGTTAATTGTGCTTGCAAAACTAAACGTTAAGAGCAATACAAGTAATATCCTCACTATTTATTATTCCTCATACTATGCTTGTTCCCTCTACGTTTCTTTTTTCTCTATCGTTAGTTCTTTTTCTTAACCACATTAACGCTTCCTCTAATTTAGTTAAAGCAATAGCGTTTTCTCTACATGCAAACTTGCTAGACTGAAATCCTTGCAATCTATCTACAACCATACATAATAAATCTTCATTCATTAATCCGTTTATTCCGTTTTCTTTTATAGCACCTTTTTGAAATTTAACTGTTTGTAATGGTCTTTCTCCAAGTTCTCCTTTTTCTGCTACATCGTATACGTGATTAGCTCCGCCATCACCTTTTTCATCCATAGCATAAACTACTGTATATTTCTCTGTACCTATTTCTAATTTTCTCATTTTATCTCCTTAAATATATTTATTACCAGAATGTAGGACTATCTGGACTTGTCTTATCAAATGTTGCTTTTTCTGCATCTGTCATCTGTGAGTATGTCTTAAAAGAAGTGATAACGTTTCCTTTAGGCTGTCCGAATGACTTCTCTACATCTGCTCTACTCTGTGCTTTCTGTTCGTCTGTCTTACCTTGATTTACCAATATCATTAACCCTACTAAAACTATGAATATTAACTCTACTGAACCTTTTTTACTTTTCATTTTTTACCTCCTTATGGTGTCGTATATGTGAACAAAGCAACAAATCCTCTATTAGCTACATTAACATCAGCACCAGTTACTCCAATAAAAGGTGTTTTGTATAACGCTACAGCACTATCATTTTCTCGTGCCAAATAACAAGTTCCTATTGTCGTATCTTCAAAATAATTACCAAATCCTAATGGTTGAACACCATAAATATTAGCTAGAGGAATTGGTAAACTACCAATAACTATCTGTGTTCCACTACTAACTCCTGTTATAGTTGCAGTACATTGTATTTTTACAGTTACTTCTTTTCCTACTCTTTTATAATATCCAAGCGTAGAGCTTAAAGTTACACTAGCGTTAAATGTTGGCGTAAAACTTGTCCAAGCACTCCCAAACTCGTTTGCACTTACTGTACCAGCTACTTCTAGCTTTGTTGTAGGCGCTGTTGTTCCTATTCCTACGTTGCCATTATTAAGTGGATTAAAGTAAATGTTACCTGATGTTGTAATATGTGTAGCAATAACACCAGAAGCGTTATATTGGTCTAACTCTGGTCTTAATCCATCTAAGTTTTGTATATAAGTTGAACCTATATTATTAACTCCGTTATAATTAAATCTATTATATCCAACACCTTGATTATCAAAACCAAATCCACCACTTTGTTTATTAGTAACTGTACCATTAACCTGTAACGCACTACCTGAGATAGTTGTACCTGTTATTGTTCCACCAAATGTAGCGTTATTACTACCATCAAAGTATAAGCTTGCTTTAGAGTTACTATATATTCCAAAGTTACTACCATTTTGATATATTGTTCTAGCTGTACCAGAAGCACCAAAATCCCAGTCTTGGCTCCATAATCCAGTAGAGAATATTCCAAGCTTACTTCCACTACCTCCAACAAGAATATCACCAGCACTTGTTATAGAGCCACCAGAGTAACTAGCACCTGTTATAGTTCCACTAGCTTTTATTATGTTCATCGTGCTTGTTCCTGTGATGTTTAAGTTGTTTGCGGAAATGTTTATAGCACTAAAACTGTTTGCACTTATATAGGTAGCATTAATAGTTGTTATGCCAAAATTTAAAATATTTAAGTTATTTGCGGTTAATGTGTCACAATCTATATCAAAGTCGATTGTTACTCCAGCACCATCTACGTAAGGACGGATAGACTCACCAATACCTAAACCGTTAGGGAAGTTAGTTGGCCTGTATTCACTAAAAATCAACCCTAAAAATAATAATATCGTTACTATCCGTCTCATATTTACTCCTTATATTCCTGTGTGTGCTTTTAAATAATAAGTAATACCATTAACCTTTATAGGTATATTAATATTACCAGTACTAACAGTTACGCTACTTGTTACTACGTTATAGTTTAAAGTAGTACCAAAAGTTCCAGCAGTAAACGTTCCAGCCGGAGCTGTCATCCCAGTATTTACAATAAAGTCATCACACTCTAACTGTGGATATACTGTATAACCTTCAGTATAAGCAAAAGACATCCCTATAACTATTAGCAATAAACAAAAAATCTTTTTCATAGAATTACTCCTTTCTTAATCCTGTATGGCCTGTCGGGAGAGAACAGGCCAATTACTAGGAGGTGTGTTTACGTACCTGTGTTACCCCAAGATCCAAGTTGTTTGAAGAAGCCAGAGTTCACTGAACACCAAATTCTTTCAACAAGGTTGTTGGTTTTATCTTCAATGTAACTATCAAGCTTAATCTTCTCAGCTTCTAACATGAAACGTGTATTTACGTCTGTGTCAACAAACCAAGCATTACTATCACTGTAGTAGTGGTTCAATACTCTCTTTATTGCATAGTCTTGGATAACGTTATAAGTGTTGTTTGCTGTATCAGGATCAAGTGTAGATTTTAACAACTCTGGTAATGTAATTACATTATCATAAGAAATATCAATCTGTTTAATCTTGAAACTTGCTGGAATATCGTTTTCCATCTTAGCGTTTGTTACTGTTTTAATAGCAGACTCTAAAGATGTTTTAGATAATACAGCTGGACTTAATAAATTAGAGTAAGTTCCACCAGACTTCCAAGTATGGTCGTTAGCATAATATGCTTTTGCGTCCGCCCCTGGTCTAGTTGTTGAGAACCCTAGGTTCTGTACTTCAGCACCGTTGTACTCATATCTTAACATACCTGATCTTGATAGGAATTCACCCATCAAGTTTACAAACTTTACGTTCTTAGAAGCAAATTTCTGTTGTTCCCAAGTTACAGGCATCTCAAATACGAATGTCTTTTGTGCAATCGTCTCGATATTACCTTCAATTAACTTTGTTGAAACAGCAGTGTCGCCTTCAGCCTTTTCAGGAGAAGCACCAGGACCTTCATATCCCATTGTTTTTTCGATCTTTAAATCAGTAGATTCTCTATTAACGATAAGTTCAAACTCTTTTTCATGTGTAGAAAATTGAGCAACAGTACTTATTTTAATGTTCTTACTAAGATCTAAAGTTGTTCTATTAAATTCTGTGGTAAACATTGGAGCCATTTTATTTCACTTCCTTTCTTATGCTGATATGCCGAAGGCATGTTTAGCAAGATTAAACTTAAACGATACTTTAGCGTATGCACCAACTTCTGATATAGGAGCATCTGCTCTTCCAAAATCAGGTTCAACACCGATAATCTGTACTTCATCGTTAGTAGAAGCACCAGCATCAATATACTGAACACCAGTTGTTCCAGCAATATCAAATGCACTTGTAGAAGTATGTGTTGTATAAGGATCTGTTAAAGCATAAGCTGTTTCTTGACCAACAAATACTGCGTTTGGATCAGCATATACCATAGCATAGTCACCTCTTGCTGATACAGCAGTTGTAACTAATTCTCCAGTAAGACCGTTATACATTGGACTTGCCATTACCCCAGCAATATATCCAGCAACCCTCGTAAGTTGAATTAAACCAGAACTAGCAACGTATACAACGTCACCTTTTGTAGCAACAACTCCATTAACTAATAACATTTTAATTGGCTTTTCATCCTCGACATCTCTAACTTTAAACCCTATTGGTTTGTTTGTGTTTGCCATTTTCTTTTACTCCTTTCATAATAAAAAGAGCAACTTTAACGTTGCCCTTTTATGTTTTCATACAAAAAAATACAGAAAGTATATTTTACAACATACTAGCTATATCGATAGCCTCATCTCCAGATGCGTTTTGTATCTTACGCATCGCTTCAGTAGCACTCATACCCTTATTGTTAGATAAGTGTTCTGCTTGCATCTGTCGCCCTGAAGAGTTTTCGCTATTTAATGCTCCAACTATTTGGTCAACATTAGATAGGTTAGCTATACTCTTAGCTTTTTCGTTACGTTGTTCCTCAGATAGTTTACTTCTAAGTAACTCAGTAGCTACAAGCCTTTTCTTCTTCTCTAAGAATTGATGTTTTTTACAGCAACATAAAACCAATTCCTGTATAGAAAAGAAGTCCTCGTTTGGCGTATCATCACGTTGAACAGTTATTCTATACTTTCCGTTAGGTAACTTGATTTGTGGCCAAGATTTACTAACAACTGTATATTGCTTATTTGTAATAAGCCCAGAACCGTTCTGTACGTTATGATCCTTCTTCATCCAATAGAACTGTAAAGGAAACCCTTTAACAGTCGCATGGTTATCCAATCTACTATCTACTCCGTCTATAAAGACATCAAGATCTGAGCCGGCTTCCATTTTTGGGTCAAAGTCATGTATATGGTCTAACAATCCTTCAAAATCTAGGTTATCGTTTTTAGGATTTCCAGAAAACTTCACTACTTCCGTTTGGTTAGCAGTATCTCCTAGGTCCTCGACATTACCAGATAGACCGTGAATAGAATTGAACTTCTTAGTAGCGACAGCTAAGCCACAACCAAGGTTAATTCTTTTTCCGTCCTCAATATAATAATACCAACCTTTGTTCACTTGTATATCGTTTGCACGTAAACTTTCTTTAAAACTCTTCATTTTTTCCTCCTAGTAATTAATATAGATAGACGACCCCTTGTTTAAGTTCTTCGCCTGATCACTAATAGCTTTCAATACTTTCTTGTCAGTAACCTTTAAACTTCTCACTACAGCATCCTGGCTAGATGTAAGTCCGGAAGCTTCCTCTACGCTATTTGTTCCTGTACCACTAAATGTTTTCATGCCAGGATTAGCTCTTGTTCCAGTTATACCTTTACTAGCTAAACGCTTGCTTGCCTCTTCT
>Ga0316607_1000626_pt1 | contig 12063 bp, 11 predicted proteins | sample MIS2016062E_MG_FD_207674 | JGI IMG/M metagenome (GOLD analysis project Ga0316607, IMG submission 207674) | Microbial mat bacterial communities from Middle Island sinkhole, Lake Huron, Michigan, United States - MIS.2016.062E | ecosystem: Environmental > Aquatic > Freshwater > Lake > Sediment...
GCAAAGAATTGAAACCGGGAATGAAACTAAAAATTAACGGATAATACAAAAATCTTCTATACATTTGGGTTTTTATACGATGCTATTTTTTGTGAATGGCATTATTTTATTATTAATCTGAATCAAGGCTTGAAACAAAATACGAAATTCTTTGGGTTAGACCTAACAGGTTTTTAAAACCTGTTAGGTCTTTTACATTGAAAATCAAAAAGTTATAAACTCAACTCTTGATTCGCATTATTTAATTATAATGAATAAAAACCTCTTTTTATTTTTCTGTTTTATATTACTCTTGTTTTTTTCTTGCAAAAAGCAAGAGGAAAATGCACCACGCAAAGCAACTGGAAAAACCAACACCATTTCGGTAATTATAGACGATCCTTTGTGGAATGGTGAAATAGGAGAAAGCATTAGAAACAAGTTTGCTTCGCCTGTAATTGGCTTGCCTCAAGAAGAACCGCTTTTTACCATAAATCAGTATCCCGTGAAATTGATGGAAGGATTTATGACCGATAGCCGCACTATTATAGTTGTAAAAAAGGAAAATACAACCCTATTCGAAATCAAGAAAAATCAATACGCTTCACCTCAAAACGTGTTTCACATTTCGGGCAAAACCAATGGCGATATTCTTGAAATCATCGAAAAAAATTCATCTCAAATCATTCAAATTATCAAGGAAACCGAAATTGAAGAAAGCCAAAGAATCAACAAACAATCTTTGATGAATTCGGGTATTATTAGAAACAAATTCAAAATCTCTTTGGAAGTGCCTAACGGTTATTTGTATGCACTTCAAAAAAGCAAATTTCTTTGGTTAAAAAAGGAAATCATTAGCGGAAACACGAGTCTTTTGATCTATGAAGTTCCCATCAATTCGATTAAAAATCATTCAAATATTATTACCAATATCATCAGGATTAGAGATTCTATTGGCAATTTGTACATTAGTGGAACCGAAGAAGACACCCCAATGATTACCGAGGAAGGTTATTCGCCTTATCTTTTCAAGCTAAAGCTAAACGGCAAAGAAACTTATGAAACTAAGGGAACTTGGGAGTTGAAAAATGATTTTATGTCCGGGCCATTTGTCAATTATGCTATTGTAGATGAGGCAAACAATAGAATTCTAGTTTTGGAAGGATTTTGCTATTCTCCATCAAAAAATGAGCGGGATTTAATGCACGAATTAGAAGCCATAATCAAATCGATTGTTATTTTAAAATAGGAGTAAAAAAATGAAAATTCATTGGAAAATAAAGCCTTTCGAAGCCCTTTCGCCAAACGAGCTTTATGATATTTTGAGATTGAGAAGCGAAATTTTTGTGGTCGAACAAAATTGTGTTTACCTTGATTTGGACGGAAAAGATAAACTAGCCTTGCATCTTTTTGGAGAATTAGAGGGCAAGATTGTGGCGTATTCTAGACTTTTCAAACCAGGCATTACGTTTGAGAATGCCTCGATAGGAAGAGTAGTTGTTGATGCCAATTATCGCCACAAAAAATGGGGTCACGAATTGATGCGTGTGGCAATTGCTGAAATTCAATTGCATTTTGGCGAAAGCAAAATTACCATTGGAGCCCAATTGTACCTGAAAAAATTCTACGAAAGTCATGGTTTTGTACAAACCAGCGAAATGTACCTGGAAGATGATATTCCGCATATTGAGATGAAACGCGAATGACAATAGTTCCTGACACACGAGGGTATGATTATGGTGTTTCACCTGCTTGTAGGCAGGACAGGTCTGATCAATAAAAAAGGTTAAATAGGTAAAAACAGTTGGTAAAAATCAGCTCTGCGAAGTTAGAATAAGTCGTAACCACAAAATATATTCCTGAGTGCTTTGCGAATGTCTCCTAGTTTGCGAAGCTGGGGTAAAGGATGCACTCATCCGACGATTTGGCGAAGACGGGTATTTAGAACTCGAAAAAGTCGCCGAAGAACTGAAAAAAGAGTTTCTAATAATTGCCTTTTTTCAATATTTCCAAAATTTAAAAATCCTATATTTTACAGTAGTTAAGGCTGATTTTTAGTTTTTATAACATTGAATTTCAGCATTTTATAATTTGAATAAAAAAATTCAAATCGCTTCTATTTGTTAAAAACTCTTCCCGATTGTGAATAAGTTTGACTTTTTAAAACCGCAAGAATTCACAATCTTTGTAAACTACAAAAAAGATAAAAAAGCATTAAATTTTCAAAAAATAAAAAGTACAATGTCAAAACTTGAACCCATCTTACAAGAAAATAAAAATCGATTCGTGATTTTCCCCATCAAACACCACGACATTTGGGAATTTTACAAAAAAACGGAAGCCAGCATTTGGACTGCCGAAGAAATTGATTTGGCTCAAGATTTAAACGATTGGAACCATAAATTAAGTGAAGATGAAAGATATTTTGTGAAACATATTTTGGCGTTTTTTGCCGCTTCAGATGGAATTGTGAACGAAAATTTAGCCCAAAATTTCGTCAATGAAGTGCAATATGCCGAGGCAAAATTCTTCTATGGTTTCCAAATCATGATGGAAAATATTCATAGCGAAACTTACTCGTTGTTGATTGATACTTATGTAAAAGACGAAGCCGAGAAAGACGAATTGTTCAATGCTATTGAAAGATTTCCAGCCATCCAGAAGAAAGCCGAATGGGCTTTGAAATGGATTGAATCCGATTCGTTTGCCGAAAGATTAATTGCCTTTGCAGCTGTAGAAGGTATTTTCTTCTCAGGAAGTTTTTGCTCTATTTTTTGGTTGAAAAAACGCGGGTTAATGCCAGGTTTAACCTTTTCGAACGAACTAATTTCTCGTGACGAAGGTGTTCACTGTGATTTTGCTGTGCATTTACACAATCATCATTTAAAACATAAAGTTTCGAAAGCACGTATCCGAGAAATTATTGTTGATGCTTTAGACATTGAAAGAGAATTTATTACCGAGTCGATTCCGGTAAGTTTGATTGGAATGAATGCCGTTTTAATGACACAATATTTAGAATTTGTTACCGACAGATTATTGGTAGAATTGGGTTGCAAAAGAGAATACAACACCGCCAACCCTTTTGATTTTATGGATATGATTTCGCTTCAAGGGAAAACCAATTTCTTCGAAAAGAAAGTAGGAGAATACCAAAAATCTGGAGTGATGAATACCGATTCTGACGCTCAAAAAATTAGCTTCGATGCTGATTTTTAAATTTTTTGCCCTAGTTCCGCGAAGTCTCCGACTTCGTGGATGCGTTTGAAGATCTCCGACCTTCGTTTTTAAAAAGACCGCTTTTCAAACTTGCAAAGTCAGTTCCGATAGCTATCGAAATCGCGAAAAAAAATAAAATATTTGATTTTTAAATCATTGCTTGATGGAAGGAAATGGATATAAAATATACGACCAAACAAAAGCACATTTCATAACCGCAACTGTAATTGATTGGGTTGATGTTTTTTCGAGAAAAGCATACAGAGATATTGTTATTGAAAGTTTGAATTTTTGCATAAAAAACAAAGGAATGATTTTGTATGGATATGTAATTATGTCCAATCACATACATTTGGTAGTTCAATCGAAAGAAGGAAAGTTGTCTGATTTGATTAGAGATTTTAAGAAGTTTACGGCTAAATCTATTTTAGAAACAATAGAAAACGAGCCAGAAAGTAGAAGAGATTGGATGTTGAAACGATTTGAATTTGCTTGTAAAAGTCATTCCAGGAATGAGAAATACCAGTTTTGGCAATACGGTAACCATCCAGAAGAAATTTATACCGAAAAATTTCTTTGGCAGAAATTAGATTATATTCATCTTAACCCCGTTCGTGCTGGAATTGTCGAAAAGGCATCACATTATTTGTATTCCAGTGCAAGTAATTATGTCAATGGAAATGTATTATTGAAAATCGAAATTGCTCAGAATCCAGTAATTGATGTATTAAATCCAAACGCGTTTGCGAATGGGTTGAGTTGGTAAAACTTGAAAGAAGAGAAGGTCAGGAGACCTTCAATCACTTCCTCGAAGTCGGAGACTTCGCGGAACAAAGCCTGCGAGGAACCGAAGAGTTCCGCAAAGTCTCCGACTTTGTGGATGCGAGAAGCGGTCTCTGACCGCCTTTGATAAAATGATAAATTTGAAAAGGTCAGGAGACCTTCGAACACATCCACGAAGTCGGAGACTTCGCGGAACAGGAAAATAAAAAAACTAAGCCAAAAACTTTGAGACTTGGTGTCTTTGCGGCAAAAATTAACCACAAATAACCCGAAATAGAGAAGGGATTGTCTATTTCACAAAACTAAAAATTATGTACGTAGTAAAAAGAGATGGCCACAAAGAGCCAGTAATGTTCGACAAGATTACCGATAGAATTAAAAAACTATGTTATGGTCTAAACGGTTTAGTCGAACCTGTAAAAGTAGCCATGCGAGTAATCGAAGGTTTATATGATGGAGTTTCGACTTCAGAATTAGACAATTTGGCTGCCGAAACTGCTGCCTCGATGACCATTGCACATCCTGATTATGCTCAATTGGCAGCCAGAATTGCAATTTCGAATTTACATTCTAATACCAAAAAATCTTTCTCGGAAACCATGAACGAAATGTTTCATTATGTCAATCCGAGAACGAATCTTGAAGCTCCATTATTATCCGAAGAAGTACATAAAGTAATTATGGAAAACGCCGAATTTTTGGATTCGCACATTATATACAACCGAGATTTTAATTACGATTATTTTGGTTTCAAAACCCTAGAACGTTCCTATTTATTGAGAATAAACGGAAAAATAGTCGAGCGTCCGCAACACATGTTGATGCGTGTTTCGGTTGGAATTCACCTAAACGATTTGGATTCTGTGATAGAAACCTACGACTTAATGTCGAAAAAATTCTTTACCCACGCTACGCCAACTTTGTTCAACGCAGGAACGCCAAAACCTCAAATGTCTTCTTGTTTCCTTTTGGCCATGCAGGACGACAGTATCGACGGAATTTATGACACACTGAAACAAACGGCTAAAATCTCACAATCAGCCGGTGGAGTTGGACTTTCTATTCACAATGTTCGCGCAACAGGTTCTTACATTCGTGGCACCAACGGAACTTCAAACGGAATTGTACCCATGTTGAGGGTTTTCAACGATACCGCTCGTTATGTAGATCAAGGTGGTGGAAAACGCAAAGGAAGTTTTGCCATTTACATCGAAACTTGGCATGCCGATATTTTCGAATTTTTGGATTTGAAAAAGAATACTGGAAAAGAAGAAATGCGTGCCAGAGATTTATTCTTTGCGATGTGGACATCGGATTTGTTTATGAAACGAGTTCAAGAAGATAGTTATTGGACTTTGATGTGTCCAAACGAATGTCCAGGATTATATGACGTCTATGGAGAAGAATTTGAAAAATTATACATTTCCTACGAAGAAAGAGGAAAAGGCAGAAAAACCATCAAAGCACGCGAATTGTGGGAGAAAATTCTAGAATCTCAAATCGAGACCGGAACGCCCTATATGTTGTACAAAGATGCTGCCAACAGAAAATCAAACCAAAAAAATCTTGGTACCATTCGTTCATCGAATTTGTGTACCGAGATTATGGAATTTACATCGAAAGACGAAATTGCAGTTTGTAATCTCGCTTCTATTTCGTTGCCAATGTTTATTGAAAACGGAAAATTTGACCACGAATTATTGTTCAAAGTAACCAAACGTGTAACGAGAAACTTGAACAAGGTTATCGATAGAAATTATTATCCTGTTGTAGAAGCCGAAAACTCAAATATGCGTCATCGTCCTGTAGGCCTTGGTGTTCAAGGACTTGCCGATGCTTTCATTCTGTTGCGAATGCCTTTTACAAGTGACGAAGCCAAGAAATTAAATCAGGAAATTTTTGAAACTTTATACTTTGCAGCCGTAACCGCATCGATGGAAATGGCCAAAGAAGAAGGTGCCTATTCTTCTTTCAAGGGTTCGCCCATTTCACAAGGAGAATTCCAACACAACCTTTGGGGAATGAAAGACGAAGAACTTTCTGGTCGCTGGGATTGGGCATCTTTGAGAAAAGAAGTGATGAAAAACGGCGTTAGAAATTCATTATTGGTAGCTCCAATGCCAACGGCTTCGACCTCGCAAATTTTGGGTAACAACGAAGCTTTCGAGCCTTATACTTCAAATATTTATACAAGACGTGTTTTGTCAGGAGAATTTATTGTGGTCAACAAACATTTATTGAACGACTTGGTAGAACGTGGACTTTGGAACGAAACCTTGAAACAAGAATTGATGAGACAAAACGGTTCGGTTCAAGGGCTTGATATTCCGCAAGATTTAAAAGAATTGTACAAAACTGTTTGGGAAATGTCTATGAAAGACATCATCGATATGTCACGCCACCGAGGTTATTTTATCGATCAATCGCAATCTTTGAACTTGTTTATGCAAGATGCCAATTATTCGAAACTGACCTCAATGCACTTCTACGCTTGGCAATCTGGCTTGAAAACCGGGATGTATTATTTGAGAACAAAATCGGCCGTTGATGCGATTAAATTTACCTTGAATAATGACAAAAAAGCAGCACCACTACCTGCTGTTGAAGTTGAGGCCAATAGTATCGAAATGACCGCCGAAGAATATAAAGCAATGATTGATAGAGCCAAAAATGCAGATTTGGAAGATTGCGAAATGTGTGGGAGTTAATTTAGAAAGAATATCTTACTTTTGAAACAGTTATCATTTTGGTAACTGTTTTTTAATTTAACAAGTTATGGAGCAAAGAGAATTTCAAGTGACAGATGAGTTGTTGGCATCAAAAGGACAACGCCTTTTAAATTATATAATAGACAGTGTAATAATATATTCCACAATTTTTGGATTATCATTCATCACCGCTCTAATTGCAGATTTTTTTGAAGCAAATGGTTTTTTAGAGTGGTTACAAAACATAAATAAATTAGAAGAATATCTCATCTATTTCTTAATAATGATTCCATATTTTACCTTGATGGAATCAATTTTCTCAAAATCAATAGGGAAATTCGTCACAAATACTATGGTGGTTTTAGAGGATGGAACTAAGCCCGAAAGTAGCATAATTCTTAAAAGAACGCTGTGCAGAATTATTCCATTCGATGCACTTTCATTTTTAGGAACCCCTTCAAGAGGTTGGCACGATTCAATAACAGATACTTATGTGGTAAGAAAGGATGATTTCGAAAGAAGTAAAGAATTATTTTATGCTTTAGATGAAATAGGAATAAACCAAGATGAATCATAAAGATTGATTACTGATTTTTTATAATTTGATGGAAACCAATTTTACCATACCAAACTACATTTTAGCCTCAAAAACCACACGTTTTTTGAATTTCATAATTGATATATTGATAATGAAATTAATGATGTGGATATTAATCATTATTACCGACCTAATTTTTTCTGAATATAAATTAGGATTAATTAATCAGGTTGATTCTTTTGATAAAATGGAGACCTATCTTTTTTGGTCAATAACTTCTTTTTTTTATTATACAATTACTGAGACCTTTCTATCTCGATCATTAGCTAAATATTTTACAAAAACCATTGTAGTTCTAAAAGATGGTTCAAAACCTAAATCAATAGATATTTTAGCTAGAAGTGCATTAAGACAAATTCCTTTTGAATATTTCACATTTTTTCAAGGGAGAAAACCAGGTTGGCACGATGAATATTCTAATACTTTTGTGGTCAAAAAAGACAAACTAGAACAAATCTTGATTGATTACAAAGAACTTTTTGAAATAGAAAAACAAAAATAGAAAACTTTCCTTTTCTATTTGTATATTCGTAATATTCGACTGCATAATCCATAATAAAAACACAATGAACTGGGAACAACTATTATCTCTTCGTCGTCAAGGCGACACAAGCAAACGATTACGAATAGAACAAGATGACACCCGTTTGGGTTTCGAGGTCGATTATGATCGGATTATATTCTCCTCTGCTTTCCGCAGTTTGCAAGATAAAACACAGGTTATTCCGCTTTCGAAAACCGATTTTGTGCATACTCGATTGACGCACAGTTTGGAAGTTTCGGTTGTTGGGCGTTCTATCGGGCGTTTAGTTGGAAAAAAAATTATTGAAAAATATCCGCATTTGAAGGAAATTCACGGTTTTCAAGCCAATGATTTTGGAGCAATAGTAGCTGCGGCTTCTTTGGCACATGACATCGGAAATCCCCCTTTTGGACATTCTGGAGAGAAAGCCATTGGTGAATATTTTTCCATTGGAAAAGGGCAACAATACAAAGACCAACTTTTGGCCAAAGAATGGCAAGATTTAATTGATTTTGAAGGCAATGCCAACGGTTTTTCAGTACTCACGGCAAGTCGTCCTGGGATTGAAGGCGGATTGCGAATTTCCTACGCCACTCTTGGGGCTTTTATGAAATATCCAAAGGAAAGTTTGCCCAAAAAACCCACTTCCAATATTGCTGATAAAAAATACGGATTCTTTCAATCGGACAAACCATTTTTTGAAGAAGTTGCATCAGAATTGGGAATGATTCCAAACAAAGAAGGAAACGACATTGGTTTTGAAAGACATCCTTTGGCCTATTTGGTCGAAGCTGCCGATGATATTTGTTACACCATTATCGATTTTGAAGACGGAATTAATCTCGGTTTGGTTTCCGAAGATTTTGCCTTGGAATACTTAATAAAATTAGTCAAAGACAGCATCGATTCTGCTAAATACAATTCTTTGACCACCAAAGAAGACCGAATCAGTTACCTTAGGGCTTTGGCAATTGGGAGCTTAATCAATGATGTTGTGAAAGTTTTTATCGAAAACGAAGAGGCTATTTTGCAGGGAAGATTTCCTTTTGCCTTGACCGACAAAAGCAAGTACAAAGTACAAATGGCCGATATCATCAAATTGAGCGTGAAGAACATCTATCAAAGTCGGGAGGTTATCGAAAAAGAAATTGTGGGCTACCAAATAATTCAAACCTTGTTGGACAAATTCATCACGGCTTTCAACAATCAATTTGAGGGCAATTTGTCTAATTACGACAAGTTATTGTTGAAAATGTTACCCGAAAAATTCTTGGGGGAAAAAGAAAATTTGTACCAAAGACTGTTGCATATTTGCCATTATGTTTCCCTTTTGACCGACGGAAATGCCTTGGAATTATATGAAACCATCAACGGTAGAAAATCGAATTAATACCTAAAAGTTATAAACCAATCCCACTCCAAGACCTTGTTTGAGTTGCACTTTTGCCCCTGATTCTACTTTTTGACCGTTTACTTCTTCAGTAGTTTTTACGTCATCATCATAAATCAAATGTGTACCAATATTTGCTTTAACATATTGATTGACCACTAGATCAAATTGAAGTCGCCATTCTACATCAATATTGCCAAAATTATTAATGTAATCCGAATATAAACTCAATCTATTTTCCATCGTGATGTTTTTCCAAACTTCTTTTTTATAATGATTGGTAGCCAAAAAACCTATTTCGGTTCTCGATTTTTCTCCGTGAGTGATTAGGTTTCCTGCAGAATCATAAGTGGCTTTTGTCATTCCGAATGCCCCATTATTGGCAAGTTCTTGGTCTAAAACCAAAGTGTTTTTCATGGTCAAGGGCGAAATATAAACATCAAATTTCTTTTTTTTATCAAAATAATTTGCCCCAATTCCCAGAAAAGTATAGGCTGGAGCAAAGGGTTTTGAAATGGCATTTTCAGTATTGGGATACTTGTAACCATTCGTAAATTGGGTATTAAAATTGAATTTTCCGCTAAAATACCAGTTGGACAAAGTGTCTTTTCGATACCCAAAAGTGGAATTCAAACGGAATTCGTCATCGGTTTTTCTCACTTCTAAACCATCTTGTTTGTTGAGTCCGTACCTAAAACTTAATTCATTAACCCATTCGCTATTGATGTCCGATCGGATTCTGGTAAACACGCCCTTCAACAATCCCGAAACCGAACTCGTTCCACCAGCATTCCAATTGACAAAGGCAATTTGGGTCAAATCAAAGCCGATGCTGTTCTTGTTTTTCCAATGGGTTAAAATAGAAACGGGAATTTTTGAAGGTTTTTTTGCAACTAAATATATCTTTTTGTGGTCAATTATAAGCGAAGTTACAGGTTTAATGTCAAGAACAATTCCCTTAATTGTATCCCGCTTACTGATTGTATCTTGAGAAAAAGAACTCACTGAGATAAAGAATAGTATCAAGAAAAAACGAAAAAAATAAAATTTCATTGTTGACCAAAAAGTTTATAGTTAGAATTTATGGTAGTAATAGTATTCAGTCACGCAAATTAATGTCGTTATAAACGTCACTTCGAGTGATAAAGAACATTAATGCGACAGCTTTAATGATCTAAATTGTATCTAGAAGCCAGAAGATATCTCGTCTCGATACCTGCTTGTGGCAGACAGACATTTTCTTAAAAAAGCTGTCGCATTTTTTAAGAAAACGGCGGTTGGGCTTTCGTTTTTCTTCTCAAAATGGCAAGTCGTCATTAATGTCGTTTGTTTTTATTTTTGGCTTATCATTAATGTCATACCAACCTGATAATTGTAATGGGCATCTTAGTTCTGTTGTTCCTTTTGTATCCCACCAACGGGCTAATGAAACTCGAATTAAAGTTCCTTTTAGAATAATTTCTAAAGGTTCATCAAAACCAACATACGGAAGGCTACGCCAACCATTAGAACCGTGATAACTATACCTTGGCTTATCGAAATAAATACTTTTTGTCAAATCTTTATCCGAAATCCAAAATCCAACACTATGTTCTGAAACTGCTTCCTTATTTATAAATCCACTTCCGTTTTTTGTCCATCTGATTTTACCATCAAACAGAACATCAGGACTTCCTTCCCAAATTGCTATTTTTCTTTGTTTGATGAATTCAAGAATTGTTAACTCATCCTTTAAACTTCCTTTGATTTTTCTGGAGCTGACTAATACATCTTCAACGTGAGGTGCTGTCATATTTGATCGTTCGGTAAACTCAACTTCCCAAACCTGTCTAGGATTTAAATCTGTATCTTCAGGTTGATTTTCTCCGTTTGTGGTTAGTAAGCGGACATATCGACCACTTCCTGTAATCCCCCCAATACAGCACTTACCATTGTTCATGTGGGTTTTGGAAAGAATCAAAACGTCCATATTATAAGTGTGTGATTTTATAATTGTAATTAGTCATCAATTTTCCTGATACAATTGAACGATGACAGGCTTCGGGATGTTCTTCGACACAAAAAAGAGCTATGCGATTAGCTCCAATTTGGTCAAGACTTTCAAAGAATTTTTCAAAATCAAAATTTTTCAAAATTCTATTTTTATATTCAATCACAAAGACTTTTCCAAGTTCTTGTCTTTCACTTTTTAATTCGCCTTTTTCAATGTCGATTTCTTTTTGTAATTCCCTAATTTCAGAGGTTGGTGCTAAGTCTGGAATGTAACCATACTTAATTTCCAAATCATTAAGTTTTTGCTGTAAGCGATTACTGTTCACGAAAGAATATTTTGCACCACGAACGCCTCTGCGTTGTCTGATGTCACAAAAAGTATCTATATTGTTTTCGAAAAGTTTGTCGAAAAATTCTTTTTCAGATGAGTTGTAAACTCCGATTGTAAAAAATTCCATAGTCTATAAGTATACTTTTCGTGATGTTGCGTTTATCGGATTACCAAATAAGTCAAATTCTCCTAATCCTTTATTTAATTCATTGATTACTGTTGCTTGGTCTTTGATTTTACCTTTTTCGTCTATATGCTTCATTGTGATTTTGTCAACATCGAGAACTTTTCCTATTAGTTTACTTCTGTGGCATTCACAAGGTTTGCTTTCACTACACATTAAAGCAACATTTATGTCTTTACTATATGCAGTCTTTAGCCTGTCAATACCATTTTTAAAAAAGTTCTTTGTCTTAACGGCTTCATAATCAACTTTACCGTTGAAGTCGTAACAAGATTTGTCTTTGGGTCTGCCACCTATTGTGTCCCCCATAAAAACATATTTAATTCCATTTCCTTCCAAAAAGAATTTTATTTCAT
>Ga0316607_1000628_pt1 | contig 12057 bp, 10 predicted proteins | sample MIS2016062E_MG_FD_207674 | JGI IMG/M metagenome (GOLD analysis project Ga0316607, IMG submission 207674) | Microbial mat bacterial communities from Middle Island sinkhole, Lake Huron, Michigan, United States - MIS.2016.062E | ecosystem: Environmental > Aquatic > Freshwater > Lake > Sediment...
TACTAGCGCGCCGCCGGAAGTGCGGCAAATTATTGAGCGGGTATTAGAAATTGAGAAAGATAAACTCTACATGAAATCTCCCCGCTATATCAGCGATGACATTTTGAAAATTATTAAGGAAGCGATTCTATGAAGTTAATTTCAATTATTCTGTGCAACTTTCGGCAATTTTACGGCAAAAGTCCCGAAATTAAGCTGGCGTGCGGCGAGCAAAATACTACAGTGATTCACGGCAATAACGGTGCTGGAAAAACTGCTTTGATGAATGCCTTTACGTGGGTACTTTATGAAAAATTTAGCGCTGCTTTTGCTGCGACAGAGCAATTAGTAAACAAGCGCGCTCTGGCTGAGGCAGAAATGGGAAAAGCAGTAGCTTGTTGGGCTGAAATTGTGTTTGAACACGACAGCAATCACTACAAAGCATATCGTGCTTGTCGCGCTTACAAAAATGAAAATACTGTAGAATATGGCAACAGCGAATTGTCATTGACTGTAGCCAAAGATGACGGCCGCTGGATGCCGACAGCGCAGCATCCTGATGATATTATCGGACGGATTTTGCCGGAAAGTTTGCATAAATATTTCTTTTTTGATGGGGAACGAATCGAGCAAATTGTCCGCTATGACAAGAAGGCAGAAATTGCGGAAGCTACTAAGGAATTGCTGGGCGTGGAAGTGTTGAATCGCTCGATCCGGCATTTAGGAGATGCAAAAAAGTCTTTAGAAACAGATTTAAAAATAGTCGGAAATGCGGAAAGTAAGAAATTATTGACGGAACAAGATAAATGCGAACTAGAAATTGAAAAACTTTCCATGCGGCAAGTCGAAATCGATGGTGAGTTGGCAAGTCAAGGCGAGTTAAAAAGAGCAATTAGTGGTAGTTTGCTGGAACTTAGCGGTGCTGGGGATTTACAAAAGTTGCGAGACGAATTGGAAATGCAGAAAACTTTATTTAAGCAACAAATTCTACAGGCTACAGATGCTCGGAAACGAGCAATTTCTCTGCGGGGTTACGGGGTGTTTCTGTTGGATGCGGCGGCGGATTTTCAAGTAATTGTTGAAGATTTGCGTCAAAAAGGCGAGTTGCTTTCGGGGATTCAAAGGCCGTTTCTGTCAGAGTTATTAGCGAGGGAAAGGTGTATTTGCGGTGCGGAATTAGTGGAGGGTTCTGAAGCTCACGAAAATGTTAGCGGTTGGATGGATAAAGCGGGAGTTAGCGATGTGGAGGAAACTACTATTCGGATTAGCGATCGCGTTAATAAAATTGACAGGCAAATCGCTGAGTTTTGGGAGGAAATTGACATTCAGCAAGCTAATATTAAGGGCGGCAGAAGCGAACTTTCTAGGGTGGAAAACCAGTTAGATGATATTCACAACAAGCTGCGAAATTTTCCAGACGGCGATGTCAGCGGCTTGCAAAAACGGTTGGATAAAATTGAGGTAACAATTGGCGATTTGCACCGGGAAACTGGTTCTAACCAGCAGCAAATTGAGAGTTTGAGCGCCCAGGTTGCGGGTTTAAATAAGCAAATTGACAAGCAGCACATGAATGAGGAAAGGCAAATATTGGTTCAGCGACGGATTGCTGCGACTCAGGATGCGATCGATCGCCTAATTGAAGTGCGATCGCGCTTGGAGAAACAGTTTTGTTCTCAATTAGAAAAGCGAGTGCAGGATATTTTTAGTCAAATTTCTTTTACTCCTTATATTCCCAAATTGAGCGATAAATACGAACTGACATTAGTAGAAAATACATCGGGAAAAGAATCTTTGGTTGCTGCTTCTACGGGGGAAAATCAAATTCTCAGTTTGTCGTTTATTGGGGGAATTATTGAGGGCGTGCGGGAGTGGAGTCAAAAGAATACTTTGATGGGCCCGGATAGCAGTACGTTTCCCATAGTTATGGATTCTCCTTTTGGTAGTTTGGATGAAGTTTATCGCAAGCAAATTGCGAAGAAATTGCCGAAGTTAGCGAATCAATTGGTGATTTTGGTAACAAAAACTCAGTGGCGCGGAGAAGTCGCGCAAGAGATGGAAAATTGCACTGGGAGAGAATATGTACTTGTCTACAATTCTCCTAAACCTGATTGCGAAGAAGATGCGATCGAATTGGGCGGGATGCGCTATCCTTTAGTTAAGCACAGTCCGAATGAGTTTGAATATACGGAAATTGTAGAGGTGGATTATGGCTTCTAGTTCGGTAATTACGCAGGTTTTGGAAACGGATATTTGGGTGAAAGCAACGTGGGAAGAATTTCTGGCGTTTGCTGAGGATTCAACTTGGGAAAAGGGCAAGTTTTATTATTATGAACAACACATGAGGGTAGAAATGTCACCAGTAGGGCCATTACACGGACGTCATAATTCAGTTGTTTCGAGAGTTGTTAATTTTTATACGGCTTTTAGAAATATCCGAATAGTTGAGTTAATTAATGCCAGTTTCCGCAAAGCAGGTATTCGCGAATTTCAACCTGATTTGTCTTATTATATAGGTGCTGATTTTGAATTACCTCCTCCCACGAATACGCCAATTAATTTGAATGAGTTTGCACCTCCAGCTTTAGTGGTGGAAATAGGAGCATCTTCTAGTGCCGATGATTTGGGAGTAAAGCGTTTAATTTACGAACATTCAGAAGTGCAAGAATATTGGGCTGCTAATGCAAATACGAATGCTGTATTTGCCTTTGCTATTACTGCTGGAGGGAGTGGAACAATTCAAAATTCTCTGGTTTTACCTGGGCTGGAAATAGCGTTAATTGAGGAGGCTTTGAATCGGAGTCTGACGGAAGATGATGGGGCGATTAATCGCTGGTTGATTCAAACTTTTAGTCAAGGTTAAAGGAGTGTTTGAGGTGGGGAAAGAGTATCATAAGTTGGTGCGCGATCGCATTCCTGAAATTATTCGTAAAAGTGGGAATGAATGCGAGGTGGTAATTTTGTCAGATGCAGAATACTGTCAAGCTTTGCGACAGAAATTGATGGAAGAAGCTGGGGAAGCTGCGGAGGCTAACGGGGAAGATTTGGTAGCAGAATTGGCTGATTTGTATGAGGTGATAGATGCGCTGATGGCGAGTTATGGCATTTCGGGCGATCGCATTTTGAAAGCACAAGTCAAGCGCCGGGAAGAAAGAGGCGGTTTTGCACAAAAAATTATGCTGTTGCGGACGGGAAGTAAAGGTGAAAGCTAGAGCCCCGATATTAACCAGTGTATAATAGTTATCAACTACATATTAATTGCAATGGGTGCTAACAAAATTAGAATTGCTAAAGATAAAGCCGATTTAGTTAAATCATTAACTTTATCGGATAACAACACCGGCCCTTTCCAGACTTACGCCGATGTCATCGCCTTCGCCGCATCTTTGGGAAATAAGCGGAAAAAACGCTTACCTTTGGGGGAAGTTTCTAAACGAGAACCAGGGGCGATCGATGTTGACATTTTTGTGTCGAGGGGTTACGATATGGCGATTAAATTAATTGCGATCGCCGAAACTAAAAATCCTCACATTCTCTCCCATCTTGATGAAAAATTAGAATCTCAACGCCTCCTGATTTTTGAAGAATATGCTAATGGCGGACTGGAAATTTTGCGAGAAGAATTTCGGGGCGCCGCAGATTATACCGATCGACTTTTGTTATTTTTAATTACAGAAAGAGACAATCAACATCGGTCAAATGAAGAATTCGATTTAAGCAAATTCTTATTCTGAGTTAACTAAAATTATGATTCACCGATACTTAAAACAAACTGTAATTGTTTTCGCTTACAGCTACTCAGCCTTCATTATCTGCTATTTAATTCTCCGACTAATCTTTTGGGATCGGTTGTGGATTGTTGGCTTGATCGGCACTTTCACACCCTTAATTTTCTTGCCAATTTTACTGCTACCCATCCTAGCAATTTCAATTATTAAAAACCGCTGGTTCTCTATTATTTCATCAATTGCTTGTATTTTGCTATTGAGTTGGCTGCACATTAAATACTTTAGCCCAAAACCAATAAACATCACAAATTCGCAGCCCAGCATCAAAGTTTTATCTCATAACCTCAGTTGGTATAAAACTCAGTCACCTACTTTACTAAAACTGATTCACCAGCAAAAACCCGATATTATATTTTTACAAGAAATCGTTCAAAAACATACCGAAAGAGCTTTCACCTGGTTAAAAACAGACTACCCCTATCAAATTGCTACTCCACCTGTAGGAATTCTGAGTAAATATCCAATTTTATCCAGCGAAATATTACATTTAGGCAATCATCCAGAAACGCAGCAACGAGCAACTATTAAATTCAATCAGCAAGAAATAGTCATTTATAATATGCAAGCCACCGGGCCGTGGTTTAAAAAATATAAAATATTGCCTTTTGTCAGAATTCCAGTTTACAAATATGCCAAACGCGCTCCCGAAATTCAAGATTTAGTAGAGCGAGTGCAGCAAGAAACTTTGCCAGTAATTGTCGCGGGCGATTTTAATATGACAGACGAAACTCAAGACTATGACAGGGTGCAGAAAGTCATGCAAGATTCTTTCCGAAAATCGGGATTTGGGTTTGGTTTTACCTGGCCTCACGGTTGGCCGCTTAAGTTTTTGGTGAAAAGGTCGAATTGGAAATTAAATTATCCGGTTTTCCGAATTGATTATATTTGGTATTCAAAGCATTGGGGTGCTAAATCTAGTTCGGTTTTGGAGGCAACTGAGTCCGATCATTTGCCTGTAGGAGCAGAACTGATTTTGTTCACACCAAACAATATTTAAGCAAGCATAGGCGGCAATCCTACCTCTTTCGGATCGACAAACTTGCCGCTAAAACTAATAGCTTGATCCTCAAAAGTTCTCGCTTGGGCCACCGCTTGCCGCAAATGAGCTCGATCCATATCGTCCTGAATTCCCCCTACCAAATATACAATTAACTTCGCCGCTAAATCCTTCCCAGAAACTAGCATTCGCTTTTTGTTCGGATCGTACAAAATCCCGTACCACGCCGACTGAGGATTGTCCATATGGCTGAATCCTTCATCCACATCGTATCTGCGAAGTTTATCAAAAGTTGATTTCAGCGAAAGTTTCTTTCTAAATGTGAGAATTCCTAAAGCATTAGCTAAAGCAATTTGACCGACTGGACGAAACAAAATATTGCCCTCGCCCCCTGGTTTCTCAAAACTAAATCGGCGTAATTCTGCTGTTTCTTCGCCGCTTTCAATTCTTTGATAGCTGGGCAAAGTTGCTAAATAATCAAACAATTTCTTAAACTCTTCAATGCCCTCTTTCAGTTCCTCATCTTCAGGACGCATGGGAATCAAACCTTTTTTTTCCGGCTTCCAATGGGGGAATTTGTATTCTAAATACCGTTCCGACATATCTTGCAGGGCTTGCAATGTTGTGAGCACAGTTGATTTGGCTGCGACTGTGGCGCTGTCCCAATTGACGCGGGGATTTCTGCTATCTTGCTCTTTTAATAAGGGATGGGTGACGGCAATTTTGCGGGCGCAAATCGCAAATCCGTTATCCTCATTTAATAAAGCTAATTGGCCCTGACTTAGCGTCACCGCCATTAAGTTAACGTGCACAAAGATCGATCGCACCCGCCGTTGTGCTTGTTGTCGCGTTTCCCCAGCCACCACCGCCGGAATAAACTCAATTCCGATTTTTTCTTGAGCTAAATCGTAGACTTTTCCGGGGTCAATTTGATATTCTTCCGCTAAATCTTCGAGGGTAATTGCAGCGCCGACGGGCTTTTTATTTTTGTTATATCTTTGCAGGATTCCGGTTTTAATTAAAGTCATCAAACCTTGAACTCCCATCAACCTATGCTGGCCGTCTAAAGCAAAAATTGAAAATTTTTGAGAAACATTCAAAAGTCCTAAATTTTCGTTTTTATCAAAGGATGTGAATTCAGCGGCAGATTTAGTTGCTACGCCATTTTTATCCCATTCATCGGCTAGAGGATTGTCTACCCACGGGGGACTGACTACTACTAAAACTGCGGGGAATTTGTGGGATTTGCGGGCTGCGAGATATTGAGTAAGGGCTGCTTGACGTGACCAATCTAAGGGGCGCTGGATGATTTCGTCGATGGTGGCGTCGTCCCGGACGATGTTGTTAGTTTGGAGGTCGAATTTTTGCCGGAAAAGTGGCATTTGTGAGGCGAAACGCACGCGGGAATCTAACCATTCTAGGGTGACTGAACCGATGTAGGCTTCGCTGTTTCCCATTTGGGTTTTTTGGACGAAAATGCGATCGTCCTTTCCTAAGTAATTATCTAATAACAGTGCGATTTCTTGGCGATCGCTATTTTCTTTTTCTAAAATCTTGCTAGCGAGGTCATCCGCAGGTTGGGTGTTCATCGGCGGTTTTTAGATATTTAGGGTATTTTTTCAAAAATATCATGGGTTAAATTATATGTCAAGTCTTGTTTTTTAAAAAGTTTTGTGAAATACTTGAGTTGTCCGGTAACAGTCCCCAGACTGCATACCATATTTACTGCACAATGTCAATGATTTATTTATTTAAACCGCAGATGAACGCAGATAGACGCAGATAAGAGTTATTCATCTGCTTTTGTCGGCTTGTATCTGCGGTTTCACGAAAAATTATGTCTACTCCTTCTTTTGAATACATTTTGCCGGTCATCCGGGGAATTCAAGCGGGCCGCGAATATTACGTTTCGATGTGCCCGGTGCGTTTTTTGCCGAAATTGTTCCCCTTTGAATCTGAAGATTTGCCGCCGGAAATGCGGGCAATTCGCACTCTGAATCAAACTCGGATTCCTGAAATTGCTGACTATTTTGTGAGGAATCCTACAAGTTATACTTGTGGGGCGATCGCCGCTTCTATTGATGCGGATATTACGTTTGAAGCGGTGGGAAATGAGGCCCAAGAACGGAAAATCGGCCGCTTGCGAGTCCCGATGGATGCTAAGTTTACGATTAATGATGGACAGCATCGCCGGGCGGCTTTTGAAAGGGCTTTGAGGGAAAATCCGCAGTTGGGATATGAGACGGTGGCGCTGATTTTGTTTCTCGATATTGGGTTGGAGAAGTCGCAGCAAAAGTTTGCTGATTTGAATAGTTTTCAGGTGCCTTTGGAAGCGTCGCTGAGTTTACTTTACAACCACCGGGACGATCGCGCGCGGTTGGTGAAGGCGGTTGTTAAGCAGGTTGAGGTTTTTCGGTGTTTGACTGAGATGGAGAGGGGGAGTTTGAATGGGCGATCGCACAAATTGTTTACGCTAAGTGCGATCGATCGTGCTATCATGGCTTTGCTATCGAATTTTCCGGGCGATGAAATGACAAACCACCCTCATTCCCATCTCAAAAAAGGGAAAAAAGAGGAAAAACTTGCTCAAGAAATACAGGTTGCCGCTGCTTATTGGACAGCGGTTAGTAGTTTTATGCTTGATTGGCAATTAGTTCTGCACAAGCAAGTTGCGGCAGGGGAAATACGGCGGGATTTTGTGCATTGTCGTAGTGTTGTTCTGGAGAGTTTGGGGGAAGTTGGGGCGGTTTTGCTGTCGGTTTTTCCTGAGAGTTGGGAGGAACGTTTGGTCTTTTTGCGGGAGGTTGATTGGTCGATTTCTAATCCTGATTGGGAGGGTAGAATTTTGTTGAGAGGGGGGATTTCTAAGTCGAGGGTGAGTGTTAGTTGGATGACTGATTATTTGAAAAAGCGGTTGGGTTTGGGAACCGCTGATGGAGCACAGGCGGGACGTGTCACGCTAAAAGCTAGCTGTGAGTTTAATTAAAATAGCGTCGAAACGGTTCTGCAAGAATGCCCAAAATTTGGTCTAGCTGGGTAATGAAATATTCAGTCAAATCAATTTTTAGCAACTGATTTTGCAGGATGAGAAATTTCCAGTTTGTACCTGTTGAAACAGCGCCGTAAATAGCAAATTGCTCTTGTCCTTTGCGGGCATTAAATATTTGAGCTGCTGCCATTTGAGCCGCGCACTGTCCCAAGCCTATTCTAATATCGTTGTCTTTTGCTTCGACTATTGTCAAGACTGGGGCTGTCACTAATGATTGATTGCTGGACGCGCTGAGGAGAAAGTCACAAGCGCCGGTTAATCCTTTGGTTTCTTCGACGTTAAATGTGTTGCCGGAAAAGTAGCCAATTTTGTTGTTGAAAGTGCGCCGGATTTCGAGTAAAATGGGGGTGATGATTAATTCCGATCGAGCTTTTTCGGTGCTGATGCTGGATGCTAGGTCTAAGGTTTCCTCTAGGGTTTGTTTGAGGCGCTCTGAAGGTGCGATCGGGGTAATTTGGCTGAATAAGTGGGGAATGTCTTCGACGGTTAGATCCAGGGTGGAGACGGCTTGGTCGATCGTTTTGAAGTCGCTGTAGGACATATTTAGTTTGGGGGTGGATGGATTTGGGAACCGCTGATGGATCACAGGCGGGACGTGTCACAATGAACGCAGATAATATTGGTTAAATCCATTCTAGATGGGCTTTTACTTTACTGACTGCCATTTTTACAGCATTAACACTAGCTGTTATTCTATAGTTACGAACAAGATTATTTGGGCTATTGTCCGACAAAACCACATTTCCCTCCCACAGATGGCTGTTTCTTGACCAATCAAGTTGAGCAAGTTCTGATACTCGTTCTGGATCGAAGCAATAGCTATCAGCATCATAAGTGCAGTAGAGTAATTTTCCTAATATTTCTATTCCCACACTCCTGCCCAATAAACAACTTTCTTTAAAGTTATCAATTTCATTAACTGTCAAATCATCAGCCTCGGTTTCATAAATGTATTGAGTTAGACTGCATTCTGTAAAAAATTGATTTAGGCAACTAATTATAGCTGCCGAGCATTCGGATAAATCATAATCTTTCAGCTCGTTATTCGGATCGTTAGCAAAAGCGCAACTAACAGTCTTGGCTACATAATTCATTGTATATATTCGCTTTTCTTTAGATGATGGAGAACCTTTAACTTTCTCTGTCTTGCCCTTGAAAATTGGCACTTGTTCAATTAACTGTTTGCAAATACCTATTCGACCTTCCATTTCGCCAAATGACAAGAGTAACGATTTATCCAGCGCTTTTGTTTGCGCCATATCTCTAAAGTCTCTTTGACACTGATTTAAGTTGCCTTCTAAAACTAGCGTAATTGGGAAATCATTATCTCCAATTAACTCGCCGTTAGCACTCTCAATCAATTCGTGAATCGCTCGCTTGCGGTGCTGTCCGTCGGTAATATCTAACTTAACGCCACGAGGGATAACTACTAAGCAAATTCCCCGACTTAGTTCGATAATTTGAATCTTCTCTGGATCGACATTTGCAGTGAGTGTGCCCACAATCCAGGGTTGGTCTTTTCTAACGCGCTTGAGAATGTACTCCTTGACTTCCTCAGCATGGCCCTTAATCTCTGGACGGTTTTTACCAGACTCAGGCTCGTTATTTGTAGAAGGTTTTGCTTGCAGAAGAGTAGGTAAGTCATCGGCAGGCACGTTGAATTGTACCATTTTTCGCTTTCCATGCTCAAAGATTAAGCCCGGATAGCACTTCTGACGGTGGTATCTGGCGAAGTACGGCTCAAGGAATTCATCTAGTCGCTGGTTGAGTTCTGGCTGAGTCGAGCTGTCATTAGGCATAGCTTGTAAATTAATTTAAAGGTTAATATTTAATTGTAAATCATCACGGAGTATAATAGTTAGGCAGACTATTACGCTCAAAGCTCAACGATCAAGGGCAAACAATTATGTTGCGTCACAGGGTGGAATTCACAGCACAAGTGTTGCTGCTTGGCAAGGGGAGATTGGTAAAATGACACAAGCTCAGCAGATGCCACTATTCCCACCGCGTAGCGTTACCGAGTTAGTGGATGATGTAGAAAATTTAATTCAAGAAATTCAGGATTTGTATTGTAGCGATGAAATCCCCTGGATTTTAGGCGTGTCTTTTGGAAAAGATTCGAGTGCAGTATTGCAGTTAATATGGTATGCGATCGCAGCACTCCCACTGGAAAAACGCACAAAAACAATTCATGTAATTACAACAGATACGCTGGTTGAAAATCCGATAATTTCTACCTGGGTTCGCAATTGCATTAAACAGGTTAAGCTAGCAGCTAACCAGCAAAAAATGCCAGTTGAACCTCATCTGCTTCATCCTTCCGTTCAAGAAACATTCTGGGTATGCTTAATTGGGAAAGGCTATCCAGCACCTCGAAATGGATTTCGCTGGTGTACCGATCGCATGAAAATTCAACCTGTTAATGATTTTATCCGTGAAATGGTTAGATCCCACGGTGAAACTATTGTTGTTTTAGGTACTCGAAAGGCTGAAAGCAGCAAACGCGCTGCAACAATGAAAAAGCATGAAGTAGGTAGATTGCGCGATCGCTTGAGTCCTAATTCTCGTTTGATTAACTCTCTAATTTACACTCCTGTTGAAGACTGGCGCGATGATGAAGTTTGGCTTTACTTGATGCAGTATTCTAACCCTTGGGGAGGGGATAATAAAGATTTGTTTACTATGTATCGCGGTGCGACAGCAGATAACGAATGCCCTCTAGTCGTTGATACTTCTACGCCGAGTTGTGGAGATTCTCGATTTGGCTGCTGGGTTTGTACAATGGTAGACCAAGATAAATCTATGCAGGCAATGATTTTAAATGATGAAGAAAAAGAATGGATGCAGCCTCTCCTCGATATTCGCAACGAATTAGATATTAGAAACGATCGCGAAAAAAGAGATTTCCGCCGCATTTACGGTAGAGTAGAACTGTTTGAACGCAATATGGGCGACAACAAAACCTCCGTCGAACCCATCCCCGGCCCCTATACCAAATTCTGGCGGGAACACTGGCTGAGACGAGTCTTGGAAGCACAAACTCAAATACGCAAAACCGCACCTTTAGAAATGCGCGATATCACCTTAATTACCCCGGAAGAACTTAGCGAAATCCGCCGAATTTGGCTGGAACAAAAACACGAATTTGATGACAGTTTACCCCGGATTTACGAAGAAGTCACGGGCGAACCTTTTGAAGATTCCCGCCCCGCCGCTGAAAGAAAACTTCTCGGTAGCGACGAATGGACTGTGCTCGAAGAAATGTGCGACGACAAAATGCACCTCGAATTAATGGCAAAACTCCTAGACACAGAACGCCAATATTACACCAAACCCCGCCGTACTGGCATTTACGCCGATTTGGACAAATGCTTTGAAACCAGTTCGCGATCGAGAACTGAAGCAATTGGCAACGCCCACTATCAACGCAACTTAAAAACAGCGGTGGAAGGTGTTAAAGCAAATCCGACGGAGAACATTCAGCAAGTCAAAGATGCGATCGGCAAAAGCAACAGTTCTGCAAAAGACGATACCGTTGATATTAGCAAACTGAGAGAAGAACTTGAAAGCAGCACCAACCAAAGCAGACAGTTGTCTTGGGCTGACATCAAATATTCACCTCCCAATTCAGGAGGGGAAAATAACAAAGATTAGCACGCGCTAGCCTGCGGTTCAACCCTAAATTTGTTGACAACCACCCCAAGCGATCGGATATAATGGGTTGTCAACTAACCGCAGCATTAACAAACCCTCATCGTTTAAATTACGAAATTTTTACGACCATGATTAATCCTAATATTCCCCATCAGGATCTTACATACAGCATCATCGGCTGTGCAATGAGAGTACACCGGAGGACGCAAAAAGGTTTAAGGGAAAAACATTACCAAAGAGACTTTGATGCAGAAATGATTGAATCCGGTTTAACAACAGAAATGGAGTATCCCAGACAAATCTATGACGGTCAAGTTTGGATGGGAATCCTCTATCTAGACCATTGGGTGAATGAATGTATTGTAGTAGAGGATAAAGCCGTGAATTATCCAATGACCGATAAAGATAAAGCTCAAATAATAGCTTACTTAGCAGCTACAGGAGCACAAGTAGGTTTATTTATAAACTTTGGACGCAGCAAATTAGAATATCACCGCATCCTCCCACCAAAATCTGTACAAGGTTGGCAGAAACACATTCAACCATACTTGTGGAGGCCGAAAACAAGTGGCAGAGGTTGGACAAGAGGAAGT
>Ga0316607_1000629_pt1 | contig 12037 bp, 10 predicted proteins | sample MIS2016062E_MG_FD_207674 | JGI IMG/M metagenome (GOLD analysis project Ga0316607, IMG submission 207674) | Microbial mat bacterial communities from Middle Island sinkhole, Lake Huron, Michigan, United States - MIS.2016.062E | ecosystem: Environmental > Aquatic > Freshwater > Lake > Sediment...
GTTTATGGCAATCGGACTGTTGTTTTTGCTTGACAATTAAGTCTCATACCAAATCCTGGTTTGTTACCCCTTTGATCGCTCGGCGATTGAAATCGCTACTACACAAACGAAGTCCGCGCGGACTGAATAAAAGACGGATGATCAAAGCGGATTTGGTATGACTAATTACTAATTGCTAATTACTAATTGCTAAAAGGTGGTAGCTGAAGTAACTGGTTTTTAGCAGGTGGAAGTTGGGCGGGATTTCTGCCAGTTTGAGCGGGTGTTTGGCGGATTTCGATCGCACTTTCGCCTGGATTTTCTGTGGTAGTAGGTACTATCTCTAAAGAATATACTGTCTCTGTTCTTACAGAGGCCGGATTTTGTGCTTTTGTGAGCAAGTCAATAGCATCTCCGAGAGCAGTAGTTAAATTTTTGCTAGTTTCGGCGTGACGAGTTTGTTCTTGCTGGAGGGCTTGAGTGAGTTGTTTGATTTGTTCGATCGCCCGATCGCGCTCTGAGAGTACCATAACTAATTTAGCTTTAAGTTCGCCAACTGTTCGCTGTTTTTCAACTTCCTGCTGGCGAGCAATTCCAGCTTCGTCGCCTTCAGAGACAATGGGGGAGAAAGTTTGGAGTTGCTGTATTTGTGCTTCCAAATTGGCGATCGTTTGCTGAGTTAATTTAACATCATTCCGCCGCTGTTCTGCTTCGGTATTATAGAGTTGGCGCCACTGAGCCGCGCTTTCACTGGCTTCATCTCGATCGCGCGATGCTTCTGTTAACTGCTGTTGCAGTCGCTTAATTTCATCTAACCACTGTCTGACATCCTGAGCCATAATATTGATTTTAGATTTTAGATTTTAGATTTTAGATTGGGAAATTGGGAATTGCGAATTGGGGATTGCGAATTGGTAATGGCTCAATTCATTCATTCCTGGAAGCACAGACACTATTTGTAGGGTGCGCCTCGGCGCACCTTACCCGGATAAATAGTGTAAAAATTGCCGATCGGCGCGTAAGTCATATAATTAACACTTGTCATTTCCAGTTGTCGCCTCTGAGTTTATTTTCCATTTTCCATTTCCCCGTTTCCTGTGCGTTATGAACATTTTTTACTGGCTGCGCTACTTGATTTTAGCTTTGTTTCGGGTGCTTTTGAAGCTGCTGAGAGCTATCAAAAATAAATTTGGTCACTTTTGGCTTTTTTGTCGATGTTTGACCTGGCACACGCTTAAGGAAGTGTGCGTGAAGGCTGGAGAGCAGCGGTTGCCGGGGCTGTCGGCGGAAATGGCCTACAATTCTATGCTAGCGCTGTTTCCGGGGCTGTTGGCTGTGTTATCGGCGATCGGGCTATTTGAATCTTTGCAATCAACACTTTATCAAATCGCCGGTCTTTTAGGCGAAGTGATACCCGATGAAGTGAGGAATTTGATTCGCAGTTCCCTCAAAGAAATCCTTTTATATCGCAATCAAGAACTATTTTCTCTGAGTTTTGTAGCATCCTTGTGGGCATTTTCTGGAGTAATGAGCGCGGCAATGGCTGCACTCGATCGCATCCATGAAATCTCCCCCGATCGAACTCGGTCTTTTTTGAAAGCAAAACTTATTGCTTTGGCGCTAAGTATCGGCACAATCATACTATTAATTATAGCATCTGGAGCAGTATTTGTCAGCGACTTAATTGTACAAGCTATTTCCCGCCAGAGTTGTCTGCTGGAGTCCGTTGCTAATTGCAATTTAAAAGAGTTTAAAAGTTGCCTGATCCCCGCCACAAGTTGCCCTTTAGAGTCGGAACTGTTAGCTATTTGGGGGCTGTGGCGCTGGCCTAGTTCTTTGGGAATTGTATCAGTTGCCTTTGCCTTTGTTTACCGTTACGGGCCCAGCCGACACCAACGAGACATTCCTATTTTTTCTGGCGCTGTTTTTGCCGCTATTTTGTGGGCGTTGATTTCAGCTTTGTTTCGGTTTTATGTTTTGCATTTGGGCAATTACAGTTGGACTTACGGGACGATCGGCACTTTTATTGTTTTGCTGTTGTGGCTCTATCTTTGTTCTTTGGTGATGCTGATCGGAGCTCAGTTGAATGTGACAGTTGGGAAAGCAATGAAACTAAAATAATGGGCATTGAGCATTGGGAATTGGGCGGAGCGAAGCGGAGGGATTGGGCATTGGGCATTGGGTACTTCTCCGCTCCCTGAGCGTAGTCGAAGGGTCAAAGAGTCTAAGGGTTATTTATTAGACATCTCCCATAATTATTGTGGAACAGGCATCCTGCCTGTTCTTGACAAGCTTTTTGGGAGAGGTCTATTATTTATTATGACAATAGTCAACAGTTAACAATCAACAGTTAACAATCAACAGTTAACAATCAACAAACTATTATTAATTACCGGAGGCCGGCTTACCTACGGAGTATAGTGCTAAGGATACCCGCAACAAAAGAAAGAAAAATCAGTATCCAAATAACAGCACCGGGAATGAATGTCAAGAGGCCAACACCTCTCAGAATCCAAACTAGCAAGGTTATGCCTAGGATAGTGAAAAAGATGCCGGTTGATAGTCGCATTTGAAATTTAGGAGAATTAGTCATGTTGAATATCAAAATTTTGTCTGGATCAATGATAGCTGTTTTGTTGGCGATCGGCTCTTATCTGGGAGCAATTTCGACTCCCGGTGTCGCTGTCGCCCGTGGGGGTAGAAATCCGTTGGGAGAAGCGGCAAATGCTGCTCAAAAAACACCCTCTGCAAGTTTAACAATTTCCGATCGCACAATTGGAGCCGCCAAGGTGGGAATGACTTTCGGACAACTGAAAAAGGCTCTGGGTTCCACGGCGCAGTTTAAGGTCGAATCTCCTTTTATGGTAGACTTTGATGCTGTGGCTGTCAGCCAGTCGGGAAAATTGCAATATCGGATTATTTATGCTGCGAGTACAAAGCTTAAAGATGCGGATGTCATTGAACTTTTAAGGACTGACAATGCCAATTATAAAACAGTTCAGGGTGTCGGGCCAGGAATGACTCTGAAACAAGCAGAGGCAATTTACGGCAAAGCTACTTTATCTTATAATGTAGATAATGAAATGAGAGAAAATGTAGTTTTTGCCAAGCAACCCACTAACAAAATTATGTTTGTACCCAAGGCTGAAGGGAAGCAATTTGCGGGAGTTTATGGCGCTGGTAAAGGGGGTTTTTATCAGACTAAGAAGTATCAGCCGAATGCTGTGATTAAGTCTGTGATGGTGCGGAAGTAAGTTATCAATCCTGGACGCCAAAACCCGGTTTCTGTAATTGCGTCATCTTAGGTTGATGGCGCGAGAAACCGGGTTTTTTGCTGTTTCTGCGCGCTGTACGAAGTATTCTCGCAAAAACTGCTGGTTGAGCGAAGCGTTGCACTTCCCTTCGACGGAGTTTACCCTGAGCGTAGTCGAAGGGCTCAGGATAAACTCCGCCGAAGTGTCGAAACCCGGTTTCTTCCGAGCTCTTTCGGCATCCAACATAAATTGTCTAAGAAACCGGGTTTCTGTAGCTTCGCCGTAACTCCAATTATTTAACAGTCACCAACCCAGCCGGCAGTCTTTTAAACGCCAACCTTTCATTCTCAATATCCACAAAAATCGTATCCCCATCCACAAAATCTCCCCGCAAAATACCCTTCGCCATTTGCGTTTCCAACTCCCGTTGAATTCCCCGCTTCAAAGGTCGCGCACCATACACCGGATCGTACCCTATTTCTGCTAAAAAGTCAATGGCAGATTCCGACAATTTCAGAGACATTTTGCGATCGGCTAACCGTTTTTCCAAGCGCTTAACTTGCAACAGCACAATCTGCCGCAATTCCCGCTTACTCAAACTGTGGAAAATAATCATTTCATCAATCCGGTTCAAGAATTCCGGGCGGAAAGTTGCCCGCATCGCCTCCATCACCCGACTCCGCATTTGTTCCTCATCTCCCGCCACATCTAAAATGTATTGAGAGCCGACATTCGATGTCATAATAATCACAGAATTCTTAAAGTCTACTGTGTGACCTTGAGCATCGGTAACGCGGCCATCGTCCAGAATTTGCAGCATGATATTGAATACATCCGGGTGCGCTTTCTCGATTTCATCGAATAGAATCACCGAGTAAGGACGGCGACGCACAGCCTCAGTTAACTGTCCACCTTCATCGTAGCCGACGTATCCCGGAGGCGCACCAATTAACCGCGAAACTGCGTGTTTTTCCATGTATTCCGACATATCAATTCGGACGATCGCCTCTTCGGTATCAAACAGATAAGACGCTAATGCTTTGGCTAATTCCGTTTTGCCAACACCCGTGGGGCCGAGGAATATAAAACTAGCAACCGGACGATTTGGGTCAGCTAAACCTGCGCGCGATCGCTGAATTGCATCTGCAACCGCCGTCACCGCTTCATCCTGTCCAATTACCCGCTTGTGCAGTTCATCTTCCAAGTGCAAAAGTTTCTGCATTTCCGATGCAACTAACTTGCTAATCGGAATTCCCGTCCACTTAGAAATAATCTCGGCAATGTCAGATTCGGTGACTTCTTCCCGCAGCAAACTTTTACCAGTAATTTGAATTTCTGACAGTTTAGATTCAGCTTCATGCAGTTGTTTTTGCAACTGGGTTAACGTGCCGTATTTCAACTCAGCAGCGCGGTTTAGGTCGTATTTTAACTCAGCTTGTTGAATTTCAATGTTCACCTTGTCAATCTGTTCTTTAATCTTTTGAATGCTGTCAATGACACCTTTTTCCGATTGCCACTGAGCGTTCAAACCGCTTTGATTTTCCTTGAGGTTGGCTAAGTCTTTTTCCAATTTTTCCAAACGGTCGATCGATGCAGCATTGCTTTCTTTTTGCAGCGACAGTCTTTCCATTTCTAGCTGCAAAATTTTGCGATCGATTTCGTCTAATTCTTCCGGCTTGGAAGTAATCTCCATTTTGAGTTTAGCCGCCGCTTCGTCCATTAAATCAATGGCTTTGTCAGGGAGGAAGCGATCGCTAATATATCGAGTAGACAAAGTAGCCGCCGCCACTAGGGCGCTGTCGGAGATTTTAACGCCGTGATGCACTTCGTACCGTTCTTTCAAACCCCGCAGAATTGAGATAGTATCTTCAACAGTTGGTTGGTCAACATAAACTTGTTGAAAACGGCGTTCTAGGGCTGCATCTTTTTCCAGATACTTGCGGTATTCATCGAGAGTTGTAGCACCAATACAGCGCAATTCTCCCCTCGCTAACATCGGTTTTAGCAAGTTGCCGGCATCCATCGATCCTTGAGTTGCACCCGCACCGACAACGGTGTGAATTTCATCAATAAATAAGATGACTTTCCCGTTACTATCCATCACTTCTTTGAGCACCGCTTTCAAGCGTTCTTCAAATTCTCCCCGGAATTTTGCGCCTGCAATTAATGCGCCCATATCTAAGCTAATTAATTGTCTGTCTTTGAGAGATTGTGGCACATCTCCGGTGATAATTCGTTGGGCGAGTCCTTCGGCGATCGCAGTTTTACCTACTCCCGGTTCCCCGATTAATACGGGGTTATTTTTGGTGCGACGGCTCAAAATTTGAATCGTGCGGCGGATTTCGTCATCCCGTCCAATTACCGGATCGAGTTTACCTTGACGCGCTGCTTCTGTCAAATCTCGGCCGTATTTTTCCAGCGCTTCGTATTTACCTTCTGGATTTTGATCTGTCACTTTGTGCTTCCCCCGGACTTGGGTAATTAGATCTTTGAGCTTGGCTTCATCTAGTTTAAATTCTTGCAACAGATTTTTGCCAAAGCGATCGTCCTTAATGTATCCTAATATCAGATGTTCGATCGAAATAAATTCATCGCCATAGTCTTTCCGATAAATTTCGGCGCGATCGAGTAAAGTGTCGAGAGAACGACCGAGATAAACATTGTTCCCGCTTCCAGAGATTTTCGGCTGGCGACTGATGAATTCGTCTGTGCGATCGCGCAATTTAGCTAATGGTACGCCTGCTTTGTTAAATAAGCTGCTAGCAAGTCCCGATTCTTGTTCCAGCAAAGCTTTCATCAAGTGTTCGCTTTCTAGCTGCTGCTGCTGGGCTGCTTTGACGAGTTCGGGGGTGCGGGCTAGGGCTTCCCAGGCTTTTTCGGTAAATTGGTTTGGATTATTCGGTTGCATAAATTTTAATTTCCTGAATTGAAAGCGATCGATACTGTAGAGGCAAATGATTGATTGCCGGTACAATTATCATTGTAGAGAATTAATGGCGGGCGATCGGATCGGTGTTCCCTATCTTTAGATAGATATTTCCGTCCTTTGTCGCAGTCTCTCGCAGCCAAAAGCGCCTCAAAGTGCGATCGACCCTCAAGCTGCTAATTACTGCTAATTACTAAGAAAATTGGTATAATGGCAAAAGTAATGTTAGGAAAAAAAACTGTAAATAGAGTGTGGTAATGTGCCTTGTAATTAATTATAATAGTCCGCAGCGCGTCATCGGAGCGCTGAACAGCCAAAATTTGATATGATATTATTCAAATATTTATTATAGATCCATGTCCGAATCCCGAACACTTGAGTCAGCCGTAGAATTTGCCGAAAATTCAGAGCCGCGCTGTCCCTGTATCCTGTTGCTAGACGTTTCCTACTCTATGTCTGGCGCACCCATTAATGCCTTAAATGAGGGATTACGCATCTTCAGAGACGGGCTGAATCAAGATGGATTAACCAAGAAGCGCGTTGAAATAGCTATTGTTACCTTTGGTAGTAAAGTAAAGGTGGTTCAGGAATTTGTGACTGTCGATCGGTTTTGGCCACAGACAATAAAAGTAGGAGGAGCCACCTACATGGGAGCTGGAATTGACAAAGCTTTAGACATTCTTCAAGCCAGAAAAGCCTTATATAACGCGAATGCAATCAGTTATTATCGCCCTTGGGTATTTATGATTACAGATGGTGAACCAACTGACAATGATCTTGTTGTCGAGCGCGCAGCCCAACGGATTCGGGATGAGGAATCTGAAAAACGAGTTGCTTTCTTTGCTGTGGGTGTGGAAGGGGTGAATATGACCCGCCTCAGTCAAATTGTCGTCCGCACACCTGTGAAGTTAAAAGGGCTGAAATTTCGGGAGATGTTCCTATGGCTTTCAGCTAGTATGGATAGAGTATCTCATTCTAAATTAGATGAACAAGTCCCCCTGAACTCGCCCGCCGGATGGGGTTCTATTTGATGAATTACGAAGTTGAGTTTAAGCCGAAAGTGATCGAAAATAGTCCTGGGTGCACTAACAACATAATTATGTCATTCTGAGTCCTGAGAGAAGCGAAGGAACTGAAGAATCTCAAACCTTTGCCACATTGGACTTAAGCATGGGATTCCAGGGTTTCGACTTCGCTCAACCACCGGGGTTTTTTACGAAAAAACTTCATTAGAGCATCGCAGACTCGGTAAAAACCCGGTTTCTTTGGTCGGAGTGCGTCCAAGACTGGAGGAAATATCGATTCCGTTACATCCTGAGTTTATTACTAAAAACGGCAAAAAAGAATTTGCAGTGATACCTTACAAAGAATTTGCAGCACTGCAATAATTAATTGCCGATCGGGAAGATTTAATGGATTTGAGGGCGGCCAAAGAGGAAGATGCAAATCAGTATTCAGTGCCGTTAGTAGAGGTGAAAAGAATGTTATGATTAGAGAGGGTTGTGGTGGGGATTACTATGCAATTTAACCGTCAATCTAACAGAATCCGTTGCCGAACTTCCTGACCTCCGTTATACCAATTTTTTATGAGGCTGCATAGAATCTGATCCCCCCCTAACCAAGAGCGGGCACGGGGGGCACCGCCCCTACATTCGGGGGGGGACAGGAATCTTATCAAAGTCCCCCTTCTTAAGGGGGATTTAGGGGGATCGAGATATGTGCAACGACCCATTAAATTGGTATAATGGCAAAAGTAATGTTAGGAAAAAAACTGTAAATAGAGTGTGGTAATGTGCCTTGTAATTAATTATAATAGTCGGCAGCGCGTCATCGGAGCGCTGAAAAATTTCCAAAATTTGATATGATATTATTCAAATATTTATTATAGATCCATGTCCGAATCCCGAACACTTGAGGAAGCCGTAGACTTTGCCGACAATCCAGAGCCACGCTGTCCCTGTATCCTGTTACTAGACGTTTCCGGCTCTATGGACGGCGCACCGATTAATGCCTTAAATGACGGATTACGCATCTTCAGAGACGAGCTGAATAAAGATGACTTAGCCAAGAAGCGCGTTGAAGTAGCTATTGTGACTTTTGAGAGTGAGGTAAAGGTGGTTCAGGATTTTGTAACTGCCGATCAGTTTCAGCCACCAACCCTAGAAGTAGGAGGAGCCACCTACATGGGAGCTGGAATTGACAAAGCTTTAGACATTCTTCAAGCGCGAAAAGCCTCGTATAAGGCAAATGCAATCAATTATTATCGCCCTTGGATATTTATGATTACAGATGGTTCACCCAGTGACAATGAAGTTGTCAATCGGGCGGCCCAACGGATTCGGGATGAGGAAGCTAGAAAAAAAGTTGCTTTCTTTGCTGTGGGTGTAGAAGGGGTGAATATGACTCGCCTCAGTCAAATTGTCGTCCGCCCACCTATGAAGTTAACAGGGCTGAATTTTCAGGAGATGTTCCAATGGCTGTCAGCTAGCATGAGTGGAGTATCTCATTCTCAATTAGATGAACAAGTTCCCCTGCAAAAGCCCGGATGGGGTTCTGTTTGATGAAGTACGAAGTTTAGTTTAAGCCGATCGCATCCCATATTTAAAATCTTTTTCATCGGAAGTATAAAGCCGAATTTTATTTTAAATTAAGGAAGATGTTTCGGGTGATCCACCGCGTCAAACATCGAAAACTGGACTTAAGCATGGGATTCCAGAAACCGGGGTTTTTACGAAAAAACTTTGTTAGAGCATCGTAGATTCAGTAAAAACCCGGTTTCTTTGGTCGGGGTGCGTCCAAAACCGGAGGAAATATCGATGATTCCGTTACATCCTCAGTTTATTACCAAAAATGGCAAAAAAGAATTTGCAGTGATACCTTACGCAGAATTTGCAGCACTGCAAGCATTAATTGTTGATATGGAAGATTTGATGAATTTGAGGGCGGCAAAACAGGAAGATGCAAATCGGCCTTCTGTGCCGTTAGCAGAAGTAAAAAGAATGTTAGGATTGTAGAGGGTTGTGGTGGGGAATTAGTATGCAAGTCAAGCGTCAGTCTGATGGACAAGTGATTAATCTGGGGTCTGAGATAGCTCGTGGTGGTGAAGGGGCAATTCACCCATACCCTCCAGATGCGTCACTGGTGGCGAAAGTTTATCACGCCAACAAGCTAAAAGATATTGATAGTGACAAACTTCGAGTAATGTTGACTAACCCCCCTGATGACTCAGTAGCAAAATCTCACGGGTGTGTCTCGATTGCTTGGCCGGTTGATTTACTACTTTCTATCAATGGTAGTCAGCAAATCATTGGCTTCCTCATGCCGCGAGTGTCGATGCAGCAAGTGCGACCCATCCACGATTACTACAGCCCTAAAACTCGCCGCGAGAAAAATCTCGGTTTCAATTATCTCTCCTTGCACCGCACGGCGCGAAACTTTGCAGCCGCGATGAGTGCTTTACACGCGAAACAGTATGTCATTGGTGATGTGAATGAGTCGAATATCTTGGTTTATGACACAGCGATGGTAACGCTGGTAGATACGGATTCCTTTCAGGTTCGTGATTTGCAAAAGGGTAAAGTTTATCGCTGTCGTGTGGGGAAACCAGAGTACACGCCGCCGGAACTTCAGGGTCAAAAGTTTGCAGATTATGACCGCACGCCGGAACATGATTTGTTTGGATTAGGGGTGTTGATTTTTCAGTTGTTGATGGAAGGGGAGCACCCTTTTGTGGGAGTGTATCAAGGAAGTGGAGAACCACCACCAACGGAGAAGCGGATTTTAGCAGGGCATTTTCCCCACGGAACCAAGAAAGTGCCTTATAACCATAAGCCAATGGCAGTAAGGTTTGAGGTGTTGCATCCGACGCTGCGGCAGTTGTTTGTACGCTGTTTTGAGGATGGGCACAATAACCCCCAAGCGCGGCCTGATGCGCGGAGTTGGGTGAAGGCATTAGATGAAGCAGAAAAAGATTTGGTGAGTTGTCTGGTGAATTCTGAGCATCGGTATGGGGGACATTTGAGCCGTTGTCCTTGGTGTGAGAGGAAAATACAATTGCAGGGACGCGATCCGTTTCCGCCAATGTCAGGGGGACAATCTAATATTCCTGTCCAAATTCCTTTGCCGCTTGCTAGCACACCCAAGGCTGTTAGTTCGCCGGCACCTAGCCCGACTCCTACCCCTACATACGCGATTCCTTATCAGCCGACTCCTACGGCGACACCTACACCTACATACGCGACTTTTTCTCCGCTAACTCCTGGCCCAACAGCCACACCTACATTCAATACTCCTTCTCTACCAACTCGAAAATTGCCTAAGCAGATATTGACTTTAGGTGGAATAGCTGCGGTTCTTTCTGTCAGTTTTTTTCTATTTTATCCTCACCAAGACCCCGAATTAAAGGATAAACAAAAACATTTTACAGATTATATTCAAGCCATTCAACTTGATTCAAACAGTGCGGATGCTTACAACAAAAGAGGTCTTGTTCGTTATGATTTAGGAGATAAACAGGGAGCTATTGCGGATTACACTAAAGCTATTCAAGTCGATCCTAAATTTGCCGAGGCTTATAACAACATGGGTGATGCTAACCATGATTTAGAAGATCAACAAGGAGCAATTGCAAATTACAAAAAAGCTATTCAAGTTGATCCTAAATTTGCTGAAGCTTATAAAAACCTGGGTCATGTTCACTCTCATTTAGGAGATAATAAAGCAGCTATTGAGGCTTATAATCAAGCCATTAAACTTAATCCTAAATATGCTGAAGCCTACCTCGGATTGGGTAAGGTTCGCTCTGATTTAGGAGATAAAAAGGGAGCTATTGAGGATTACAATCAAGCGATTAAACTTAATCCTAAATTTGCTAATGCCTACAATAGTCGAGGTCTTGCTCGCTCTGATTTAGGAGATCAAAATGGAGCCATTGAGGATTATGATCAAGCGATTAAACTTAATCCTAAATTTGCTATTGCTTACAATAATCGGGGTAATGCTCGCTCTGACTTAGGAGATAAAAATGGAGCTATTGAGGATTATAATCAAGCCATTAAACTTAATCCTGAATTTGCTAATGCCTACAGAAATCGGGGTCTTGCTCGCTCTGATTTAGGAGATAAAAAAGGAGCCATTGAGGATTACAATCAAGCGATTAAACTTAATCCTAAATTGGCTATTGCTTACAATAATCGGGGTTGGGCTAGCTATAAATCAGGAGATAAGAAGGGAGCTATTGAGGATTACAATCAAGCCATTAAACTTAATCCTGAATTTGCTAATGCCTACAGTAATCGAGGTGTTGCTCGCTCTGATTTAGGAGATCAAAATGGAGCCATTGAGGATTACAATCAAGCGATTAAACTTAATCCTAAATTGGCTAATGCCTACTACAACCGGGGTCTTGCTAGATCTGATTTAGGAGATAAAAACGGAGCCATTGAAGATTACAATCAAGCCGCAGAAATCTATCAGAAAGAGGGGAACACAGAAGGGTATCAAAAATCATTATATAACATTAGAACACTTCAGTAATAGCTAAACTATTGATAATGACAATGGCGACCACGATTATCATGCTATAATTTTAATATGTTGGGAAAAAAGCAATGCTGTTTCAACGGCCTCTATAATACTACCATTCCCGTGATTTTATAAAGCTATATCTTTCTCACAGCCGTGTCCAACTCAACCATAAAAGGTTTACTGGTAACAGGTGAAGCTAACACAACTGCCGGATAACGCCCCACAGGAGGGTGCATAATTTCTCGATCGCCCAACACAGGAACTTCCACCGTATCAACTCCCGTAATAGTTTTTCTGAGCTTTACTACCTGGGTTTTTTGTTGTCTGATAAACTAGCATAAAATAACCTCCT
>Ga0316607_1000630_pt1 | contig 12033 bp, 5 predicted proteins | sample MIS2016062E_MG_FD_207674 | JGI IMG/M metagenome (GOLD analysis project Ga0316607, IMG submission 207674) | Microbial mat bacterial communities from Middle Island sinkhole, Lake Huron, Michigan, United States - MIS.2016.062E | ecosystem: Environmental > Aquatic > Freshwater > Lake > Sediment...
AAGGAATCACGCGGAGGAATAAACGCATTGAAGTAGGTTTCAGGTTTTTCAATCATAAACTCCGACATCAGGTTCTCCTTTTTTATAAATCAGACAATCTGACGCTTTGCAAGCTGGGCAAACACGCCGTCAAGTTTCATCAATTCTTCATATGTGCCGCTTTCCCGAATTTCTCCGCGCTCCAGAACAAAAATCCGATCTGCGTTGACAATGGTGCTTAAGCGGTGAGCAATCACAATGCGGGTCGCCTGAAGCTTATCCATGCTTTCTGTTACCTGAGACTGAGTCCGGTTATCTAACGCGCTTGTGGCTTCATCAAGATATAATATTCTGGGCTTATTGACAACGGCTCTGGCAATCATCAGACGCTGCCGCTGCCCCCCGGAAAATGTTCCGCCGCCTTCGCTGACAACCGTGTGCATTCCCATCGGCATCTGCCGGATGTCTTCAGCCAGCCCGGACATCCGAGCTGCTTCCCAAGCATCGTCTTGGGTCAGAGAAGATGTTCCGATAATATTCTGAAAAATGGTGGTCGGAAGCACCTGACTATCCTGAAGCACCACCCCGGCTTGCTGTCGGACTTCTCTCAAATCCAGATTCGCAAGGTCTTGTCCATCATAGCAGATCGTGCCGGATTCCGGTTTTTCAAATCCCATCAGCATCCGCATAAGCGTAGATTTTCCCGAACCTGATCCGCCTACAAACGCTACAAACTCGCCGGGGCGGATTCTGAAAGATACGTCTTTGATGATATAATCTCCGTCAGGATCATAGCGGAATCGAAGATGAGACGCTTCGATTTCTCCGGTCAGTTCTCCGGGATGTTTTTTGATTTCATCTATTTCCGGTATCGTGGTGAGGATGGGTTTCAGGCGTTCATAAATCGGCACCACCCTGAAAAAATCCACTGATGATTCACTGATAGCCAGCATTGCAGATTGAAACATACCGTAAGCAGATGTAAAGGCAAGAAAATCTCCGGTGGTCAGAGGCGCGGTTTCCTGCTGAGGTCTGCCTTGCAGATACACCAGCATTCCGTAAATTACCATTGAAGAAAATACCGGAAAGCCGGACATCAGCACCGCAATCATATTCTGAATGTTTCCGACGGCAATACTGACTCTCCGATGCTGTGAAAAATCAACAGCCCAGCGTCTGAAGGCAAAACTTTCAGCACCGGTTACGCGGATTTTGGAAATCCCGCTGATCAACTGAAGTCCGATGCCTGCAATCTTACCGTTGGTTTCCAACTGCAATCGCTGCTGACGAAGCCGGAACATATTGATACCGAATGTGAATCCTACCACAATCATGGTAACGCCGATAGCCGTAAATCCCAAAGGAACACTGTAAAAAAACATGGTCGCAACATAAAAAACAGAGGTCAGTGCGCCGAGCATGGCAGATACGCCGGTTTCAGCAAGCAGATCGCGGATTTTGGAAATTCCGGCTACCCGATCCGCCAAATCACCTACTGAATATTTCCGAAAAAAAGAGGTGGGCAGACTCAGCAGGCGATCCCATACAGACGCCTGAAGTCTGTAATCCATGCTGCCCTGAATTCGCAGTGTCGCAATTCCTCGGCATATCTCAAACGCGCTGTTGGCAAATGCTGATACAATCAGGGCGATGGTGAACTGATACAGCAATCCCCGTGCTGCCTGAGGAATCACCATATCAAATATCTGACCGGTAAAATAGGGCGTCATAACCCCCAATCCTCCGATAGTCACGCCCATCATCAGTACCATGGCAATATCTTTTTCCAAATGATGGATTCCGAATTTCAGCAGACCCCATATTTTCAAAAGACCATCCGGGAGCGGGGCATAAAAACAGAACGCGCCGGGTTTGAATACAGAAGCGTTTTTTGCATCTATCCGCTCTGTTTGTCCGGTTTGGGGATTGATAAATTCATAAACTTTCGGAGAAATGGGCAGCATCGCTACCGGATCGCCGGTATCTTCAAAAAATCCGAGCATAGGTCCCTGATCTCTGTGATACCAATCTTCCTTGAGAAGAACCGATCTGACGCGGAATCGGGATGCTTTGGCAATGGCATTGAGCTTATCCTGAACGCTCCGGTTTCTGCTTTTTTCAATATCCGGATGAAGTTTTACCTGCATCCCCATCATATTGCCGATATGCTGGCAGGCAAGAAATACCGGATCCTCATTGCCTTTGCCTGTATCTGATGAAGGAGATTCGATAACCGTATTCAGAACTGACGCAATATTGGCAAGCGCGTGGTGTTTGGCAGTTTTGGCATAATCTGCTTTGGCATGGAGACGCTCATCTTCCCGAATGCCTCTGATTCTGTCTTCCGCAGATTTGCACCGGCATACCAGCGTGTGAAAACACCCCAGATCATGCCATACCTGATCAAAAGAAGCCTCTTCAATCATGTATGGGGTTTTCTGAAGTACGGATTCAACTATTTTTCTCCGCTCATCGCTTATCTCAAGCCAAGTATCCGGGGTTAATGGAAAAAAGTCTGCTTCATCTTTGAAAGAAAATTCTTCCCGGCTGATAAACAACGCTCTTCCGGCTTCGGCTTTGATCCATAACACGCCTTTATTGGAACGGATTTTTTTCAATCTTTCAAGGGATATAGTGCCACTTTCAGATAAATTCAGGTCTGCTTTGGGATGAGGCATGTCTTTGGTCAGATTCCATGACACTTCTCTGATCCAATTATCCAGAATATTTGAAAATTGTCCCGCATATTCAGGCTGGCTGACCAATTCCCGAACAAAAGAAATATCAAGGCGGTATAATTCTGTTTCTACCGAGCCGACAGCTAGAAATCCGAAACCGATTCCTCTGTCTCCGAGTTCCATTCCGAACATACAGTCCCCGGGCTTGCGGGATAAAAAGTGAGACCGAACCCCAACCGGCTTTTCTTTAACAAGATTGACGGTAAAAATTTCTACAGATCCGGTTTTTACATACCAGAAATGCTCTCTTCCGATAAGCAGGAACGGGGCATTTCCTGCGGCTTTTACAGATTCCCCATTTTTTTCAAACAGATCGGCAAGCAAAGGCTCCATCGCTATTCCTTAATCAGCTTGGCATACATTCCGTCTTGCAGCAGCAGTTGCTCATGCGTGCCTCGTTCAACAATTTTGCCCTTATCCATGACAATAATTTCATCACAATCCCTAATCGTGCTTAAACGGTGCGCTACAATAATGCAGGTACACCCCCGGCGCCTCAGATTATCGCTGATGGTCTTTTCCGTAGTCGGGTCCAACGCGCTGGTGGCTTCATCCAGAATAAGTATGGTCGGAAATCCTACCAATGATCTGGCGATTTCCAATCGCTGACGCTGCCCTCCGCTGAAATTCGTTCCGGCTTCTTCTACGGAAGAATAATAGCTGGATGGACGAAGCTGAATCACCTCGTCAATTGCCGCATCTCTGGAGCCTGACATGATATTCAGGTCTAAAATGGTTGAATCCCACATCGCCAGATTATCCCGGATAGTTCCGGCAAACAGAAAAATATCCTGATCCACAATTCCCACAGAATTATTCAACAATCTCGGCGGAACTTTGTTTAACGACACGCCGTCAAACAGAATTTCTCCGCCCCATATCTGATATAATCCGGTAATCAGACGGGCTACCGTAGATTTTCCGCTCCCTGATCCGCCGACCAATGCAACGCGTTCTCCGGGACGAACCGTAAGATTGAAATTTTCAATCAAGGGCTTATCCAAAGGACTGTATCCGAAGGTAACGTCTTTCAACTCAACGGTTCCTGACAGCTTGGTCAGATTCTTCAAAGATTCGGCATACTCCTGATCTGTCTTATACCGCTCGTCCTGAGGATAACGTAGCACATCATCCAACCGCTTCATATCGCCTTCAAGTTCCTGAAGACTGCCGCTGAAATTTACAAGATTTTCAAGAGGTTTTGTAAAGCTTTCCATCAGACTCTGAAATGCGACGAGTTTTCCGACACTCAGAATGCCATCCATAACCCGGATTCCGCCCATAGCTAAAATAACGGTTGTAATCAGCATTTTCACCAAAGGCGGAATAGCGGCAATCAGTTTACGCAGAAATTCCAAATCCTGATGCCCCCGGAGTACCTTTGCCTGATACCCTGCCCAGCGGGCAAAAAATTCCCCTTCGGATCCGGTTGCCTTCAGGGTTTCAATCATCTTGAGACCGCCCATTGCCGTACCGGTAAGTTTTCCCATTTCCTGCAACATCCGTTGGCTGGCATCTATCCGTTTTTTAGACACATATTTGATCACAACAATATTTGTCAGCGCAATACCGATACAAGCGCAGGTCAGTACCGGATCATACAGCAGCATCAGGATTGCATAAAATACAATCATCACCGCATCTATGACGGTCGTGGCAAGTTTTTCGGAAATCAGTTTTGCCACATTGTCATTCAGCATCACTCTTGAGCCGATTTCACCGGCATATCGCTGCGTAAAATACGATACCGGAAGTCTCAGAAGATGATCAAAAAACCGGCTTGCACTGCTTAATGCCAGCTTGGTTTCATACCGCAGCAGAAAATGCTGCTGAAGCCATGTCAGGATCATCCGCAATATGGCTGTGATTCCCATCCCTACCAGCAGCGGCTGAATCAGGTCTGTCTTTTGAGAAATCAGATATTCATCAATAAAAATTCTTGAAAATGTCGGCACCACAAGACCGGGAATAACCAGCATCAGACCGCATAATATTGTATACGTCAACGCACTTTCCGCGCCGATCAATCTCTGACGCAGTGCGTTGAGCATATCAGAGCGTATCCCGCCCTTTTCAAAAACAGGCTCATCAGGATTTTCAGAGGGCGTTGTCCTTGGCTCAAAAGTCAGCACCACGCCTGAAAATGAAATATCCAGTTCCTCAAAACTTACGATACGCGGACCTTTTGCCGGATCATTGAGATAAACCTTTTTTTTCTTAACGCCTTCAAGAACTAAGAAATGATTGAAATTCCAAAATAAAATAACCGGATATGTCAATTCAAATAAATTTTTCAACTCATATTTGAAGCCTTTGGCATTCAGTCCGTATTTCCGGGCAGCTTTCATCACATTGCTGGCTTTGCTTCCGTCACGGGAAACGCCGCAGGCTATCCGCAATTCTTCAAGCGAAACAAAGCGTCCGTAATATCCCAGCACAATGGCAAGTGCTGCCGCACCGCATTCTACGGCTTCCATCTGAAGAATAGTGGGCGTTTTGACACGGGGATGGACAGATTTGAGAGATTCCAATAGTTGAGCGGGCGTAACTTCTTTCTGTTTCTGAACAATAGAAACTCTGATCTCAAAAAAAGCAATCTGAATAACATCATCAGCATTGAGTGTTGCTTCTTCAAGCTTCAAATCCCGGTTATTCAGCTTTATACCTAGCTTTCCTCGGATATCTCTGATTTTCCATTGATCAAGATCAAAGAATATTTCACAATGTTCTTTGGAAATACTGTGATATTCCATAGATTCTTTTGAATCTTTGGATAAATCCGCCGGAAGAGATAACACAAGCTTATTGGTCTGACTGCGGCCGATGCGTACTGCTTTTTCCTCTTCATCAACCTCTGTATGCCCAACCTGCTTGTCACTGATATAAAGGTCTAAGTGTATCACATATATCCTATCGTCTTTTTCAGTGTCGGAATCACATAAGAGATGGGACTCTTTGTATCTACCACAATAAATGATACACATACGGTACCGGTGTCAATCACAAAGGGCGGTCCGCTTGAAGATGTCCACTTAAAACCGCTGGGCGTCTTTTTATCAATTTCAAGCTCAACGCTGATTTCAATCGGCGGGCTTTTCCCCGTCAGTTTTTTGACAAGCGTTTCATGCTTCAATACAGATTTCATGCGTTCAGGCGTGGCAGGAAACTTGGATACAGACTTCACTTTTCCGATAATAAATCCGTATTCTTCGGGTTTGACAGTGGACGGAGAAATATGAACTTCCATATCCTTATCGTTTTTGACTTTTTTCCCCTGCTCCACAGGCATATATAAAACCAACTGCATGGCTTTATCTTTTTCATGCCGTTCCAAACTGATAATTCCTGTATGCGGTTCAACCAGATCGCCTTCTTTTACTTTCATCTCAATGACCAAGCCGCTGCTGGGGCTGCGAATTTCAGAACCAGTGCCTTGTTTCGACTCCAAATTCTTCAAATCTCTTTCCAAATCACCCAGCTTTGCATCAAACGCGGTTTCTTTTTCAAGAAACTGCCGATCCTGCCCGGCTTTATCCGAATTCATCTGCACCAGTTCGTCTTCTTTTTGGGATTTAGCATTTCTGAGGCTGGCAATTTCGCTGATTGTTCCCTGAAGCGTCTTGCCCGGTATCAGTCCTTTTTCAAGCAGACCTTCCTGATTTTTTTTTATTTTATCAAGCCCCTGAATCTGTATCCCCAAATCGCTGATCGAGTTCTTCAAAGTTCTTCGCCGTTCCGCATCAGCAGTTTTCTGAAGTTCGATATTATTTTTGAACGCGCTGATTTCTTTGCCTTTCTGCGCTTTCATGTCTCTGATTTTATCTCTGGTCGTTTTAATATCGGTTTCAACTCCGATTTGTTGAATTTTTGCAACAACCTCCCCTTTTTTAACCTCTTGATCGCGCTCCACCAAAAGCTGTACCACCCTGCCCTTGATATCAGAGGTTATTTCATCCACATCCCGGATAAGTATCCCTTCTCCCTGAACTTTATCAGGAATAGCGCCAAAGATGCTCCATATCACAATAATGATAAGAATCATCCCGATAGCAATGAGAGATACCCATCCTGCCGGAGATGTGATCTGCATCAGCGTATCTAATTCTTCAGGAGACGAAAGCCGCTCAAGAGCCCGTTTCCGAAAAAGAGTATCGCTCATTTACTGCCTCTCTATTGTCATAAGGCATGCATCAGGAGATACAATGTCGCCTGCATTGACTTTGATATCCGCTATCTGCCCATTGACAGGACTTACAATACTGCTGCCTGTTTCTGCCTGTTTTTCCAATGCCTTAATCTCTGCGCTGAATCTGTCGGATCGTTGCTTGAAAACCGCTTTCCGCTTTTCAGCCAACTCCTGTTTGAGTTTTTCAAAAGCCTCTTCGTTTTCTGATAATCTGAGAATGCTGTTTTCTTTCTGAAATTTGTTTTTCAGAAGTACGTCAATCTCTTTCTGAATCTTTGCCACAGCCCCCTGCGCCATCAAGCCTTTCTGCGCCATATCTTCCTGCTTTTTAAGCTTTTTATTCAAAGCTTCAATTTGCAGATCAGTATCAGCCAACGAGATCCGAAGGGTCTGAAGATCAGGCGGAGCAGCCGGAGGCGTGACCGGTGCCGGAGAGATTTTGAGTTTTTTAGATTCTTTAGGAGACTCCGGTATTTCGTTTTCAGACGCTATTTCCGCTTCAATACTTTCTTCAGGCAGAGGAATTTCGTCCAAATCCTTGATTTCCTGAGCAGCCCATTTCTCGCTTTCCGCTATTTCCTGCTTTTTGCCCGCCATTCTGCTGTCAAGATCACTGCGTCTGATTTTTGCAAGAACATCGTCTTTTTTCACTCTGCTTCCGGGCTTTACATAAATTTCAATAATCTTCCCGCTCATGCCTGCGTTGACCGCCATCATTTTCTTGCCGGAATCCAGCCCCTCGCCTTTATCTTCAGAAGGCAGCGTGACCAACGCATCTTTCAAAACCAGATATTCATTGTTTTCATAAGAAATCAGCGTTCCGGTTTCAAATCTGAGCTGCGACAACGCCTTGATATACGCAAGCTTGGCGTCTGCCAATGTGAGCAAGGCATCTGTCAGATATTCTTCTGTCAGAAGCGCATCAATCAGCGTTGATCCGCCCATCTTAAATGTTTCTATTGATGCCCCAAGCGTTTCTTTATAATACTGAACCGCTTCTGATTTGAGAGACACCTTATCTGCGGCATCTTGCAGGGTGTGATATGCACTTACCACATTGGAGCCGATGATGCGCTTTAAGTCATTCACATTGATATTGCTTTTTCGGAAAAGGGCGTGTGCTTTTTTGAGTTCGCCTTTTGCCGTATTGTTATCAAACGGCAGATCCATATTGAATGTCAGCATAACGCTGGGTCCGGTCAGACTCTCAACCAGAACGCCGCTGCTCCCGCTGATAATAGAAGCATTCTTATCATATCCCTGATAATACGCTGAAAATTCAAGGTCTTTTTTTGGTTTAAGGTCCAGTTCGGCAGATTTCCAAAGGGTTTTTGCCGAATCTCTGAGACTGAGCGATGCACGATAATCCATTCGCTTTTCAACCGCGTCTTCAATCAGGCGATTAAGGACAACCACCGTTGAAGGGTCTGAAAAAGATGGAAAGTCATCAGAGGCTTTGGGCGCGGTTTCAATATTGTCTATCGTAAGTCCGATTTCTTTGGAAAAATTTACAACTGCTTCCTGCATCAATTTTTGGGCATCAAGCATTGACGCATTCACACGGGCTGCTCTGGCTGAAACGCGCTTAACATCAGAAGAGGGTATCTCTTCGCCTTGTATCAGTAACTCCGTAGCCTTGACAATATCCTGTTGTACCCGGTCTTTTGAATCTCTCCACAACTGAAATTTTTCCTGCGCGGCTACCAAATTCCAGTAACTCTGCGCCACAGCATACACTCTTTTGGAAACCGTATGATGAAGAGTATATAATGACGCCTGATAATTCTGTTGAGCAGCTTTTTCAGCCGCGCCGGTCGAATCTTCTCCCCAGCCCTTGCCAAGCGGTATGTGAAGATCAAGCCCGATGTCTGATGTCCATCTCTCACTATCTCCGCTTCCTCCTTCTGCCGCGCTTCGGGATTTGCCTCTGAACTGGTGTGTTTTCACATCTAACTTAATTCTGGGCGTAAGAACAATCCCATTTCGGAAGGGTTTATTAACACCTAATTTCAAAGATGAAGAAATATCTTCGGTAGCATTCGGAATGATTCCAAGAGCATCCAGTTTTGCTTTTGCCTTATCACGGACACATTCATAATATTCCGGAGTATTTACGTCCTTTCCACCACATGCTCCCTTTACATCAATCTGAACATTTTTGAGTGCTTCTTTTTCTTCTTCAGTTGCATTGTCCGAAACATCCTTTAAAATATTATCTAACAGATTATCGGACGTACTATCTCCTTTGGCATCATAGATAAGTTTATCTTTTAAGCTGTCAGGAGACTTTTGCCCGTTAGTGTTGCTCTTAGCGAGTTGATCCATGGCAGATGCTGTTGCACGCAACACTTCACGCTTATTCGATTCTTGCTTCCTTTCTTTCATCGTGATTTCTTTTTGGATAAATCCGGCTGTCAGTTCTAAAAATGCGGATAGATCAAATTGTCCGGTGACTGACATTGACGTTCCATTAGATTCATCGGAGGTTTCTTTCTGAATTTTAATGAGCGGATCATGGGTCAGTCCCAGCCCGATTGCCTCTGTCAGAGAAATTTTTTTCTCCTGCTGAGATGCGGCTGCCGCCAATCCGCATATCAGCATGATAAACAATATCATACTCAAAATTCGGAATGCGCGTTTCAATTTCTCTGCCCTCCGCCGACTGATGGAATGGTTACAAGCTCATCTGCATTTACTTTATGTCCCGCATCATCATAAGTGAACAGCGATTCTGTCTGAAAACGCAATTCTGCCAAATATTTAGCATATTGCGCCTTTACCGTTATCACATCCTGCAAAGAAGTTGTAAGCTGATCCTCTGTCAGAATGGTATCAATCAATGTGGAAGTGCCTACCCGATATTTCTCTGTTTCATTCTTCATGGTTTCTTTGTAAAGATCGGCAGACTCCATATTTTTTGCCATCTGATTTGCGGTATTTTTCATTGATTCCAAAACTTTGACAACATCAGCAGCAATTACCCGTTTCAAATCGTCGGCAGCAATCTGACTTTTGTTTAGCGTTGCTTTGGCTTTAACAAGATTTCCCTTAGCTGTATTATTGGCAATTGCCCAATCCATATTGAATCTTGCCTTGAAACTCGGACCTGTATAATCTCTGAGTACGACGCCTTCCAATCCCTTCGCGACGTTGGCATTCGTCTCTGTTCCCGAATAACTGACAGTGAATCCTGCATCAGCCTGAGGCGCAAGGTCTATTTCAGCAGCTCTTGCCAGTATTTTTGCAGCTTCCTGAACTTTTAACGCTGCCTGATAATCCTGTCTCTGAGCAATGGCATAATTCACAAACGCGGAAGTATTCAATGATATAAATGCGGAAGAGGCAAGCGATTTTGGAAATATATCTGCTGCCAACGGCGCATTATCCATGCTTTCAACCTTCAAACCGATAATACGAGCCAAATTCACACGCGCTTGCTGTAACGCTTTCTGAGCATCGCTCACCATTGCTCTGGCATTTACCTCGCGGGCTTTGATTCGGACTATTTCAGACTTTGGCTGTTCATCTGCATCTACAAGCGATTGGCTGAGATTCAGCAATTCCTTTTGAGACTGTGCTGATTTTTTATATAATTCAAGCCGTTCCTGAGCCGCCGCCAAATCCCAGTATGCTGCCAAGACCGAATAGATACTGTTTGAGACTGTACGCCTTAACATCAGCAGACTGGCTTCATAACTTATCTTTGCTGCTGTTTCAGCGGCTGCGGCAGATTCTATGCCTTTGCCTTTTCCCAAAGGAACCTGAATATCAAATCTGAATTCAGAATTATAAGTAGGGGCTGCTTCCTGAAGTTTATGACGATATTGCATTCCCTGCTCTGTTACATTCATTCCGGGAGAAAGAATAATACCGCTTTTGAGCATCTTCTGACCGGATATATCCAATGAGGCATTGGTTTCCTGTTTGGTTTTAGGAAGGTCTCCCAAATCCCTAAGTTTCTTGTCATCTTTTTCAATCTCTTTTTCGCTCTTACCCATACCTTCCTGAATATCTTTTTGCAGGTTTTGAAAATATGTTGTTCTCTCCTTTTCACTAGCCAGTGCTTCCGGTTTTGCATTAATCTGATTCTTGAAATCATTATTGACTAACTTTGCTTCAATTTGGAAGTTAGTCAATTCCCTGTTATCCTTATCATCTTTTCTGTTATCTTTCGGAATCAAGGGAGCATAAGTGTCTTGATTAAGTTTTTTAAGGTCAAGTATTGAAGCCTTATCGTTATAATTAATATCGTCTATAAGCCTATTTAAATACTCTTCCTTTGTTTTTTCTACTTGCCAGCTTCTGCTTTCGGTTGCCAGACTCTCCCTAAGGTCATCTCGCTTTTGGCGTTCTGAATCAATCGTACTGGAATCCAACTCGGTCTGAGTGAACTTTCCCTGTGCATTCAAAAGCAGGCGTCCGTCAAATTTGCCGCTTTGAGATTGAAGCTCGCCTTCTTTATACACGGTATCTTCTTTTTGCAGCTTGATATTCGGATCATTCTCCAAAGTAAGACGCACAGCTTCCAGTACCGGCAAGCGTTTATCCGTAATTTTTATCGGTTCAGAATCTCCACCGCTTTGTTGAGCATCTGCTATGCTCATCCACCCCAAAAATGCCAACACTCCGATTAGACAACGAACAGAACTCTTCATGACCGCTCCTTTTTGAAATTTAGTCAAAAAATAATATTGAAGACAATTCTTTCGGATATGCCATGCGAAGCAAAGTATATCCGATGCCTGAAAACCCCTTAAAAAACCCCGGCTGAAAACACCGATTTTCCGATTCGCTCAATCGGGTGCCGAAATATCCCTTATGTTTTGCCCGATCAAGCACCTTATCTGTCCGATCATGCGCGGCGTTCACAAGGTCTGCCCTGTCAAGTTTAAGCCCCGCAGTCAGCAGAATATCTGCCCGCCCCAGATTTCCGCAGCATAAATAATCCAACGGCATCATATCGAAATTCAGCGTTGTCTGCAACGCACAATCCCGATCGGCGCCTATTCTGTCATCTTTGAGCATATCCGATGCTCCGATCCGGGCAATCGCTATTCCCGGCGCACCGTGACACCACGTTGTCATAAATACGGAAGATTCTGTTCTGCCATCTTTTCGTTTAACCAGCAC
>Ga0316607_1000631_pt1 | contig 12025 bp, 10 predicted proteins | sample MIS2016062E_MG_FD_207674 | JGI IMG/M metagenome (GOLD analysis project Ga0316607, IMG submission 207674) | Microbial mat bacterial communities from Middle Island sinkhole, Lake Huron, Michigan, United States - MIS.2016.062E | ecosystem: Environmental > Aquatic > Freshwater > Lake > Sediment...
TTCTTCTGTTCAAAAACCATAATCAAACTTCTTAATTTCCAACTATCGATATATTCAGAGTCAGCGGTGTATCTAAATCTACCACTTTTACGATGATTTTAGCTTTTAAAGTGTTAGGGTCTTTCAAGCGAGATGGCGGTTCAAAAACAATGTCAATTATCTCCTCTATTCTGGTTTCTTGATGCAAACATTCCCGGATGTAAATATTGGCTAAACCTTGGGTTTTTATGTTGTTTAGTTCGCCCACCAACAGATATAAGCGCGAACCATAATCGGGATGTCCTAAACTAGCTAGTTCTCCTTTGCGGGTATAAAGTCGATTTAAAATCGCTTGACTTAAATTATCTATTTCCGTTACCGTTGCTAAGTCGCGATTCTCGGCTTCTAAATCTACGTTGTTCCAATCGGCAATTCTGAGCAATTGACGATTCTGCGATTCTAAATCTCTGGAGTAGAGAGTTAGTTTTAAATCGAACTTTTGTAAATCCTCATCCATAATTTATCACGATTTTTTGATTTGTTCAATCGTTGCTTGAGAAAACGTTACATCAGCTTGACTCAAGTCAACTTTTCCGGTGATTTTGACATTCCCAGCGATCGCTAAATTACCACAAATTTGAATGGGTTTCTCATTCTGACTAGATAACTGAATGTCACCATCGGCAATTTTGATAATAGTACCACCAAAGCTAACTGTAATCGATCGCTCTGTCACCTCGATCGCTCTTTTGCCATCATGTTCAACAGCAAAATTACCTTGAGCCACAATCCGATTCTTAGTCACAAAAGAAATCCCATCTTTTTGGTCTAAGCAAATCTTAGCATGACCGGACTTTTGGGGATCTGGACAAGTTTCATCAGTCCCCTGACAAAAACCCTTAGCATGGGGTTTTTCTACCCGACTCGGCATATCGTTGGGACAGATAAAAATCTCTAAATATAACGGATCGGCATTGGGCTTTTCCTGAATCGTTTGACTCCCTGTATCATAAACATAATCGCTATTAGCACCTTTAATTCTGACCATCTTCTTAATATTTGGGGTGGAAAGTTGACTGAACAAACGAGCATAGGATAAAGGCAAAAAAACCCGGTTTCTGTTTTTGGCCCCGCCTGCGTCCAGGAATGGAGCAATTAACCGACTTGAGTATTTCTAGCTTTGGCTTGAATAGAATTAATCTTTTCAGTTGGGACCATCACCGGACAAGGCGCACCTAAATTCCCCATGTGAGTGTGCATACTGAGAATAATATCATCACCATCGCCCACTGCATTAGCTAATAATCGGCCGCCAACTTGGATCGAACCGGTCGCAGCATCACCAATTTTAATGCTACCCATACTTTTGACAGTGACATTGTTACTAGCAGCGTCAATAGTAATGCCCCCAGCTTCGATTTTAATTTTGCAAGTACCATTATCAATGGTAATGTTGCCACCACTCAAAACTACTTTACATTGTTCATTTTTGAGCGTAGCATCTCCCCCCTCTAAAGTTAAATGACATTTCTCATTCGTCAGATCAATCTTATCATCATTAACCGTAATTACGTGCTTTTCATTTTTGCTAGTGACGGTAATTGCTCCCTCTCGATCAATTTTTAAACTGCCCCCTTTTTCTCGATCGTGTTGCAGCAAAAATTCTTTTTCTTTATTGACTGGAGGTTGGTCTTCATCATTATACAACCGCCCAATAATTATCGGAGCATTAATATCGCCTCCAATAAAAGTCACCAAGACTAAATCTCCCACATTGGGAATATTCGCCAGTCCAATATGGGGCGTAACAGTTGGGACTTTCCGCAATTCAAAATCTTTGCCATCGGGCTGCTTTTTATTCTTCAATCTTACGGAACATTGGTAGTTATCTTTATCGCTATCCGAAGCATGGGGAAATATTGCCGTCACGATGCCAAGTTCGGTAGTATAAATTTTTTGTGCTTCTTGCTGGGCAACTTTTTGCATTACCCCAATAATTGAATCCATTATTTTTCCTCCCAATCAATCGTGGTTAAAAAACCCTGATGGCGGTTCAGGATATGCTTAATTCCAGTCACTTTAAAACTGCCATTTTGCTTGCTAATGGGCATTTTTGTGATTTGGATACCATCGCCTAATTTGACATTGGCTGCACCCATCGCCATAATCTGTCCCCGTTGCTTTTGTTTCAGATGACTTAGCACCCCCCGTGCAATACTTTGAGCAACAGCTTGGCTGCGTGCGGTGGGATCTGCCATTCGCAGAAGGTTTCCACCCGCACCCGCCGTGGCTTTCACTTCGTTTTTAGTCAACCAAGAATAAGCCTGTTCTCCTTGTCCTTGACTGGCTGGACTTTCTCCATAAATTTCTACTTTTTCGATGCCTTTTTGGGGTTGTTTTGAGCAGTATTTGAGCAAATCTTCACCGTAAGTAAAAGTATGAGTTATAGCCGGACTGTACTGGGAAAAAACTGCCCGATCGCGATCGTTAGCATAAACATCAAAACCGCATTGTTTAGCTAAGTTATACAAGCAATCGGCCGCATTTTGGCGATCGCCCACCGTATAAACCGAAAATTTAATCCCATTCTCAACTTTCCCCACAGTCAACTTCGCTTGTCTGAGAATATCTTTAACAATATCCCCCCCATGAGATTTTTCATAAACTCGATTCAATCGCAGCAAAGTTAAATCAGTAAAAGCACTAGCCGCCTCAATCTGAACGCGATCGATTTCCCAATCTACACAAGTCACTCTACCTGTAAATACTAAGGTAGTTTGTTTTTCGTAACCGATTTCTATAGATACCGGATCTTTGGGAGAAACCTCCACATTTTTGGGGATACCTAACACAATCCGACAAGTGTTGACGGGAATATGCAAAGAAGCTTGCGATCGCAAATCGAGTAACAGCGTTCCATCATTCGCCGTGTAGGTAGTTCTGCCGAGTTTGATTTTGTAACTAATCTTTAACATCAAAATCACCCCTATACTGGTAAAGCATTTACAGCAGATTGCAGGTTTATGAAGTACATCCCAGAGCGAGCGATCCCCGTAGGGAAACGGCAATGCTCATTGGTATCAACTTAACGTCAAACCCTGTCAGAAACGGCTGTTTGACTATTAAGCCTAGATCCCCCCTAGCCCCCTTTAAGAAGGGGGGGACAAGAGTCCGATCAAAGTCCCCCGACCTAAGGGGGATTTAGGGGGATCTAGACTCAGGTAAAAGCGATATTTATCAAGGGTTTCAGGCTTAAGTTGACACTAATGGGCGAAAGCCTTTGTCCCTACTTTAACATAAAAATCACCCCTATACTGGTAAAGCATTTAACAGGCGATCGAAAGCTTCCTCCACATCTTCTAACCCAATATTGAGTTCACTTTTTAGCTGTTCCAGCCTCGCCCTTAAGTCTTTAAACAACTTATTAATTGCCTCCCGTAGGGCTTCAGTTTTCTTGACAACTTTCTGATACTGACCGTCGAGGCTACTGGCGACAGCACCCAGAAGATCGTGGAACAATTGAATAATCTTAGCGTGCAATTTATCCAATTCATCGACAATATTTTGCGGATAAATTTCTGCTAATTGCTGCTGGAGATAGGGAAAAATTGACTCAACATTCATCACCAATTCCCCGGTATAATTCGATTCTATCAACACCCGGTTGAAGTGAACAATATTATTTCGATAGTCACCTTGAGATAACTTCTGCGCTTCAGGAGACAGTTGTATTCCCTGTAATTGGTCTGGTTTATAGAGGTTTTCATCCAACAGTAAGCGATTTAAATCCCGAATTAATGCTACTTTTGTGCCGGGGGAGTTGACAGCAAGCAAAGACTGAGTATTCGCAGTCAATTGAGATTTGATATAAACAGTCAGACTGTCTTGAGATTCCCGCAGTTTTTCCAGAAACTTATCAAAATTGATAAAATCGCTGTCTTCAAAACTATTAAGAATTCGGTGCGGGCTGAGGGATTTTACCGTCTCCAGAACATTGTTATAGGTTGCTTGCAATGCCGTCACCACTTCGCTAACTAGACTATTAATTACAGCTTTCACTGCATTAATAGCATCGCGGATTTGAGCGCCTAAATTAGTGGCAATATTGCTCAAAATATTTGCTAATCTTCCTGGTGCTTCTGACAATGTTTGAATCACCAGTTTGATATCACCAAGCACGGAACGAGGTTGTGCTAGTAAATTATCTAGGGAATTGAGCAGGTTTTCGATCGGATTAATCAGTTGTCGATCCAATTCGTTTGGTAAGAATTGTTTGAAACTGGTAAGCATCTGCTCGGTATTAAAGTTTTGAATCACTTCAATACTTTCGGGTTTATTTGGTTTGAGGCGATCGCCATTTGTTGTCAGCAATTGCTCCACTCGTTCATAAACCGACTGCGGATTGGTGGTGTTGATGCCATCATAAAGTCTTTGTAGGCGATCGCGCAAATCTTGATAATCCACCGCCAATTCTGCTTGGGGACTAAATTTAGCCAAAGTCAATTGCTTTGCTTCCCACAACATCTGCACTTCAACCATCACCGGAGCATATTCGCTGACAGCCGCTTGCAAACTGCTCAAATCAAAACCAACATTCGGGTTTTTCTGAATTTTCACATAATCTGTAATTGCCTGTTTCAATCCTCCTACAGATACCGTTAACTGCTCTGTACCCATCGCATTAACTCGCTCCACCACGCGATCGCGCAGAGATTCAATTTGCTGAATTTTGTCAGCAAAACTATAGCTCAAAATACTTTCTAAAGTTAGCCAAAAATCCGATTGCACCACATCTGCCAAACCCACACTCGCCATCAACTTATCAACTTGATTCAATCCCTCATTCACTTTTGCTACTAAAGCTTCTACCGGAATCTCATCCAAATTTTTAGTCACAATTGCCAACTGCTCGTTCAGAAAATTAGTCATCCTATCTGGAGACAAACATTCAATAATTTGCACCAGTTTTTGATAAAGCTCATCTAACTTATCAACTAACTGTTGAGGATCGATCGCATCCAGCTTCCCAAGCATTTCATCATAAAAATCCTTAACTGGTTTCAGCAAAATCGAAGGTTTGTACTCATCAATTTTCGCTACCACCGTATCTAGAGAAGGTTTGACAACTTTTTCAATTAAACTTCCCGGTTGAAAAGATTTAATTTTTGCATCAATGTTATCAACTTCTCCCTGAATCAATCCTACCAAGTCTTCTATCGGCTCCAGAATTTCTGCAAAAGCCAAGTTCAATTCTGGATTGACAATCCCCGGTACATCCACCTCTTTAATAATTGTCGTCCCCACTGTCAGAGCCACTTTAGTTGGGGTACTAAGCTTAGCCGCATCAATCCCGCGCAACTTAGTTTCTAGATCGCCAGTTTTATCAACTACCGCCTTAAATGCAGGTTTAAGTGATACTTTGCCTAAGTTATCAGTAATCAATTTAATCCCACTTTCTGCCTCTTTGAGACTGTGTTCTACCAGGGGATTATCTAAGACTTGCGTAACTCGATCGAGTAATTGATTGATTTTATCCTCTAAAGCTTGCCTGTTAAGATTAGTTTCAATTTTGGTGTTTAATCCCCCGATACTGCTTCTTACTTCCTCCGTTGTTTTGTGAATTTCCACCGAAATTTTATTAATATTATTGACCACAAATGTTGAGGCTTCATTGCAACTCCGCTTTAGAGGTTTAACCAACTCCATTGATTCCGCACAAATTTTGTCAATGAAATCTTTAATTTCCCGGATTGCATCAGACAGAAAATTTTTGATTTGACTTAAAACGTCCTTACCTTTGTCGATCGCCTGAGCAATGGCTGTAGTCGCTTGTCTGGCCAATTCCTCCGCCTTGCTAATAGCAGTATCAATCAGTTGGGGAATTTTTTGGGTAAACTGTCGCAGTTTAGCCGTAATCTCTGCAACTTTTTGATTAATCGTGTCGATATAACCTTGAAGCTGATTAAATAGCGGCACTAAGGAAAGCGTATTTTCATCGCTTGCTGCCCTTTGCGAAAGTTGAACTAAAGCAGTATTGAAACTCTCGATGGTGAACTTATTTAAATTAGCGATCGCCCTTTTAATTCTCGCTTCATTTTCCTCAATATTTCGAGAAAGTTTCCTGGTTTTTTGACGCAACTCTGCCATCGATAATTTGTCGAGTTTGTTGGGATTTTCCAACTGGTTCAGAATAGCTTGATATTCACCCAAATATTCGCGACGCTGATGAATATTCGTTTCAATACTCTGAATCGCCTGGGAAGGAAGTTGTTGGCTTAAGGATAAAACTTGATCTGTAAAAAGGCTGGTTAAACTAGCCGAACCCAGTTGACTGAGTAATTCATCAGGATTAGATAGTTTATCGAGTAATTTCTGAAACACCTTTAACAAAGCATTAAATGTCCGCACTGGCAACATTTGGGCCTTACTCAGAAATTCGTTAAACTCACTAAATATCGAGTTAGCAACAGGTGGCAAATCGCCAAGGCTGATACTGAAGCTCAAATCTTCAGTCAAACTGACAATTGTTGATTTAACTTCACCCACCAAATCTATATTTTTAAAACTATCAGCACTAGGAATTGGAATAGCTGCGGATAAACTTGCCAAATTCAGCGTAGTGAGTTGATGGAATTTAGTAGTTACTTCTGCTTTCAGTTCATTGGCTGACAAAGGAACTGATGAAATGGTCTTTTCTATATTGCTTAAATCTAATTTTGGCAGATTTATGCCCTTTTTGAATTCATCAAAATCTGGGAGGTGCGGTGTTACTTTACCCAGAATAGTTTCGGGGTGACTAAGTTGATTTGTGAAATCAGCCAATGCAGCTTCAGGGTTAATGGAATTTAAATCTTCTAAGAGAGAAAGTGCCATAAATTTAATTCCCAAGGTAAAGATGAAATGTTTGTTTTTTTGAGCAAATTTCCAGGATTTCGGGGAACAATTGAAATCAAACAGGTTGCTGGTATTTACTACTAGGTCTATTTGAATATAGCAATCCTAAATCATTTGTGAATTTCTTACTCCCTCCCCTTAATAAGGGGAGGGTTGGGGTGGGGTAAAAACTTTACGACTCATTTAGGACTGCTATATTTCAGCACTAAATGTTAAAAAGTGCTTTCAATCCAGCCGTCGCTTGGCCAAAGTTTTTAGTGGCTTCTTTCACAGGTTCTAAACCTGTTTTCAAAGGTGCGATCGGGTTAGTAATTTCTGGCAGATTCCCCATTTGCAAAGCATCAGTCAGACTCACAACATCCATCAGTTTAGCAGCATCAAGCTTAATTTTTTGATCTAGATTAGAAACTCCTGGGGATGCAATGGGTTTGGGAGGTTCAACATACTCTTGAACAATCAGCCGATAGCTAAATTCATCGGGCGATCGCGCAAGTTGCCACACTTCCATTTTTTCTAATACAACTTGGCTAAAATAGGCTTGACCGACTATTTCCGCCACAAAGTCAACGGCTTTTCGCTGTTTGTGGATTTTTCGCAGAAAATCTAAATCATCCCCTGCTTTTTGTCCGTAAAAAATTCCGCTAATTTCCAATTGTACCGAATCCCTTCCCAAATCTTGCACCAGATTTCCCAATTTACCAGGAATCCGATGAGTCACCCAATCCGCTTGTTCTAGGGTGACAATTTTATGCACTTTATTGAGTTCAACTTTTCCTAATTTGATGGCCATAATTACTCCCCATAAAATCGGCGATATTCTCGATTAATTTCTTGGGCGATCGCCTCTAAAATTGTCTCCATCTCTAGTTCGGGATGGCGATCGCTATGCAAAGATGGTTCTACCATAGCGTACCTATTTCTACTATCATCAGCTATTTTCGTCCTATTTTCCACCTCACTCTCTTGTGGTTCCAGCCATCCACCCTTGGCTGCTACAAATTCTTCGGAAATATCCGAAACATAACTCATTTTTTCCGATGTTTCCATCTGATAATCGGCTAATTCACTTAATTCAATTTCTGAAAAATGGATATTTTCTAAAGAATCATGTTTGAGTAAATCCGCCTCAATTATATGTTCTTGATTGGGCTGCGATACCAAAAAAGCCGACAAATCTTTTAAGCCTTTCATTCCCAGTGAATTTTGGGCAAAATTCCTCTGAATGTGCTCTGTTTTTTCTGTCGCCTTATCCAATTTTGGTAGATTGACATTCTGGGCAAATTGTGTTTTTATTTCCCTTGGTTCATCTACACGCAAAACTTCATAATTTTGGTCAGAATCAGATTTAGACAAGGCTAACTCCTGAGATAAAACTCGATCGCCTCCCTCAGCATCAGATTCATCAAAACCTAAATCCCTAGTATTAATCCTTGTATCTACCAGCGGAATTTCTGCCACAGAATCTGAATAATTCCCCAGCGCAGGATGATTTTTTATCCCTGCTTTTTGCGCCACAACTCTCTGGGATATCACTTGAGGTTTTGACGAAGTATCCCCCAGAGATAAAGATGGCGATCGCCTTTTTGCATAATTTGCATAACTAGATTGGCTATTAGCAGTAGGGATTGGTCGATCGGGATTAACCAAAGACTCGTATCTTCTCCAAGTTTCTAAGTAAGGATGAATTTTTGGGCGATCGTCCGATGTAGTTTCCTCCCCTAGATTGATATTATTTGAACTTCCCAAATCTGGCGGAATAAACCCTGTAGTCAGCAATTTTTCCCAAACTTTAGATTCATTGATGACTCCCTCGAATCGCTCAGTTTCCTGATACAAAAGCGCGATTTCCGCCCAATCTTCCCTACTCAAAAGATTGTCAGTCAACCATCCACTCGTATAGTTACACACTAAACTTTGAAATTCATTGCTCAGATTGATGCCAAGATCTTTTAAACTTTCATCACCCATCTTCACTTTGTTGCTCCTCTGTACTTCACTATCAAAAAAGCCATCCCCACATCGCCACATCCCCTCATTTTTCCGAGCGATTTTCCTCATCTAACAGTTGTAGATACATTGACACCTGCGCCATTGTCATCGATCCCACCTGTTGAGGAGTCCAACCAAAAGCACGCGCTAATCGAAAGCTAGCTAACACCAGTGGCGAATTACTTAACTCGAACTCATTTTTTTTTCCGTCAATCCGCTAATTTGCCGAATCTCAGCGATCAGAAAGTTAACTAATCCTAGATTCATGCTTTTAACTTGTTCCAAGGAGAGACTAGGTTGTACTAAGGATTCTTTAATCATCAACAAAGGAATCAGGGCGGGATCGCTTTTCGCTGCTTTCATAATCAGCCCAAAAGCCCCAATCGTCAGCGGACGCAATTGAACCACTAATTCCCGCTCTTTATTAGCGCTACTTGTGCTATGTTCCAATACCTCTGGGGGAATCGCGACATCAAAAATAATTTCTGAACCACCTAGCAGTTCTTCCGGCGTTAAAAATTGCATTTGAGGGTGAGGATTTAGGAAAAGTTTAAGTCAGGAATTACGCAGCAAAAGTCAAGGGTTCTGTTTTTTTTTACCGATTTTTTACCGATGTGATAGTTGTCACTATATTAGTCCTGGACGCATGGGGGCTCAGGGTTTCGACTTCGTGGCCCCTGAGCGTAGTCGAAGGGCTCAACCACCGGGGGTTTTTACGAAAATATGCGATCGAGCCCGCACCCAAGGTAAAAAACCTGGTTTCTGTTGTTGATAGGTAAACTATCAACCTGTCTCCTCAGAACTAATGCGTAAAGCTTTAAACGTCACTCCTTCCATCACAAAATCATCTTCAGGTAAAGTAAAACTCCAGCTTTCAAACTTGACCCCAAAGACTGTCAGCGTACTGCTGTTATCTGGTAAAGCTGGATTTTTCAGCGAGATGACAATATTAAAAGAAGGCTGAGGAATTGCGCCGGTAGGAGGAGGACTCGTCGCCCCATCACCTAGGAGTAAGTGTAACAGGGCTCCATTGATGTGCGCGCGATCGATAAAACCCGAAACGCTAATATTACCCGGACGTAATTCTGTAGCAAAGCGTTTTCCTAATTCGTGATAAGGTCGTAATTCGTTTTCTACCTTAACCTGAACATTTTGTAAACGTCCCACCACGCTAGATAATTCGTACTGGCCTATCAAAGCTTCTGCTAATTTCCCCTCGACAGATTCTTGATTATCGACAGCTAAAACCAGCGAAGCATCCGAGCCGCGAAAAACATTGACATTAGGCATAATTTTCTCTTCTATTCAGGGCAAAAATTCTTGAAATTCCCGTTTTTGCGATCGATGTATCCTTGATCTATCCTAGATACATTGTCACTTGAATAAAATCAATACTGAACGTCGGTTGCAGAATCATTTTCACGGCAACTTCCCCAGCAATTTCTTGTCGGCGAGTAGCAGAAACTTCCAGTTGATAACTTACCAGAGATTCGCTGTCTACCATACTGGTAAGAAACGCATCCAAGGTAGCTTTCATTGCTCCTCGCACGCGATCGTTATTCAGCTTGCCAATATAAGGATCGCAAGAGGAGCGCACTCCATAAATTGCATAGTCAACAATGCGGCGCGTGGTGATTTGATTCCAAGGACTATCGGCTGTGGTGATGCCTTTGACGATTCGATATCCACTGCGGGCTTCCACCGTCAAGACTTTTTTTTGCACCAGTTCTTTTAGCTGAGCATTGTTAAACTCAGTGGTGATCCCTTCAATACTCAGAGTTTTATTAGTGGGGCTAGCTTGCACGTTCAAAGAAGCAATTAAGCCAGCTATAGCAGCCGCTAAATAACCCCCAGGAAGTTTGTGTTGCTTGCCTTGAGAAGTCATCAAAATTCCTGGTGCTGTAAAGATCAGCCGACCTTCATCATCGCTGAGATTGTGGCCGCTAATTTGCGCTAAATCGTCTTTACCGTTTTTAAACCCACTACCAATAATTCCAATTCTTTCGCGTTTAATTTCGGCCGTAGTGTTCAAATGTCCTTTGAGGGCATCTACCATCCCGGCTTGGTTAGCATCTTGCCCCGCTAGGACAACTATATTGACAATTTTGTTTTCTAATAGTGCTAAACTTTCTTGATAAGCATCAGTGGTTGCTCCCGAAGTTCGCACTGCATAAACCGTCTGTCCGCCATTTTTATAAATCAATTCCAAGGCGCGAACTAAAGTTAGTTCGTCTCGATCTCCCCCTTGCCATTCATTGCTCTCACCAAAAATTTCTTTAGCTTCCGAAAGACTACTGAGTAATGTTACTTCATTCTCAGTACCCTTACTGGCAGTACCAACAATACCAATATTCCCTGTAGCAACTCCACTGGGCGCAATTAAGCCTTCGGGGCGCACTTCAACGTAAGTGCCAGGTAAAATAATTGTTTGAGCCATAAAATATCTTTTGTATTTCTCAGAACTATTTATCTCACATGAATGTTATTTTGAATAAAAAATGTAATAAAACTTATTATTGTTCAAGTTTGGTGATGGTTTCAAACTGAATCTAAGAACTAAGCTACCGAAGATGATGCGATCTCAAATCCGGTAGCATCGGAATTAATATTACTCACAGCCAGGACACTCAAGCGTGCCCATTGGTGACAACTTAAGACTGAAAGCCTTGGAATCTCTCGTTTTTAGCTGAGTCTAGATCCCCCTAAATCCCCCTTAAGAAGGGGGACTTAAAGAGGCTTCCTGTCCCCCCCTTCTTAAGGGGGGTTAGGGGGGATCTGGCCTTAATAGTCAAACAGCATTCTCTGACTGGGTTTGACGTTAAGTTGACACCAATGGGCAGTGCCGTGTCCCTACAATTAATCACGGTAGTCCAAGGACACTGCCGTGTCCTCTATCTATATCATTCCGGTGCAACCGGAATTGATGTGAGTCATTGAGATTTTTTAGTAAAACTTAAAAAAGTCAAAAGTAAGAAAGCTTTCAGTAAAAACAAGGTTTTTTAGTCTCAACTTTTAACTTTTGACTGGTTACACATTGAGTATTCAACTCAAAACTCAAAACTTCTAAGGCGCCGCCGCCGCCCTACGGTTGGCGACAACCAGATTTGCCTGATACTCTGCCGCTTTTTGCTGAGCCTTTTGATGGTTCGGGCTGGTTGGTGGC
>Ga0316607_1000632_pt1 | contig 12016 bp, 7 predicted proteins | sample MIS2016062E_MG_FD_207674 | JGI IMG/M metagenome (GOLD analysis project Ga0316607, IMG submission 207674) | Microbial mat bacterial communities from Middle Island sinkhole, Lake Huron, Michigan, United States - MIS.2016.062E | ecosystem: Environmental > Aquatic > Freshwater > Lake > Sediment...
CTACTTTCTATCGTTTTTTGCAGGACTACAAACAACCCCATATCAGGTTTGCCACCAAGATTGCATAAAGTTTGCAGTGCTTCCGCTGTGTAAGGAATTAAACCTGGCAGGCTTTTGGGCAAACTATCAGATGACTTGTAGGAACCTAAATAGACATTAATTACCTTGTAATGATTAGCCGCAGCTAGGTTGTAAAAAAAAGAAGGTTGATAATTATACAGTCCGTGATTTAAAAACCCTTGGATTGGCAGTACATGAATCATCAGTCCGCCCACTGCACATAAATTGTGGATATTCATAAAACAGCGGTACTGATCGAAGCAATGTTCTGTTGTCCCGTGATTGGTAACTAAATCAAATTGTTCGGTAAATCCATAAACTTGTTGAATATCTTTATTTAGGTCAAATACTAGAGCATTGTGGCGACCATCTGCATCAATACATTGGTGAAGTTCTAATCCCATACTTTGATAAAGGATTTTAGCTGTCACAGGTGTTTCTTGAGTAAGCGTGTAGCCAAAAAGGTGCTCTAGCAGTTGAGAAATATGCTCTCTATCAACAGTGATATCCTGCGAACCTAATTCTATCACACTCTTAAAATTGTTGAAGTAACTATTTTGACGCAAGTGGTGATAAAGATAGAAAACTGGAACTCCTATTCCCATTTTTTTAGACCTCGTGTAAGAATGGTTTAATTTCTAATGCCTTACCCCAGACATTCTTGGCTTCTTCCGACCTACCTTGCTGATGTAAAGCTTGACTTTAGATTACAATAAGCTTCAGCCAAGGTAGGGTCAATTTCAATGGCTTTATAATAGTATTTAATGGCCACATCAAGCTGACTTTTATAACAACATAAGCTACCCATATTTGCATTGAATTTAGCATTATTTGGCTCCATTTCTACTGCTTTTAAGTACAATTCGTATGCTTCTTCTATTTTTGTTATTTTAAAAAAATCAGATCCAACTTTTGCGTACTCTTTCGCAAACTCTGGTGCTACCAAGGGGATCTGTTCTCGATTTTCAGTTTGAGCTAAATACTCATTATAATTAGGCAAAATACTGTGATTTATATAATGATTATCATAGGGCATAGAAAAGGTGTTTTCCCACTTTTTTTGCAAAACCACATACATTACCATATTTGTGTGTTCACTATCTATGAAAAACAAAAAATCCATAACTTTTTCCGTATAAGGAATGAGTTTGGGAATACTATAAGAAAAAATATCTCCAGGTCGATAAATACTTAAGTAAACCTTAATTATTTGATAGCAATTAACAGCCGCTAGATTGTAGAAAAAAGAAGGTTGATAGTTATACAGTCCATGATTGATCCATCCCTGGATTGGGAGTACATGAATCATTAATCCTCCCGCTCTACATAAATTATGGATATTCATAAAACAGTGGTACTGATCGAAGCAATGTTCTGTTGTACCATGATTTGTAACTAAATCAAATTGTTCGATAAATCCATAAACCTGTTGAATATCTTTATTTAAGTCAAATACTAGAGCATTGTGGCAACCATCTGCATCAATACATTGATAAAGTTCTAATCCCATACTTTTATAAAGGGTTTTAGCTGTCACAGGTGTTTCTTCAGTAAGAACGTAGCCAAAAAAATCCTCTACCAGTTGAGAAATCTGTTCCTTATCAAAAGGGATTTCCTGCGAACCTAATTCTATTACACTCTTAAAATTGTTGAAATACCCTTGTTCGCGTAGGTGTTTATACATTAGAATAGTTGCAATTCCAATTCCCATAATGATTACTGGTATCCTTTTATGTATTGATCGTCTCTCTTAAAAGAGCAGTTAGATATAACAGCCCTTCCTACTCTACCAGATTCTAAATCTCCTAGAGCAGAATTTATTTCATCCAAAGAGTAACTATCGGTAATCATCTTCTCAAGTGGCAGCTTTCCAGCTTGATATAGCGTAACATATCTGGGGATATCTCGATCCGGGTTCGTTTCTCCCCCCCAAGTTCCCAATACTCTTTTACCGCGAATTAGGTCAAAGGGGTCGAGGCTAATCCTCTCCCCTGCTGGCAAGTTTCCGGCTAGCACAGCTAATCCTCCTGGGGCGCAGACGGAAGATATCGCCATTTCCATCGTCTGTCTCCTCCCAGCGGCCTCGATCGCATAATCAACTCCCTTACCCCCTGTTAGTTCCTCCAATACCTGCTGTACGTCCTGAGTTTGGGCATTAATGGCGTGTGTCGCCCCCAACGCCTTGGCCTGTTCTAACTTGTGGTCAAAAATATCCACTGCAATAATCAAAGTAGCATTCATCAGGTTAGCGGCTAGAACGGCACTCAACCCAATACCACCTACCCCAAAGATTACCACACTGCTGCCCGGACGTACTTGTAGGGTATTTAATACAATACCAGCACCAGTAGGAATGGCACAGCCCAGCAAAGCGGCCTCTCGCAGTGGCATGGTTTCAGGGATGGGCGTTAGGCGATTTTCGGAAATGATACCATACTGTAAAAATGTACTGATGGCTCCTGAATTGACAATGCCGTGACTACCTTGGTACTGAGTCGAGGGAATATCTGCACCTGAACCTTTGATCCAGGAAAGAACGGCGCGATCACCCTCCCTTACCTTCTTCACACCTGATCCTACTTCCCGAACGATACCAGCACCTTCGTGCCCCATTGTGTGGGGTAAGAAGCGATCTTGTCCCCGTTTCCCCCGCGCTTCCAACAGTTGGCTGTGGCAAACTCCACTATGGGTGATTTCTACCAGGACTTGACCAGGTTTAAGCGTCGGTAAGGTTAACTCCTCAATTTGGAGGGGCTGATTAAGTTCGTAGAGGACGGCTGCTTTAGTTTTCATTCTGCAATAAACCAGTAGTAATCGCCTGTGTAGCCCACTTCTTCAAATAGCTTAACCCAATCTTCAGTAGACATGAAGGTTTTGGCTGTTAAATACCATTTGCTCATGGCCTCTTTTTCAGATTCATTCCGCCAAGAATCGACAGTAATAAAGGCATGACCGCGAGTGACTCGCTGAATTTCTCTGAGGGATTGCTTACATTCTTCTAAAGGTAGTTGGTGAACGGTATTGATGCAAATTACCAAATCGAAAGAGTTATCTGGATATGGTAACTCTTTGGCATTGCCAAGCTGGAGATAGGATTTGACTTCTTCTTTGGCATTGGCTAAGGCATACTCGGAAATATCAATACCAGTGATATTGAGCTTCGGCATTAGCTGTTTGAAATCGTACAGCATGAAACCTTTGGCACAGCCTACATCCAATAAACTGGCATCTTCAGCTAAGTTGTAATAGTCTCTAAACCGCTGGACAGTGGCTTGCCAGAAGCGGGGGTGGTAGTCGTAGCCACCGTAGCCGTAAATGCGATCCCCGTCAAAATATTCCTTGCCGTACTGCCCGGAAATGGAGCGTAGTTCTTCTGTTAACTGTTTACCCCGCTCTTCGATGGGGCGCTTGGTGCGGGGGTACTGATCCATCAGGTTGATTTCGGTCACTTTATTGATATCTCCTTCTCTCCGGGGTTAATTTGTTCATTAGACATCTTGCGAAACTAGCTGAAACGCTTATAATTCCGTACATAAGAATCAGGGTTTGAAGGACTTTCGCAAGATATCTATTGTTTTTGGCGAGTTTGTGGTAGTAATCACGCTGAAATTGGCTGGCAAATCTATAAGAAATTGATTTCCTGATTTCAGCATGACATCAGAACAGCTTGATTTGTCGCTCAATCACATTTTACCAGTATTATGCAACTGTGCGTTCGCGCTTCTGGGCTGGCAAATCTACTTCAGCAAATTCTAACATCTCTGCAAACTCCTGAATTCGGCGTTGCCAATAAGAGGATTCTGAGACAATGCTTAGAAACTTCTGTTGATAAAAGCTCATTCTTTCTTGGTTGCCCAGTAGCTTGTAGCCTTTCACCAAACCAGCACACATTGACGCATCATAGGGATAACCCCAATGAATAGACTCAAACCAGCGAACTATCTTGGCTGGATTTCCCCCTGGAGCAAAATTGGGATTGTCTAGGAAGTTGGCGACAAAGTTGAAGGTAAACCAAATCTCTTTTAACTGTTCGCGACTGGGTACTGAGTCGTAGGGAAAGTTAAAAATGTCTTTGCCTGTGAGAATATGCGAAGTTCCCTTACCAGCAAGTATGCCAAATTCGCCGCGTTTGGACGAGCGACCGGGGTTGAGGGTTTTGTCGTAGTTTTCGACTTCACAGCCGTCATCTCCCAACTCTTGGAAAGCCGAAAACATTTCTGTCCCTTTTAGGGGTTGGCAGATGTAGATGCTTGCCCAGTCCCAGTTGAGTTCGCGGGCAAAGTTGTAGGTATCCATCATTTGCCCAAAGGTTTCGTTGGGAAAACCGATGATGAAGTTGCCACTGAGGAAGACTTCGGGATACTTCTTAAAGAGTTTACTCTTTTTTAGTAGGGCTGGCTTGGTTGTGGGCTTCTTGACCAGTTTGAGCATTTCGTCATTCCCGGTTTCAATCCCAACTTTAAATGCCTTGAGCCCGGATTTGACCATCCAGTACATGATCTCTTCCGTGACGGCAACGGCAATGAGCCCGTTATTGCAAACCCATTCTAGTTCGGGAACTTCTTCGGCCAGCCGCTTAAAGAGTTCTAGGGAGCGATCGGCATTAAACAATAAGTCATCGTCAAGCCAGTCAATTTGTTTGATGCCTTTTTCCCGCACTAAAAATTTTATCTCCTCAATTACGCTTTCTACTGAGCGCTGTCTCACCCCCTGTCCGTTAAAGTCGCGAACGGTACAGAAAGTACACTGAGCACGACAGCCACGATTGCTCAAAACTGTGGCAAAACTTTTTTCTTCGCCGTTGTAGCGGGAGAAGGCAGCTAAGGAACCATACTTGTGATAGTTTTGGATGTCTAGGAGGTCGTAATAGGGTCTAATGTCTCTGTCCCAATCTTCTACGCCAGGCCCTGGTGTACCCAGTTCATAGACTTGACCGCCATATTCAAAAGCTGCTCCCCAAGGGAGAGACACGGCTTTCCCTGTTAGACAGGACTCCATAAAAGCCTTGAACTGGGTTTCTCCCTCTTTGCGGAAGAGAATATTGCAAAGCTTTTTAGTCAGTAGTTCTTTATAGTCATAGCTGGCTTGAACGCCGCCTGAGAGAATAGGGAGATTCGGAAAGTTTTCTTGAATGAACCGCACTAAGTCAACAAAGATGGGCATCGTGCTGCCAAACATACAGGTGATGACAACATAGGGGTCATTTTCAGGATTAATGTTGTTGAGGAGAATTTCTTGCCAAGTGCGTTGGTAAGAAAATTCATTCGATTGAGCAGCCCGCAGGATTTCATAGTTGAGGTCTATCACCTGGATATCTATTTGGGGATTGACTTCCCTGGCGATCGCTGCCAGATGAAGTAATCCGATGGGGGGATAAGCATAGTAGCCTCGATTTCTGGCAGTCGCTACGTCGAAGACATCTTCGGGAACCAGTTGCGGGTTGATGAAAATAAGCTGCTTGGGATTGAAAAATTCCAGATTGTCTAGGAAAGACTGAAAGGCTGCTGACAGTTCGCGGGCTTTGTCGGCTGGAACCTGTAAGGTTTCGGTTTGGCTAGGGGTTAAGGTACTCATAATTATGTTTTTTGGGGATACAACAACAGAACGCTATATTTTTAGAATTAAAAACCAGGTGGGATTAGCTGTTTATTTGCCCAAATTCTGCATTATTGGATGGTTTTCTCCTAATTCTTGTAAACTCTAAACTATCTGACTGCAAATACTTGCTTTCTTGATAATTTCTTCGAACTCTAATTTTTAATCAGGTAAACTTTCCCAATTCTGTATGTAATCTCCTCCGTGAGCGGTTACTGCAAATTTTCCTAAAAAAGACTCAACTAACTCATCAAATGAATAAATTGAGTCTGTGTTTTTTTGATAGACTCTAGGAATGCCAAAATACTCTATCCGATTACGAACATTAAGCCGTCCTATTTCTTGAAATCCTATCTTTTTCAACAAATCATCGTAGTTTATTGAATGTCGATTTGGTTTAAGCTTTCCGCTATCGCGGATGTAAAAATATCCTCCTTGACGCAGAACTCTAGAGGCATGAGACATTAGCCACAAAATGCCGGAGAAGCTAACTTCATTAAGAACCCAGGTTGCTGTAACTAGGTTGATGGATTGTTCCTGAATTAAAGGAAAAAACCAAGATGGACAATGTTTAATTCTATAGTTATTTTTCTCATTCAATTCAACCGAAATAGATTGAAGATCCATCTCAAAATTTTCACATTCTATGAGGTCGAGATAAGCCCCTGGAGAGGGAGACATAAAACGCAAAAAATGTCGCTGCACTGCATAGCTTTTCGGGCTGGCTTCCAGAGCATAAAATTCCGAATTATCCCAAGCTTTTAAGCTATAAATTGAATGGTTGCCCAAACCAGAACCAATATCGAGGTGCTTGATTTTACCTTCTAGATCATTGCAGTAAGTTTTAATGAAGCAATAGTCTTGCGTTCGGACTAAAGCATTAGAGACAATATTTGTTTCTAAATTATAAGCAGACAAAGGCAGTACCGGGAAAAAATGCTTGCAAAACTGGCGCATTTGCTTCTCACAATGCGCTTTAATCTGTTCGTAATCACAGGTCAATATTTCATCTGGAGTTGGATACTGTTCATAAAACATTGAAATGTAAGGTATGATTGACTGACTATCTGAAAGACTGTCAAAATAATGGCGTTCTCCATCAACCCATACAAACGGATGACCTATTCTGTGAAATTTATCTCCACCGATCCAGCCTTGTCGCACCATCGCTCGGTTTAAAGACTGCACAATATCGTTCATAGCAATTGCTCTCCTAGCGTACTTCAATATTTAAGTTATCATGCTTATCGCAAAAGGTAAACATACTTTTGTGAAAAAGCTTGTCCTAGCCGACTACCGTTGTAGCTGCCATGCGTCACTGACAGCATCTTAAACTGTTCCTGCAAATATTCATCCTCTTCCGTATAATTAATTGTACCATCTAATCGCTTGAACATTTCCCAAACCAGGTCGTTGATTTCCTCTGGTGTATTGTCTACTACGACTACCCCAACTGAAGAAAAGTATTTAGTGAATTCCCGGTACATCAGTGGAGAATCTAATATCTCTGCAAAAGTAAGATAGCGATTTTCTTTTTGAGACCAGTAAAGCTTAGGAATAAATATATTTTTGGGATAGCTGGGGGGAAGTCCCATCGGAGTCCAGTTAGTTAGAGCGCAAGGGACACCAAAGGTATGCGGAACTAAACTCAAGCCTGAAGTTGTGCCTATAAAAAAGTGACTGGATGCACAAAGAAAAATATCCATCCAATCACTCTTAAATTCGCTGTGGGCATAGTCTATAACTCGCTCCATCTTGGGCAGCGTTTTCATGGTTGGGTCTCCCATGCGAATTACCCAGCCACCACGCGCTGTAATGGATTCAACTGCTAACAAGTAACTATTAATATCAGCATCGCGGGTGGCAGGATGTACTTTATTCCACTTCCCGTGAAAACCCGGCTCTCGAACGTGCAGACCAACAAACCAAGCATTTTTTGGTACGCCGAGCTTTTGCAAGCAATCCCAGCCCTGCTCGGCATCTGAAGCTGATAAAGAGAGCAATGGCGGACGATTTTCAGCTTCCCACTGCTTGTAAACAACCGCAGCAGCTTGACTAGCGGACATCAGTGTCTTCCCATTAGGTAAAGTAGCAGCCCAATAGTAGTCTGTGATGTAATTTGCTAATTGGCCGGAAACCGGCATTTGCGAAGGATCGGATACGAATTCTATATAACGGCTCCAGTAGTTCAAGAAAGATCGGTTAGGCACTTTAGTGTCTGGAGTCACCAGCATCATAATTTTTTGGGCTGGCTTCCAGCCCAGCATCATCATCTTCAGATAAACATCTAAACAAGCAATGTGACCGAGGGCTAAGAGCCAACTGCGAGGGTCGAGCAACCGAATTTGCAACGTATCTAATTGATGCTCTTTAGCAAATTTATTTTGCGCTTCAATTGCTGTGTGCCATGCTTGATTTGCTTCATCGATCTTACCGCTGATAAATAACTGAGACCCCATTGCCAAATATGTATGTATCCAGTCTGGCTTGGGAGCGATCGCCTGTTGAAAGCTGGCAACTCCCTCATCATGTTTTCCATACTGCAAAAACGCTGTTCCGAGACCCAAGTATAGTTCTGCGGCATCGGGCTGAATCGCGATCGCTTTTTTGTAGAGAGCAATTGCGTCATCGAACTGACCGGATTCTAAAAAGAAATATGCAACTTGCGTGTGCAAAGGTGCTGAATTGGGTTCAAGATCAAGCCCCTTCCGAAGGCTTGCTCTTGATTCTTCCAGCTTGTCTTGCTTTAACAAGGTATTTCCGAGTTGGATGTGTGCTTGTGCCCACTCTGGTTGAATGTCTGTGGCTTTCTGAAACCTATCTGTTGCCTCTTCCAGTTTGTCCTGCTTGAAAAGGGCAGTTCCAAGATTAAAGTGTACTTCTGCCCAATCTGGTTTAATAGCAACTGCCTGCCGATAACTCTTAATTGCCTCATCTATTTTCCCCTGCTGTGCCATTGCATTTCCCTGAGCGTAATGTGCTTCTGCTAAAATATTTTGCCCGGGTAGGGGGATTGCCTGCTGGTAATTCTCAATTGCCTCATCTATCTGACCGCGCTCTGCTAGTTCCTTGCCCATTTGGAGCAGAGCTTTCCCCAAGCTATCGCTAGACTTGCTAGAGTTGGGATTTAATTCAATTGCACGACGGTACGCGGCAATTGCTTCTTGGAGGCAAAATGAGGAGAGCGAGAATTTTAATAGGGATGCAAACTCTGGGGATTGACGGAATCCAGAGACAAGTTCTTGACGAGTCATACCTTCTCCAAGATGCCGAATATAGTGATTTTTGCCCTCCATGTCTGGTGTTCGTTTCAAGTATGTAAGATAAGCTTTCTCTACAAAATCTTCATTATTGAGTCGCTCGCTTATCTGCAAAAACAATTCGTCATCAAGGTAGCAAAGCTCAGTTAGAGAGTCTTGCTTTTTATCGGAATGTAGCGATTTGTCTAATCTTTTGCATAGTTCTATGTCTTCCTGTAAAGATTCTAGGTTAAAGCCAATAGCCAATTGATAAAAAGTTTGACCATACTTGTTGTAAAATCCATAATATTTTTGATTAAGCTCGATCGCGTAACGATAAAAAAGAATTGCCTGGTCGAAATGACCGAGTTTTGCCCAAACGTCTCCTAAATTATGGTAAGACCAAGCAGATTTAGGGTTAAGTTCTATCGCCATACGGTAAGATGTGGCTGCGTCATCCCAGCGACCTAGCAGTGCCAATACTTCCCCCATATTGTGGTGATACAAGTAAAATTGTGAGTTTTGTTCAATTGCTTTCGAGTAGAAAGCAATTGCTGCCTCTAATTGACCTTCCTGCTTTAGTTTATTGGCAGTCTGAAAGTAGTTTTCTGTTACTTCTTTAAATTGGGGTAGCATCTTCATAATTTGATTCATTTTGTTGATGTTCAGGAATATTTATCTTTCGGCCCATCCAAATCTTTCTAGCATACGCTTAGGAATCATGCTAGAAGATTTTTCTGCCTGTTCTGCTGTGAATACTTCCCGCCACTCGTCAATCCTTCCTTTCCGGTGATGAGTTCCCTGCTTAAATTCTGGTTTTTGGGGGAATTTAAAGCGAGATTTTTCTATTTCATAAAAATCCAAAATTGACTGAAAAAAACCTTGAGGATTACTTGCTAAATCTTCATGCCTAGTAAATAGGATTTTCGGATAAAATGAAGGGTTTGCTTCAGCGTCTAACCAACCTTCTATCCATTTAATAGCCTGGGGCAAATAAAAATTATTTATTTGCCAAGTGATCTTATCTGTCAGCGGCATAAAAAAATAGTTTTCTGGGAACCATGAAAATGATATCAAATAATGTGATGCCTGCTCTTGACCTTTATCAATCATCTCCCTATATAGGTTATCCCAGTAGTGTATTAGGGATAGAAGTCCTTGACGCGGATCGCGAATATTGACTACTAGCCTATCTACTACCATACTTATAGTAAATAAATTCCAATCGTTAGCATTAGTATGATTAGCCGCCATTATACAAGATACTGACTTCTTAAATAATTCTGACGATTGCACTTTCCAGTAATAATCAGGCCAAACACCTTCTACGCACAAATGCTCAGGTGAATAGGGTGGTAAACTCAATCCATCCATTAAGGAATTCATAATATAGACAGTGCCAGATTTGGGTAAGATGCACAAACATATTGTCCCTATTTCCCCTTGATTTCGGGCTTCGGCTAACTTAATTTGGTTTGACCGATAATAGCTGCGTAGTGCTTCATCTCGTTTGCCTTGTAAGAGAAGGTTATTCCCCAATTGGAAATGAGTTTCTACAGAGTTAGGGTTAATTTTTATAATCTCTTTGCAGTAGTAGATTGCTTTTTCTAGCTGGTTGTTCCGTCGCATTGCTTCAGCTAGCTTAGATAATGCTTCTACAAAATCTGGTTTAATCCTAATAGATTGCTCATAGTTTTGAATTGCCAGATTCAACTGACCTTGATCGAGCAGAAAATTTGCCAAATTGTAGTGAGATTCTACTAAGTTGGGATTATGAGCAACTACCTGCTGGTAAATTTGAATTGCCTGACTAATTAACCCCTGCTTACTTAGTACCCAGGCTAAATTATTTACTTCCTTCCATTGACCTTGTTTAGCATGGATCTGAATTAAGCGCAAATATACTTCCCAGTTATCAGGAGCGAGATCGAGGAGCTTTTGATAGGCTTCCACAAGATCAGGATTTAATTCGATAACACGCTTGTAGGCTTCTATTGCTTCTGCTTTTTGATTTTGGTTCGCTAATTGATTTCCTAATTCAAACCAAACTTCCCAATTTTCGGGTTGAAGCTGGAGGATTTTTTGGTAGCCTTCTACAAATTCTGGATTAAGTTGAATAACTGGCTGGTAAACATCTATGGCCTTAGCACAATCTAAATAAGTTCGCTGCCTCAATGCCTCTGCTAAATTGTAGTGATTTTTATAATCGTCTGGAGCCAGGTCTACATTTTTTTGATAGCAGGTTATCGCTTCATCCCAGCGACCCAGTTTCGCCAAGGATTCGCCCAAATTTTGGCATGAAGAAATTGAGTTTGGATTAAGTTCTAAAGCCTGTTGGTAGGCATAAACAGCTTCATCCCATCGACCTAGTTTTGCCAAGGTTTCTCCCAAGTTGTGATAAGAAGCATAAAAATCCGGGTTCTGCTCTAGGGCGTTTTTATAGTAAGCTATCGCTTCCTGTAATAAGCCTTCTTGTCTGAGTTTATTAGCTTCTTCAAAGTAGTTGGTCATCTTTTTTATTAAACCTTAAACCTTAACTATTTGCACTGAACTTAATTATCTTTTAATAACCATGCCCTGGGATGTTGGAAGTTCTAAAATGGTATATCCCCTTTCCCGGAACCATTCATCTTCTGCATTCCTTTGGTTTTCGTGGTCGATAAAACCATAATCATCAAAGATAATTATACCACCAGATACAACACGCTCGAACAAAGTATTGAGTACACCTATTTCTGCATTAGGAGAATTTAAATCTATATGAAGATAAGAAATCTGAGACGGAGAATTTTCTGCGAGTATGTCAGGCAATACACCTTTAACAACTCGAACCTTTTCAAATTTTTCAAATCTTTGCCTCACTGTTTCGTAGAGATTTGGTATCTTATACGCTCGGTCAGCATAATCCAAAAAGTATGGATTTGTAGGGAAATCTTCTGGAGACGAGTATTTATCAGAGAAACCTTCAAAGGTATCATACAGATAAAAGTTTTTCTCAACTTTCGTCAAGTCTACACAATTAGCTATAACCCAACTCATATCTCCTTTAAATACACCGCACTCTACAAAATCTCCGACAAGATTTACTGCATTTCGGGCTGCCCAAACTAAGGTATGTAGCC
>Ga0316607_1000635_pt1 | contig 11982 bp, 6 predicted proteins | sample MIS2016062E_MG_FD_207674 | JGI IMG/M metagenome (GOLD analysis project Ga0316607, IMG submission 207674) | Microbial mat bacterial communities from Middle Island sinkhole, Lake Huron, Michigan, United States - MIS.2016.062E | ecosystem: Environmental > Aquatic > Freshwater > Lake > Sediment...
TGCTGGCGAAAATTACCGGTTTGTTATTATAATAAACCGAATAAGAAGGTTGACCATCAGTAGTTAATTCAAAATTTACGGAAATTTTGTTTGATGGAGATTTAATGTTTTGCGAATAAACCATATTCATTACAAAAATTAAAGAAAGAGAAAGAAAATTTTTCATCGGTTTGTATTTATTGTTTTTCATCGGTCAGATGACCCGAACGAAGTGAACGGGCGAAGCAAACACCCTTAATCATATCCCTCTGTGCCAATACTATTGTCATGGGTGTTTCATTTATTGATTGTTAAATTGAAGAATATTTTATACTATTTTTTCAATATTTTAACCCGATAAGTTTCGCTATTTGTTTTTAATTCCACTATATATAAACCTGATTGTAAGTGCTTTGGTAAATTAATAGTTTCGGTGAAATTACTTATTTTGGTTGCAAATATTTGTTTCCCTGACACATCAAATATATGAATTTCTGCGGTCGTTTTTTCTCTGAAAGAAATTGTAATCTTGTCATCGAAAGGGTTTGGATATACAGTAATTTTATCATTATTAGAAAAATCATCTATTGATAAAGCTTGAAGATCCAATGGCCAATTATAGGTTGAGAACCAATCGACACCCAAATTTTCTGGCAAAGATGCCAATCCGAATAACATTGTAGAATAATCTATTGCTTGAATATAGTATGCTCTTGCTGCTGTATCATTTCGTTTATAGCGCCATAAAACTTTTTTTGTAGCGTTGCTTGGAAGACCATATACTGAAGCACCATTCCCATTATTATAGAGACTTAATAAGTCAGTTTTTGCATTAGAATATATTGGACTAAAACCAGCAATGATATGAGGTGAAACGATTTTGTTGGGATTATTGTTGATTTTGTCGGCAGAATATCCACCACCTGGAATCTCTCCGGCACCTAGTCCCCATTCATAACTATTAGGTGCACCATTATTTGTTGCAAATAATTTATCTGCGTTTAACCAATTATTAAAATAGAACATATAATTGGCATCATTTTTAAAAAAATTGACAAAATAATAACAAAACTGTGGGATAAAACAAGACAAATAGCCCCCATCGGACAGGGTTGTATAGCCTGAATAATTTGGTCTTGAAATTGGAGCTGTTGTTGGATTAGCAAAATAAGTATTCCAAAATGTTTGAGATTTAGCATATCCCGGATTTGCAGCATTTGTGTTTTTGGCTAACCAAGCCACCAGCATATATTCATTAAAAGGGTTAGTAAAAGCACTTCCTGTATTTCCTGATTGATCTAAAACCATGGCCATCTGCGTAGGATAAATTGCTTTTGTATAATCCATCGCACTTAGCAAAATATTTACATTCGATACAATTGTTGTATTGGTAGAAAAATAGTTTTTGCACATTTGCAGTCCCATGGCAAAAATGGCATTGTCTATGGTACTGTATTCATAAGACCAACTTCCATCTTGATTTCCATTGTCCCATCTAAAATAACGAGGAAACATTCCTGCTCCATTTATTTTTCCATTATTCTTAAAATCAATAAATTTTTGTGTGGTCGCAATGACTTGACTTGCAGTTGGTTCCCAATTTGTTGCGTCTCCTGTTTTTATATACATAGCATCAGCGATACACAAAGACATAAGCCCGATTCCATTCGCTGCAATAGCGGCAGGTTTAGCTCCAGCTCCATCCAATGCTAATGCATCCAGATAAACTCCATTCGATTGTCTGATATCCTTATACAGTTTATAACTATTTTGAAAAAGCTCATCGATGAAAGTAGTGGAAGCACCATTTAAAACATTAACATTTACTGCAGTTAGCTCAGAATTATTTACTACTTGACAATTAGCAGTTTGCATATAAACCACTGACAAATACAGGACAGAAGTAGCGATGATTTTTTTTAAATTATTCATTATATTATAGTTTATTATTTTTATTTAAAAAGGGATAAATCCTAAATTTATGCTAAAAGCAAAAAGTTTAAATCACTTCAATGTTTGTTTTCAAAATCAGATTTTAGCTTTAGTCATGATTATAAAAAATGGCAATTGATATAAGTAAATAATTCTATTCAAAAAACCTCTGGAACTTATTGTACCAGAGGTCAATTACTAAATAAACTAACCAAAATTTATTTAACCAATTCAAAATTTGCTTTTATGTCTGTATCTGAATTTCCGCCAACGAAAACTTCAAAACTTCCGGCTTCGGCTTCGTTTTTCATCTCGATAGTGTAAAATTTTAAATCTTCGGATGAAATTTCAAAAGAAACGGTTTTGGTTTCTCCAATTTTTAAATTTATTTTTTCGAAACCTTTTAATTCTTTAACGGGTCTTGTTACAGAACCCACTAAGTCACGAACATAAAGCTGAACCACTTCATGGGCTTCATAATTTCCTGTGTTTTTAACCTCTACACTCACTTTCAGTTTCTCGTTAAACTTGATTTTATTGGACGAAATTTTAAAATTTGAATACTCGAAAGTGGTGTAACTCAACCCAAAACCAAAAGGATACAAAGGACTATTGCCCACATCGGTATATTGAGATTTGTATTTTTGTTCTGGATCTGTTGGTCCTAAATACGGTCTTCCTGTGTTTTTGTGATTGTAATACAATGGCAATTGACCCACTTTTCTAGGAAAGGAAATGGGCAATTTTCCGTTTGGATTATTCGCTCCAAAAAGAGTTTGCGCAATCGCATCACCGCCACGAGTTCCAGGCCACCAAGCTTCAAGAATAGCATCCATATTGTCGTTTTCCCAAGTGAGAGTCAAAGGTCTTCCGTTAAATAAAACAAGAACAATTGGTTTGCCTAATTTTTTCAATTCGGTCAAAAACTCTTTTTGCAATCCCGGCAAATCGATGTTGGTTTGAGAAGCCGCTTCGCCAGTCATATTCTCTCTTTCACCCATTACGGCTACAATAACATCGGCATTTTTGGCATTATCCAATGCTTTTTGCATCCAATCTCTTTTGGTACTTTGGATTTCGACTCCTTGATCGAAAGTCACATTGGATACATTTTTCAAATAATTGGTAACCCCTTCTTTGACACTAGTTGCAAAACCTGAACGGTCACCCAATGCTGCCCAAGAACCAATAATATTATATTCATCACTTACCAATGGCCCAACGAAAGCTATTTTTTGGTTGGCTTTCAATGGCAAAATGGAGTTACTATTTTTTAACAAAACCAATGATTTTTTGGCAATTTCTAAACTGGCATCCAAAAATTCTGGTTTGTAAATGGTTTCTTTTTCACGTTTCTCATCAGAATAGCGATATGGATCTTCGAATAATCCTAAATCGTATTTTACGTCCAAAATTCTTTTGCAAGCATCATCAATTTGTGCTAAAGTTACTTTGCCCTCGTCGTAGGATTGCTTGGTATAATTCATATAAGCAGCACTTACCATATCCAAATCGACTCCAGCTTGTAAGGCTAATTCTCCCGCATTTTTATTGTCGGTTGCAAAACCGTGAGCCACTAATTCATTAATGCCCGTATAATCAGACACCACAAGTCCGTCGAATTTCCATTCGCCTTTCAATACATCCCGAATCAAGAATTTACTTCCTGTCGATGGAACTCCTGCAATTTCGTTGAAAGCCACCATAAAAGTTTTTACACCAGCATCAACCGTTGCTTTGAAAGCAGGCAAATAGGTATCACGCAACACCCTTTCGGACATATCGACTGTGTTGTAATCTCTACCCGCTTCGGCAGCACCATAAGCAGCAAAATGTTTGGCACAAGCCAAGATGGTATTATTTTTAGATAAATCATCACCTTGAAAACCTTTGACATTGGCAACAGCCATTTGAATTCCCAGAAAACTATCTTCTCCTGAACCTTCAGAAACCCTGCTCCATCTTGCGTCACGGGCAATATCGACCATCGGTGCAAATGTCCAATGAACACCCGCAGAAGAAGCTTCGGTAGCGGCAATTCGAGCCGCTAATTCTACTGCTTTTGGATCAAATGAAGAAGCCATTCCCAGATTGATTGGAAAAATCGTTTTGTAACCGTGAATTACATCGTGACCAAATAGCAAAGGAATTTTTAACCTGGAGTTTTCTAAATTAATACGTTGAATTTCTCTAGTTTCCCTTGAACCCGTTGCATTAAGAATTGAGCCTACTTTCCCTTGTTGAATTCGGGTGATGAAATTATCACCTGTTTTGGGACCAGTAACCGTGCCATCGGAAGTGAATTGTACCGTTTGGTAAATTTTTTCTTCGATGGTCATTTTCGACATCAAATCGGAAACGAACTCTGCTTTTGGCTTAATTTTAATGGCTTTGCCAGCGTCCTTTTTTTGGCTAAAGCCAAAAAAAGAAACGCATAAAAGCAGTACAATCAGTTTAATTTTCATATTTTTTAATAAATTAATTTTAAAAGTTATGTTGGGTCGAAGAAAAACCTAATTTCTTTAAACCCAGCTTTACTTCTGGGGCTTGCATAAATAAATTCCAAATTAATCCCGTTCTATAATTCTCTACCATTGGAGCAATTGTTCCTTGGTCTATCGCCAAATATCTTGGTGTAACCCAATTATAATGGGGTGAAAATGCATCATAAGGACCAGCAATTCCAACTAGAGTACTCTTTTTTTCATCATACAAATAATGTAAAAATTTCATGCTTTCAGCAGGTGTATATGGAAATGAAGAAAGGGCAGCCGTTGGCGAAATAACTCCATTATCATTATTGGGTTGGTGTGCAGTGTATCCCGTTGTACCATCAGAATTTCTGGTATAACTTGCTGTGAGACCCCAACATTTATCAGAATAACCATTCCATTTATTGGGATTAGCAATGCAAAATTGATTGATGATCTTGGAATGATTTTGTGTCAATGTCCAATAATTAGCATAAGCATCTGTTAATCCACGTGGATCCAATCCCAAATAAGAATAGTGAGACCAAAACAAAGGCCCTACATTTCCTGCTGCCCCATTATAATCCAAAACCACGGGAAAACCATATTGAGAACTTCCATTTACAATTCCTCCGTTTCGTGCCCAACCTTGCTGATAAACTGCAGCAGATATTGGATGTGTTGGAGAAGCTGCACCCAAGACATAAGTTATTAAACATTCATTGTATCCTTCTAATTTGAAATTCATTTGCCAAGCATAAGTGGATGACCAATGCCAATACAAAGCATTTTCGCCTTTGGAGTACCAATCCCATTCTACGCCTTTCCAAAGATTATCTGCTTTGTTAGCTAGGGCTTGTTCATCAATAGTACCATTTTTAAAATATTCTCTAACAGTAAGTAAACCTTGACAAAGGAATGCAGTTTCAACAAGATCACCGCCATTGTCTTTGGTTCCAAATGGAATTACGTGACCTGTTTCACCATTGATCCAATGAGGCCAAGCACCATGAAATCGATCTGCTTTTTCCAGAAAATTTAATGCCATAGTCAGTCTAGAAACGGCTTCAACTCTTGGTAGAAAACCTCTTTCTATACCTACTATTATTGACATTATTCCAAAACCTGACCCTCCTGTAGCCACAATATTGGCTTCAAAACTAGGATTATCTGTAAGATAACGTTCTCTCGCTAATTTTGAATTGGTTTCGGCAAAATCCCAAAAATATTTTATTGCATCTTTTTGAACTTGATTTAATGCTTCTTCATCGGTAAGTGCTGGAATAATTGGCCGAGATACTGGCGCTGGAGCAGGCGCAGGTTTTGCAACGTTGCTACAACCTAAAATAGAAAACAAAAAAAGAAAAGAATACAATTTAATTACCGTCATGTCAATTTCTTAGTTAAATCTGCCAAAGCAATAACTTTGGCAGATTTCAAATTTAATTATTTCTTTTTAGTATATAAAACAGATACTTCACTTGCTGTCAAAGGTGTAGAATACATTCTAAATTGGTCTAAACCGCCAGTCCATGAGTTTTTTAGCCAGTCATCTGCTTTATTATTTATATCATCTTGAGAAAATTCTTGTGGGCCTGCACCAATTTTTAATGATGTGATTTTAGATGGTTCAAGTGAAATTGCTCCATGTCCACTCCAAGATGAAGTAGTTTTGATTGCACCATCAACATATAAAGTCATAACTGAAGTTGTAGAGTCATAAACAAATGCTAAATGATGCCAACCACCATCATAGATGCCAGTCACTGCCCCTGTAGAAGCCCAAGGAACCCATTCGAACCATTTTTCGCCAGAAGAGTCTTTTACAAATAATTTTGCAATAGGGTCATTTACAGATCCCTCCATGAGCAAAAACATGGAAGCACCAGACCAATGATAGCCATTTATTGCTGGCAAACTAAAGATATGTTCTGTTTTAAAATCTCCCTTTTTTTCCCAAAAAGCGATTGTAAAACTTCCTGCAGTATTTACAAAATCATTAGCATTTGCATATTTTATATACTTATAATTTTCTCCTTTTAATGCTTTTCCAGAAATCCCTACGATTGAGGTTAAAGGATTGTCAATTGGGAATTTAGCACGAACACTATCTACTGCATTCATCAATGAATTTGTAGTTGCACCATCAAAAGCTACATAGAACTTTAATGGGCCTCCGGGAGCATTGGCATCTTTTGGATAATCGCCCAGTTCAGGTCTATCCATATTTTGACATCCAATAAATACTAATGAAATAAGTGCTATTCCAAAAGCTTTTTTTATAAATGATTGATTAATCTTCATATTATCTAGTATTGAATTGTTATTAATAATTAGGATTTTGAATTAAAACACCACCAGATTGGTCAATGGCTGTTTGAGGAATTGGATAATGCTTGTGTTTTGCTTGATATCCTTTTCCACTTAGAACTGTGGAGGCATCACCCCATCTAACTAAATCATAAAATCGTTCGCCTTCCATTGCTAATTCGATTCTTCTTTCTTGTTTGATAGCTGTTCTTAAAGTAGTTTGTCCACCAGAAACTATTGGCAAAATACTATTATTTGCTCCTCTTGCTCTTTTACGAACTTCTTCTAAATAAGTTGCTGCAAGACCTGAATTTCCGTCTTCGTTAGCCGCTTCTGCAGCCATCAAAAATACATCGGCATATCGCATAATTTTTATGTTTTCCCAATGATTTTTGTTTTCGCCGAAAGCGGTTCTTTCAGAAGGTAGTGTATAGGCTTTCTTGTTCCAATACAATTGGTCTAAAGGAGGACTAGCAGGAAGTATATTTCCAAAACCATCACTTTGTCCAGAAGCAAGAATTGTAACGTCTTTTCTTGGATCATTTGCTTCATAGGCACTAATTAGATTTGTAGTAGGCACATTGAATCCCCATCCTAAATCCCAATTACCTGCTCCACGAACACCTTGTGATTCAAAATAATTGTTAGAATAATAGGTTCTTCCTAGAACTAGAAACTGTACTTCAAAAATAGTTTCCTTTGAATTGTTCCCAGCTTTAGTAAATAAGGTTTCATAAGAAGACATTAAATTATATTGACCTGATTTGATCACTTCTTCGCTTTTTGCAAGCGATTTTTTCCACTCACCTTGGTAAAGATACAATTTTGCTAAAAGGCTGTTTGCAAATCCTTTTGTAGCTCTTCCTGGATACGCAGGCCAACTTAAAGGCAAATGTTCAGCCGCAAATTCTAAATCACTAATGATTTGCGCATCTACTTCGGCGACTGTATTTTTTGCTTTAATACCATCGCTTGGTGTTACAATTTTATTTAAAATAATTGGAACTTCACCATAATCACGACGCAAATCAAAATAGGCAAATGCTCTAATAGCTTTTGCTTCGGCCTCATTTATTATACTGCCTTGGTCTGTTGCTCCAGAGGTTTCTACAGCTACAACTAAATCATTGCAAGCAAATATTAAGCTATAATGACCATCCCAATTAATTCCAAATTCAGTGGCTGAATATTGAAAATTATCCATTACATTTCCTAATGTCGATGCATCAGTAGGACTACTTCCTTTTGCGGCATCGTCAGATCGAATACTTTGAAACCAATAACGATTCCAATCTGTTATACCTCCCTGAGTTCGGATTTTTCCGTACAATCCAAAGGCTTTTTCTTCAAAACCACCAGCTGCCAAATCTCCTTCGGTGGCTACTCCTAAAGGTTTCATATCAAGAAAATCATCGTCACTACAAGAGTTTAATGTAGGAATTGCCAATAAGGCTATAAGTGATAATTTGATGATAAATCTATAATTTTTCATATTTCTCATTTGTATATATTTTTAAAAAGTAACATTTAAACCTAAGGTAGTAATTGCTGGAAGGGGATAACCTCCAAAATCTCTACCAAACGAAATCGGAGATCCGCCAGCTTCAGGTGTAAATCCTGAATTGTTATTCCAAGTTAAAGGATTTTGAGCATTAATAAACAATTTCAATCCTTGTATATAGAATTTATTCAACAATTTTGAATCAAAATTATACGCCAATTGCACGTTTCTTAATCGAATGTAACTTCCATCTTCGATCATGTAGGTTGAATTTTGTTTGTTATAACCAGATCCATCGTTAAGTCTTGGCTCCCAATTTGAAGTTCCAGCACCATTCCATCTGTCTAATCTTTCGGTTCTGTAATTAAATTGTGCGAAAGTAGAACCATTCCCCCAATCTCTCCAAACTTCATTACCATAAACCCCTTGCAAGTCAGCTGTAAGAGTGAAGTTTTTATAGGTAACGCTCGCTGAAATTCCGTACATAATATCAGGAGTTGGGTTTCCTATTATTGTTCTGTCGTCTGGAGTGATTTTTCCGTCACCATTTACATCTTTGTATTTCAAATCACCTGGACCATAATCGCCTAAAGAACTTGGTGTTGAGCCCAATACATCTGCATAGGATTGATAGACCCCTTCTACAATATATCCGTAAAAAGATCCTATTGGAGAACCCGCAGTTAAAATAGAAGGTCCGTCAGCAACTTGAAAACCTTCTTCATAAACTGATTTTACTTCATTCTGCAAAGTAGTCAAGTTTCCGCTAATAGAATATTCAAAATCATTATTTACCCTGTCATTCCATGATGTAGAAAATTCAAATCCAGTATTAGAAATCTCTCCAGCATTTGTGTAAAAACTTTCAGCTCCTAGATTAACAAATGTTAACAAGTCATTTGTTGTTTTATTAAAATAGGTAGCTTCAAATTTTAGTCTGTTATTTAAAGTTCCTAATTCCATACCTCCTTCATAAGAAGTTACAGTCTCCCATTTTAAATTTGGGTTATTTCTATATGCTAAAATATAAGCTGGGACTAATGTTTCTCCAAAAACTGCAGATGCTCCTGTGGTATAATTAGGATAGGATGGGTATTGAATAGATGTATATTGATTTCCTAATTCGCCATAAGATCCTTTAACTTTTAATGTGTTAAAAATCTTTTGATTTTGCATAAAATCCTCTTTGGAAACATCCCATGCTCCTCCCATTGACCAAAAATTTTGAAATCTGTTATCGCCTATAAAAGCTGAAGATCCATCTCTACGGAAAGAAGCATTCAATATGTATTTTCCTGAATAACTATATAAAGCTCTAGCCAAATAAGATACTGTGCCATTTTCATATTGGCTTGAACTTGATCGACTTGATGAAGGATCTCCATAAGGATACACATTAAGATACCACCATCTACTATCGTTTGGAATGGGTTCCCCACCGATATATTGTGAAACAGAACCATTTGTGGATTCAAATCCAAAATAATAGCGAGTATATCCAGCCAAGGCTGTCAAGTTATGATTTCCAAAAGTCTTGTTATAGGTAAATAAATAATCTTGTTGTGTCTTTTCGTAGGTATTGCTATATTGACTTACAGATGTTTGAGATTTTCCACCAAAAGCGAGTGTAAGTTGATCTGTTTCAGCTGCATAAATATCAAAAATTGGAGAATAAGCCCTACCTTTATTATATCCTAAATCTGCATAATAAGCCGCTCTGAATTTTAAATCTTTAAACAATTTGAATTCAGCAAATACATTACCCACAAATCTAGTTTCACGATTCAATTGCGTTCCTCGTGTTCCTTCGACATTCAATAATGGATTATCTATTTGAGCTCCACCAATTTGTGTTGGTAGTTGATTGTAAACACCTTCAGTAGAATTAAAAGGTTCCACTATTGGAGTAGCGTTTAATGCCGATCCAAAAGAATGTAATTGTGCTGGTCTGGCATCAACACCACTGAACCCAACACCAACTTTTATAGCATCTGATATTTGCAGTTCATTATTTAAATTGAAAGTGAATTTCTTATAATTTTCATAATCAATTAGACCTTCATCTTGAATGTATCCTAGACCCAAATAAAACTTATTTTTATCCGTACCATTTGTAACACTCAAGTTATGATTTATAATAGAAGCGTTGCTATTTGCAATGACATCAATCCAGTCGGTGTTACCAGTGAATTTATCATAATAAGCATAAGGAGCTGCTCCTTCATTCACGCGTTGCTCGTCATATAATGTTTTGAATTGAGATGCATTAGCAAGAGAGGGTTTGCTTACAATTGATTTAACCCCCAAAGTAGTGTTATAATTAATGGTAGTTTTTCCTTCTTTAGCTTTTTTAGTTGAAATAATAATTACTCCATTTGCTCCACGAACTCCAAAAATTGCCAATGAAGAAGGATCTTTTAATATTTCCATAGACTCAATGTCATTGGCATTAATAAAATTGATATTGTCTGTAAAAATACCATCAACTACATACAATGGTTTTGTATTGTATCTACTAACTGTACCCCTAATTCTGACATCAGGCTCAGCGCCAGGCTGTCCAGAATTTACAATCGATAAACCTGAAACTCTACCTTGTAAAGAAGCAACGGGATTAGTATTAGGCTTATCTGCCACGATTTTTCCTTCTACCTTAACAATAGATCCTGTTAAATCTCGTTTTTTGGCCGTTCCATACCCAATAACAACCACTTCTTTCAATTCTGTGTCCTTAGAACTATTTAGGGTTACTGTCATTGGAAGTAATGTTGCTTTGACTGAAACAGCGTCAAAACCCACCATGCTAATCTTTAATACTTCGCCTTCTTTGGCGTTGATACTAAAATTTCCATCAAAATCAGTATCAGTTGTGGTTTTAGAATCTACAGCAATAACCATTGCACCTGGAATTCCAATACCATCTTTATCTGACACTTTTCCTTTAATTGCTTGTCCAGACATGTATGCTGGGAGCAGAATTAATGCTAAAAAGCCAAAAATTAAATTTCTCATAAATTGATAATTTGTTAAGTTAGTTCAGCTAAATTAGACTATTACAACGTTATAGTAAGCAAAATGGAGATACTACACAAATACATCAAAACTAAAAAAAGACCTGATTAATCAACGTTTAAAAGCGGTTAAGTGAAAGAAAAAGTACAGCATATTTCATCCTATGATGTAGTAGTGATGTATTATGAATATCTAAATAAAGTGAAATAAAAAAATAATATTCGCAAAAAAACAATCTATTTTATATGGATAATAAAAATTTGGATAAGTTTTCATCTTGAATAAGGTTCAATTTCTTCCTTAATCGATAACGATGCAATTCGACACCACGGAAAGAAATATTCATCAATGGAGCAATTTCTTTTGAAGAAAGGTTCATTTTTAAATAGACACAAAGCTTGACATCCTTGGAAGTGAGATTTGGATATTTTTTGGAAAGATTGATTATGAATTCATTGTGAATTTGATTCAAGTTAGTTTCAAAGGTTTCCCATTCATGTTTGTTAATTGAGTTAGCTTTTATGATTTTTCTTATTTCACTTTTTAGTTTATTGAAATCTGATTCTGAATCTAATATTCCTTGAATGTTTTCTATCATTTCACTTTGTTTGGCAATAGAAAGCGATTTTCCCGTAACTTCGGATGATTTGGTTTGCAATTCCAATTCCAGAATATGCTTTTCATATTCTTGTAAATTCAATTCATTTTCTGCTTTCAATTCCATTTCTAGAATTTTCTTTTGGTGCTTCAATTCTTCTTCTTGTAAAACTAATTTTT
>Ga0316607_1000636_pt1 | contig 11973 bp, 7 predicted proteins | sample MIS2016062E_MG_FD_207674 | JGI IMG/M metagenome (GOLD analysis project Ga0316607, IMG submission 207674) | Microbial mat bacterial communities from Middle Island sinkhole, Lake Huron, Michigan, United States - MIS.2016.062E | ecosystem: Environmental > Aquatic > Freshwater > Lake > Sediment...
CACCTTACCCAATTACCCTCTTCCTTCTTCCTTCCTAATATGAGAATTTTAATTGTTGAAGATGACCCAATGATGCAACTGGGATTAGAGCAAGTTTTAGCAGATTGTCCAGAAATAGAAATAGTAGGACAAGCAGAAGACGGCTATTTAGGCGTAGCAGCCGCACTAAAACTCAAACCTGATCTTATTGTGATGGATATCGGTTTGCCGCGATTGGACGGTATAGCAGCGACGCAACAAATTAAAGCTAAACTGCCTGATGTACGAGTGGTAATGTTAACTTCTCACACAGCAGAAACTGAAATTATTGCTGCCCTTTCTAGCGGTGCCGATGCTTATTGTATCAAAGGTGCTTCTGTGGATAGGTTGTTAGCTGCGATCGCAGCAGCAGCAGAGGGGGCGATCTACCTCGATCCTCAAATTGCCCGGACTGTTATCGATCATCTCAAACCCCCGGTAGCTGCATCTGCAACTACTTTCGGTCAATTGTCACAGCGGGAATTGGAGGTATTAAAATTAATGGTAGAAGGTTATAGCAATCCTGAGATTGCAGCCGCCCTTTATCTGAGTCCAAATACGATAAAAACCCACGTTCGCGGTATTATGAATAAGTTGGCAGTAGATGACCGTGTGCAAGCAGCAGTTGTAGCGCTTAGAACCGGATTAGTGTAAAGTAGTTATTGGTTATTGGTTATTTGTTATTGGTTATTTGTTATTTACTACCAATTAGCAATTCCCGATGCCCAATTCCCAATTCCCAATTACCAATAATTAGAATATATGTCTGAATGGATAGAAATCGGTACAATTGTAGCAGCTCAAGGTTTATACGGGGAAGTGCGAGTCTATCCCGATTCCGATTTCCCGGAAAGGTTTATCGAACCGGGGAAGCGGTGGCTGTTGTTCCCTAATAAAAAAGAACCGGAACCGATCGAATTTTTGGGGGGCCGCTACATTCCGGGCAAAGGATTGTATGCTGTGGAGATAGAAGGGGTGGAAGACCGCGAGGGTGCTGAGGCGCTACGAGGCTGTAAACTGTTTGTAGAAAAAGGCTCACGACCTTACCTCGAACCCGATGAATTTTACGTGCAAGATTTGTTTGGTATGGAAGTCTTCAACCAATTGACAGGAGAAATCTTGGGTAAAGTAAGTGCTATTATCCCCGCAGGGAACGACCTTTTAGAAGTTGAATTAAATCAAACGCAGCCGGAAAGTGCGGCCGCAGAAACAGAACAGCCAGAAACTGTTTCTGTAGAAGTTGAACACAAAGATAGTCGTCGCAAAAAACGCAAAACCCCCCGCGTTAAACAGCCGCAAACTAAAAAGGTTTTGATTCCTTTTGTGAAAGAGATAGTTCCAATTGTTGATTTAGAAAAAGGTCGAATTGAAATTTTGCCTCCTTTTGGTTTGTTGGATTAAAGTTAAGGAAGAAGGAAGTTCGGCAACGGATTCGGTAACGGATGTAACGGATTGAGGGAAGAAGGAAGTTCGGCAACGGATTCGGTAACGGATGTAACGGATGTAACGGATGTAACGGAGGTCAGTCAGAAGGAAGAAGGAAGAAGGAGCAATTATGAAATAACAAATAACAAACAACCAATGCCCAATTCCCAATTCCCAATTCCCAATTCCCAATTCCCAATTTCCCATTTCCCATTCCCGATTCCCGATCCCCCATTCCCGATTCCCGATTCCCCATTCCCGATTCCCAATATTAATTATTTCCTTTATTTGTCTGCCGCACTATCAAGTAACTGATGGAAAGGGAGAAAATTGCAACAGACAAACCAATCAAATCGGCTGCGGTTTTCTTTTCCAAATCGAGAATAATGATTTTCCTAGATACGGCGATTAAAGAAGTTACAATGACTAGCTCTACTTGAATGACGTGCTTTTTCAGATAAGCTGTAATATTTTCCAAGATTTCCAGAGCAATTAAAACATTTAAAAACAATCCAAATATGACGAATAACGTGTCTTTTAATAGAGTCTGAGGGTAGTTAAATAATTCTTGCGCTAAAAAAATTATTAAATCGCAAACGCTGACGATAATTACCATCACCATCGCCAGCGATAAAATTTTAGATATTATTACTTCTATGTTTTCTAGAAAATATAGAAAGTGTTCCTCAGTGCCTAACTTATTAATTTGCCGAGCTAATTTTCTGAAAAACATAGTTGTCAAATAGGAGTAATTTACGTTTGATCAAAAATTAAAATTGCTCTCCTGCATACAGCAGTAGGTGCATCATACCATGCTGAGGTGTATTGACTGCAAATTGAGAAAATTTTGACATGAAAAAGCCTCAAACTATTGCTATACAATACTTTGAGGCTTTTAAGAAGGGGTGCGATCGCCGGAGCAATTATCCTCAACAGAGAAATATTATTGACTCCTAGCTCAACCCCTGGAAACCCACAGTCAAGCTAAAAATTTCGCTTCTGTGATTTAGTAACGGCGAGAAGAGCCACGATCGTTATTTCCCCAGTTACCGCTGTTAGAAGAACCACGTTCTTCGCGGGGTTTTGCCTTATTGACCTTGAGGTCGCGACCCATCCATTCAGCACCGTCAAGTGCTTCAATGGCTGCCGCTTCTTCTGCTTCAGTCTCCATTTCTACGAAAGCGAAGCCACGCATCCGACCAGTTTCGCGGTCAGCAGGTAACTGAATGCGTTTGACCTTGCCGTATTCTCCAAAAGTTTGGCTGAGGTGTTCCTGCGTAACTTCGTAGGATAAATTGCCGACATAGATTGACATTGAACATTCTCCAGAATCAGAGGGGTGTAGAGAATTAAATCCGGAGGAACGCCGATCGAACGAACTATACTACCGAAAATAAGCCTTATGAGTAGATCATAGCACCTGTTTATGCATACTGCAATTGTTTGGTCAGATCGATCGACTCAAAGGAAGGAGCCAGGAACCAGTAACCAGGAATAAGGAACAATAAACCAGGAAAAACTAATAAGAAAGCAGGAAAAACGCCGAAAAAATTTTTTTAGGTGGATCATTCCCAGCCCTGGCGTGGGAACGCAAATCCGTAGGAAGAGCCTGGGAATCGGTCGCAGGTGGGAAGCCAGCTCAAGAAATGACCGCGACGGTCGATTTCGCCCAATTAAACTCTTCAACTTCTGCGCCAAGTTCCGCCCCAAGTTCCGCGCCCACCCGCACCAACAGCACCGCACAAGCTTTTAACTCCGGCTGTTTAGAATCGGGACAACGTTCAGGGTGAGTCATGGCGTTGGCTTCAGCACCTTCGGCCCACAGAGAACCCCAGTGCATGGGTACAAATAGTGTACCAGGGACGATCGCCTTAGTAACTTTTGCCGGAAACCGTGCTTTACCGCGGCGCGATCGAACTTCCAGCAAATCCCCCTCCTTAATCTTTAATTTGGCAGCATCGCGGGGGTGAATTTCCAAAAAAGGATCGGGGTGTAATTGATTGATTTTGTCAGTTCTACCGGTGCGCGTCATCGTGTGCCAGTGTCCATAAAGCCTGCCCGTCGTCAGCACAAACGGATAATTCGGATCGGGAGGTTCAGCCAGTCCACGGGAATGATGAGCTGCAAATCTGGCCCGCCCGTCGTCCGTGTGGAAACGCCCGTCAGTGTAAAGCCGTTTGGCTTCTTTCGCCGGATGTTTTGGCTCATTTTCCCGACAAGGCCACTGCTGCGGGCCCTCTTGGCGCAAGTATTCGTGGCTGAGGCCAGTCACGTCGCAAGGCCGGCCCCGCGTCAACTGCACGAACTCTTGGTAAACATCAGCACTGTTCTCGAAAGCAAACTGTTCGGCAAAACCCAACCTGCGCCCCACCTCAGCGAAAATGTGACAGTCGTCGCGGGCTTCTCCTAAAGGAGTATCGAAACCGCTACAAAGGGTAACGCGACGTTCCGAATTCGTCATCACTCCAGTTTTTTCACTCCACTGCGTTGCCGGCAAGAGGATGTGAGCGTAGGCCGAGGTTTCCGTTGGATAGTAAGCTTCTTGATATATGGTAAAGGGCGATCGCCACAAAGCCGCTTTTGTCCGTTCCAAATCCGGCATACTTACCGCTGGATTGGTAGCTGCAATCCACAGCATCTCTACCTCGCCTGTTTCCAAACCGGTAATCATATCCCAAGCCGTGCGGCCCGGATATTCTGAAATGCTTCCCGGTGCAAGGCCCCAAAATTGCTCGACTTCGGCTCTGTGTTCGGGATTTTTCACCGATCGATATCCTGGTAACAAATCAGAAAGTCCCCCCGCTTCGCGCCCTCCCATCGCGTTTGGCTGGCCTGTGAGGGAAAACGGGCCGCATCCCGGTTTGCCGATTTGACCGGTCATCAAGTGCAAATTAATGAGCGATCGCACCTTTGCCGTGCCTTCCGACGACTGGTTAATTCCCATTGACCACAGAGACAAAACCCGCTGGGACTGTTGCCAATAATTTGCCGCTGTTTCCAAGTCACCGACAGAAATGCCACAGCGGGAGGCTACCAATTCCGGCGTATAGCTCTTGACAACTTCAACAAACTCCTCGAAATTAACCGTGGATTCCTGAATAAATTTGGGATCTGTGGTTTCGCTTTGCAACAACAAATATGCAATTCCATTGAGCAAGTCTATATCCGTTCCCGGTTTGATTGCTAAGTGCAAATCCGCCGCTTCCGCAGTCGGAGTCCGCCTCGGATCTACCACAATCATCTTGACATTTGGATTTTTTTTATGGTATTTTGCGAGCCGATTAAAAAGAATTGGATGACATTCTGCTGTATTGCTACCAATAATAAAAGCGCAATCTGTTAATTCTAAATCGTCGTAACAACAAGGCGGCCCGTCAGCACCAAAACTTTGAACGTATCCCGAAACTGCTGAAGACATACACAACCGAGAATTGGCATCAAAATTATTAGTTCCCAGACAACCTTTCACCAGTTTCTGGGCAACATAATAATCTTCAGTGACGAATTGACCGGAACCATAAACGCAGATAGCATCGGGGCCGCTAGTGCTGCGAATTGTTTGGATGCGGTTGACGATCGCATCTAATGCTTCATCCCAGCTAGCGCGACGAAACGGTTGATCGAGAGTATCCCGCATCATCGGATAAAGCAGTCGATCGGTGCGAATTGACTCTGCTACCGTTGCTCCCTTCACACAAACCATGCCCTGACTGGATGGGTGGTGGCGATCGCCCCGGACTTTCCAACCTTGGTTTTTGTCGGGAACAATTTCTAGACCACAACCTACACCACAGTAAGGGCAAAGAGTTTTAATAGTTTCCATTTGCTAATTTATAGATGCTTGTTTTTTAAGCTAATAGGTAATTCGTAATTCGCTATTATAGTCCTAACCGAGTATCTAGGCAAATAATGTATCCATATTTACCAAATTTTTCCAAGAATGTTGAGTAGCTAGCTGTGGCAATTTCCTGATTGGCAATTTATCACTAGCCTATTCTGTACTATTTTAAACTAAAATCAAACCTCTGCATGATCAGCCTAGTAGACGATGACTTCTGATGAGCTAGGCAACATCCTCGATCGCATATGAAAGTTGCCTAAGTCCTGAAATTGACCGAAAAGCTGTTAGGATACCTAAAACTTCCGAAGTCTTCAAGACTTCGGAAGTTTTAAACAAAATGTCCTAAGCGCCAAGGCGGTTGCTACAACTACACGTTATCAAGCTGACGCATAGCCAATCGGCGATAGTCACCCATGCGGTGATCGCCGATACTATCCAACTCCAGATTGATCACACCCTTAGAGTAATCACGAAAGCGGTTACACCATGTCTTTGGATTAAGCCAAGAAAGTAACTGATTCTCGTTCAAGTTCCCATCAGAATCGAAATACAATAGATTCCCAACATGACTAAACTTCAGACTCGGAATAGTAGTAACCACATCATTATTATTCACCGATCGAAAGAAGCGCTCTTTCATCCCCTTGTCCAAAGATTGAGCAAAAATCAGATCGCCTACCCTGGGTTGCCCAAATGTGTAAATTCCGGCAATCTCATATTCCGGCATCTCTTGATCGAGAGTTGCGCCCGCTAAGGTAGCCAATGCTCCCCCCAAGCTATGCCCAGTTATCCAGATAGGCTGATTATTAGTACGAAGACTTTTCAGACGACCGATCGCGTCCGGCCACAGAGAATCAAGGGATTTATAGAAGCCTTCATGAACCATTCCCACTTTCCAGGAAGTTTTCAGCAGTTTCAAATTGGTTTGCCAATCCGTCAAATTTTCGGTACCCCGGAAAGCAATAATGATTTTTTCATCATCACCAACCATCAGACCTTCGGTGTCAGTGTCGGGAAATTCAAGATAATGTTCATGACCATTGATCTGGAAACCCAGACTTTCTAGTTTAGCCTTACTCTCGTCCGGGGAACTGTACGTCGCCTCGGCAAAATAAGCCAAATAAGCTAAATTTCCCTTACTAAAAGTGCGAGTTTTCGGCTCAAACACGCTTTCTAGAAAAACACCCTCCGAAGTCATTTTAACATTCCCTTCCACGACTTCACTTTTGAACTGCCACCACTCATTAGCATAAGCAGCCGTAGAAATATACCCATCGTATCGAGTACATCGAGACAATCGTTGATTCTTGTAGTGGAGGTTCGTCAGATAAACATCGTCTCCGTAGCGAATTTTGTGATCGACACTGCGATCGCGCTTGTTGATTTGCCAGCTCTGCTTTTTGGTGTTAAAATTATCCACCCAATAGTAACAATCATGGCTATCCACCCAGGAACCTAAGACATTTTGCTGATTAGGCAGCACTTCTGTGGATTTCAATCGAATCGCTGCACCATCAGTTAGCTCACCTGTTGAATCTCCCAGGATCTCAAACTGTATCTTGTTAGACTCGGCTAGCTTTTTATTCTTGCCTCGCTTTTTATTCTGGCCTAGCTTTGGCCAATGATACCGACTGGTTTTGCCCTTACTGAATTGAGTCACATAGTTACCATTCATGTGCTGCAAATAGATGGTGTCGCCATATTTCAGCACATCGCTAAGCTTCGCGGTAGTAGACTCTGTTTGCAAATTACTTTCCATGTTCTGTACTATTTAGTTGAGAATGGATTTGATACTTGTGTGAGTAGAATTCCTGTTTTTTTGAACTATAGCAATCCTAAATCATTTGTGAATTTCTTACTCCCTCCCCGAACTCGCGGGGAGGGTTGGGGTGGGGTAAAAATATTTATGACTCCTGCAAGGATTGCTATAAATGAAAGCCAAATCAGTGGCTTTTGAGACTGACACTAAATACTGATACTCATCAGAATTGTGTCGATCGCAATTCCTGGTTCGATTTGTTCCCGATTTTCCCAGAGTGCTTCTTTGAGCTTGTTAGCAACAGGCAGATCCACCCCCATGATTGGGTTATGGCGAACCGAGGTCAGATTCAAGGTTGTTGATAGCTGTCTGCCATTTCTAGCAGCCGTCATCTGGTCATTCTCCTTCCACATACCCAGGGTCGCATACTCAATGTCCCCGCCATCTTCATACTGCTTGTGATTCACCCAAGAATGCTGGAAGGTGCTGATATAGATTACATAAACGCACATTTCCCGCAAGTCTTGCAGGGTTTTAATGTCTAATGTTCCCAACTCTGGTTTGAGAATGGAGTAAGCAGCCAGATCCTTCGACATTGCTTCAATTTCAGACCAGTATTCTTGAATACCAGCTTGATTTTGATCGAAAAAGTCCTTAACATACTTGTTGATGATTTGCCAGAAGGCGATCGCCGCTCGATCGTAGTGATTATTTGCCACATAATCCGGCAGTGTGTGCGATCGAGGACTCCAATGGCGATAGGTAAGCGTTTTCAATCCTTCCACCAAAATTCTTTGAGTATCCTCATAATTCAGAACAGTTAACTGAGGAACAACACCCTCTTTAGCATCTGAACCGACTAATTCGCTTAAACCCTGCTGATTAATCGACAGCAAGCCCTCAAAATGTGGCTCTAACAATTCAATAATCGGGTTATTGACCACATTACGGTAGTAGGCCATTGCATATTGATCCATATTCAGGTGAGTGCCACCTAAATGAGTTACGGTTTCGTGCAGCACAAACTCGGCACAACGGAACAGTTTTTTTGCCCATTCCCAATCCCGATCGCGGGGACTAAGATTCTGAATCTCCGTCTCTCCGTGTAGAACAAATTCAATAGAGTGAACATGAAGTTGTTGTCCATCCAAACAGAAACGGGCTTCAATGAATTGGGGTAAAATCCCGTTTGGATCAACGGTCACGTCACTAAAGTCGTAACGAATAATATACTGCCAGGGCTGATTCTCTACTCGCTTTAGCTTACCCGGACTGAAACCATTCAAACGACGCTCCACAAAAAATTCATCACTAAATTTATCGGGACGCAGACGAGTGAGATTGGGCATCAGGTAAGATACAGTATTAATCTCAGTTCCCCCGCTTGAGAGGTTAGGGGCAGTCAGTATCTGACGAACTCCTCCCAGACCGTACAAGCTGAGCTTAAAATTGTAGTCCCATTTGCTGCTTGGTTGCACAGTGGGGGGAAGGGGTTTGGTGACATCAAAGGTGGGGATGTCCGATGCGTAGATGAACTTTGCTTGATTTGCCTTTCTTTGCTCAGAAACAGTCATGTTGAATACCTCTAAAATCTGGATAGAAAATGAGTTTAATGCGATCGCCGAAATAGGGTTTTCTCACCCGATAATTCCCCTGAAAAAAGAGAGACTTTTTGAATTACGCCAGAAGTTTGCTAAATGCTGATACTCATCATCAGCTTGTCAAGGGGAAGCCCTGGTTCAATTTGAGCGCGTTGTTTCCAGATGGCATCCTTCAGTTCAGTAGGCCCCACATCCATAATCAAGTTGCAACGAACCGCCGTCAAGTTTTGCATGGACAATATCTGTTTGGCGTGTCTGGCTGCCAATAGGGGGTCAGTATCTTTCCAGGCGCTCATGGTGACATAATCAACATCACCGCCATCTTCAAATTGCTTGTTATTGACCCAGGAGTGGTAGAAAGTGCTGTTATAGATCACATAAACACACAAATCCTGGAGGTCTTGCATGGTTTTGATATCTAGAATGCCCAATTCTTTTTTAAGAATAGTGTTAGCACTCAAGTCTTCAGACATCCCCACAATTTCTGACCAGTAAGTTTGAATGCCCGCACGGTTGGCAAAGAAGCGACTCACATAGTCAGTGATGATCCGCCACATCGTAGCTGCACTGCGATCGAAGTGGTTGTTAGTAATGTAATCTGGGAGAAATTGCGATCGGGGGTTGCCATTGCGATAGGTCATATTACTCAATTCCTGCCGAATCAAGACATACATATTGTCAACATCCACACAGGAAAGAAAAGTAACAGCACCATCTACATCCTTGCCGTCCTTGTCTTTGTAGCCCAGAATCGCAAATACACCCCGTGTATTCATATTCAGGACAATTTCTAGATGGGGTTCGAGTAACTTTTGAATGGGATTGTTGATGACGTTACGATAGAACGCCATTGCATACTGATCAATATTCAGGTGGAGACGACCTAAGTGTATTCCCGTTTCGTGGTAGAGAAATTCGGTACAACGGAACAGTTTTTTAGCCCATTCCCAGTCTTGATCGCCGGGGCGTTGAGTTTGGACTTGGGTTTCGCCGAACAGGGTGTATTCGATGGAGTGGGGGGTAAGTTGTTGCCCTTCCAAACAGAAGCGAGCTTCAATCAATTTGGGCAAAATACCGTGGGTATCAATTTTTTGAATGCCACTCATGTCATAGCGAATCACATAGTGCCAAGGCTGGTTTTCCACTCGCTTGAGTTGACCAGGATTAAAACCATTAAGACGGCGTTCTACAAAAAATTCATCACTGTATTTATCCAGACGCAGACGGGTCAGGTTTTCCGGGGCTGTCGCAATCTGTTTGGGTGGTAATTTGGCGGGAATTTTGCTAAAGTCTCCAGCATTTTCCACCAAGACTTGCCACATTAAGACATCCTTGGTTGCTCCTCCCAAACCATAAGCCGATTGATAGAAGTTAGCCAGCCAGCGGGCGGATGGGTGGACTTCAGATGGCAGCGGTTTAAAAGCGTCCAAGGCACGAATATCACCAATTTTGCCTGCATAGCTAAATTTCTCTTTGCGGCTGAGAATAGCAATGGGTAACTTAGATTTGCTCCAAGTTGCACCAGCAATCATGCCAAAGCTGTCAGAAAAACAAGAATCGTAGGCGATTTCCCCTGAACCTTTTTCTAGTAACCAATAACCCACCAATCCTGGTTCGATGTTTTCTAAACGGCGAGACATATTGGCTTGAATTTCGGCCGCGGTGCGGGGGATGTTCCAGATGCGGAGTTCTCCTAGTTGACCCGTAAAATGGGAATTTGCGGCATAACTTTTGCCAATTAATAAGTCTGCTTCGGCGTTTTCGGCGATCGCGCCTTCGATTTTAGCTGCGCCCTGAGACTTACCATTGACAAACATTTCTGCCTGCTGATTATTGACAACCACAGCGAGGTGATACCAACGATCGAGACCAATCTCCGTCTGGGTAGTTCCTCCCAAAACTAGATTCCGTTTATCTTTCGTGGAGTAGATAAACATCGGGAGTTTTGTACTTTCGTCAACAAACAAACCATAGAAAATGGCTGCTTTATCAAGGGAAGGTTGACCTGGTTTATCCGGCTCTATAGGATTGTATTGCTTCGTAAAAATCGAACCACCTTTGTAAGAAGCTAAATTAACCCAAGCTTCCAGGGTCATCGTTTGAGTAAGACCGAGAAACCTCACCCCTTTGTCAGAGCTTTGCCCCTTACCACAAGAAATATAATCGTTTTTGCCATCAAAACTAAGGACTGATTGTTGCTGGCTTTCCAGTTTGACAGGGAGTTCTGCTTCTGTCCAAGTCGTCTTGTAGAGTTTTCCATTGTTGCCAGCAATAGTGCGATCGTTAGCATCTCCATCCAAGGGAAGATAGAGACACAATCCTCTTTCACTACCCACCAGACGGCGATTCATCTGCTGTTCAATTTCTAATTGAGTGCGGGCTTGATTCCAAATCCGAAATTCAGCAAGAGAGCCTTTCCAATGGCAACTAGCATTAACAAACGAACCGATGACCAATTTTTGAATTCCGGCTAACGATCTCTTTTGTCCACTGCCTTGATGCCAGATTTTGCCATTCTGATAAATGTACATTTGTCCCGTGACAGCATCTTTCACAAAAGCCCAATGAGTCCAGACATTGTAATCAGTGAGTTGGACTGTTTTTTCAATGCGATCGAATCCATTCTGATTACCCGCATCCCAAAAAATCCGAGTATCTGCGGTGTGTTTCCAAGGTAAATGAATATTTAAAACCCGTACATTTTGAGCATTATAAGCCTCCAGAACACTGGTTTGTTGTGTGAGACTATTTTCTCCTTTAGCCCAAAATTCGATAGTGATTGCCTTTTCAATAGAGGGAAACCCTTTAGACAATTCAACACGATCGTTGACACCATTAAAAGTGAGAACAAATTTTTGCTCAGACATGGATTGCTTCCTTTGTAAAACTTATCCAACATTCCCTGCGACCAAGTGGCTGAGAGTCCTCACTATTACTAAGTCGCAGGAAAAGTACGATTGAGTAAATCAAACTTATTCAATATTAAACCACATTGCAGTTACCTATTATGAAAAGTTCGCCGTTTTATTTTTATTCTGAACTTCCTCTGCGGTTCTGGTTCGGGATGTGGAATCTGCTGTATAATCATCAGCGATCGCTCGGACTTGATATTAGTGTATTTTCAGACTGACACCAAATTTTGCTTTTTTCGTGTTACTCAAACATTAATCAAGGCTCGAATATTACCAACATCGTAACCTAGATCGGCAAATTTTTGTTTGTAACTCGCCAAAGTCGTTCTGAATTTTTCAGGAATATCATCATCCTCATTCTTGAGAATATAGCCGTATTTAATGGCAGTCAGAACATTGACCATATAGATTAGATTG
>Ga0316607_1000637_pt1 | contig 11958 bp, 3 predicted proteins | sample MIS2016062E_MG_FD_207674 | JGI IMG/M metagenome (GOLD analysis project Ga0316607, IMG submission 207674) | Microbial mat bacterial communities from Middle Island sinkhole, Lake Huron, Michigan, United States - MIS.2016.062E | ecosystem: Environmental > Aquatic > Freshwater > Lake > Sediment...
TAAAAATACCCCAGATTCTCTTTTGTCCCGTAGGGACTATATGACGAGTGCCATTTTTATTAGGTTTTATAAAAAACATATAGTCCGCCACGGCGGACAAATGTACATCACATAAATCAAATTTCTACCAATATTATATCCCTACGGGACAAAAAACGGACTGAATAAATTTTCGCTAATTTCCTCAAATTTGACACCCCACCTGTTAGGTTTAACCCTAAGAATATTAGTATTTTGCTTCAACCCTTGATTCGCATTAGTAACTAAGTAACAGTTTTTTAGAAACTTGATAACAAAATCAACGAACATATTATAATGGTTTTACAATGGATTTTTTCATTAATATTGTTATCAAGTTCTTTATTATTGAACTATTTTTTTGATGATTTTACTTCCGTTATTGTCAGTAATCTCTACCAATAAAACTTGAGTTGTTGGTCTAGTTATGATTGTTTCTTCGGTTTTGTTTATCTCATTTTTTTCAGCGATTAAAACGCCTCTTAAATCAAAAACACGTACCCGTTGCATAATCATTGTTCCAGAGTTGATCTTAATTGTACCCTTATGACTATAAAGAATAATTTCTGAAGCAGTAAAATCATCATTACCTAAAGTGCTTTGATAAACAATTTCAAACCTTGAATTAAACGTTCCTATTTGACTAGAGAAAGAATAACTACCTGCGCTTAAATCTACAATTGTACTTAATAAATTATCTTTTAAGTAAACGGCTTGTCCTGTGCTGAAAATACCATCTACATGGTCAATTGCAATGGTATAATTTCCTATTACATCCGATTTGAATCCCAAAGGAACGCTATCAGTATTTGAGAATGGTAACGCTCTTCCTTGAATAGCATATTCATCTGAATTGATAAGCGAAGTTAAAGCTATTGGCGAATCATTAAAATATCTACCATCAATAGCATGATCTTCGCCAGAAGTAGCTCCTGATACATAGCCTATCATTATTTGGCATAAAGTCTCGGAGGAAGAAGATAGATTCAGCCATACACGATTTTTTTCTTCTGCGGTTGTTCTTAAGAATTGTGAAGTATTACTAGGTGTAACCCTCATGGCATTGGTAAAATTAATTGTTGTTGCTCCAGGTATAGCAATAAATCCTTGTCCAACTGCAATGTCGTCTGAAGGGGTTAAACCACCTGAAGCGGTTGCACCAATACGAGTCTTTGTTGCATAAGATGTTCCTGCTACACCATTTGTTTTTCTCCAAAAATAGAGTGTTCCCATAGTTGGATTTTCATCATATAAAGAATTCACATTAATAGTTGATGGATACGGATTTCCTATGGCATAATAACTGGTAGCTGTAAGACCACTCAATGTTATAGTTCCATTGTTTGGAACTCCTGTAAACACACCGTTGAAAGTAGTAGGGGTAGCCGCAACCCAGTTGTTGGGAACACAAATTAAATAACTCTTACCAACTTCAAAGTTAGGATTTGTAGCAAAATTAACAACACTATACAAATCTGTAACCGGATTATAAGTGTAAAAACGAGCGTCAAGTGTGTTTGGCGAAAATGCTTGTAATCCCTGTGCTGCTACTGGAGAACTCCATAATGTATAATCTAACAGTTGTAATGTGGCACTGTTTCTTTTTACAATTATATTTCCTGTATTGGTAGCAGAATTAGTTTGTACCAAATTGGCATTATTTTCTACAGTAAAAGTACCACTATTGGCAATTGCACTTACAACGGTTATATTGTTTCCGCTATTAATTGTGAAATTTTTACTAGCATTTACAGTAAGGGTCTTCGCAGTGAAAACACCATTAGTAGAAGTGTTAAAATTACCATCAATTATAGCATCCAAAGAGGCTGTTGGCCCTGTTATATTAGACCATGTAGTGCCATTCCATGTAGCAGCAGGACATCCAACGCCTGTGCAATTTAAGTGAAACGTTATAGCAGTTGTGGCGGTCATACCATTGGATGCTGTTGCTAAAGCACTTACTACAATATCAGTATCAAATAAAATAGGTTCAGGAAACCAAGAATAATTATAATTACTTCCAGAGGTATTAGTCGCTGTATAATTTACCCCATTTATGGTATAAACTACCGATGTTATTGTTGTTCCATCTGTAACAAGCATATCCGAAGTAGTGTCGAGGTTTATTGTTCCTGCAGCAACAATGGTAACTGAACTACTATCCAACGGGTTAACGAAACTTAAATTAACAGCCTGTGGTTGTGTGTTGAAATTAAAGGTTTGTGGAGTAGTTGGCATAGCACTACCAGGATAAGTAGGGTAATAAGTTGTATTATCATTTTGCCAAGTAGTCATCAAAATAGAAGTATAATTTAAATAGCCTTGTAAAAGAGCATTATCAAAATGATATTTACCAGCAACATCAGTAGTGGCTACAAACTGACCACCTGTATGGGAACTGTCTGTCCAGGGCAATGTTATTTGAATATTTGCTCCAGCTACTGGAATCGAGCCATTTTTAACTTCTCCACTCAATAGGTAAAAATCCTTAACGAAATTTTGCACCTGATTGGCACTTAAATTAGTGAAAGCTATATTACTTGGCACAAACAATAAAGGTATGTATGAGGGAGTAATGGTATAATCAATAGCAGGACTTAAGTTAGTAAAACTATATTCTCCTAAAGAATTAGTATAGGTTGTTAATGAAGTAGCGTTGAAACTTGCCGTTACAATTGCTCCTACAATAGGAGTTACACCATCTTTAACAGTTCCTGAAATAGTATAAGTAGCCATACTTCCTTCTACTAAAACCCCTGTTTGATTGGCAATAACATTGTTTAAACTAACTTCAGCAAAATTGTAATATAGTTTTTCTGCGATTACTTTGTAGTTCAAACCAGAAATTAAGTCCGTAAAACTAAAGTTCCCATCTACCGATGTTTGAGTAGCAATCACCTCAGAAGAATCACTATTCAATAATTTTACAACTACATTTGGAATTAATGTTGCAGATGGTAAAGGTGTTTTCACAGCTCCCGAAATACTCACAATTTGATTTGAGCCTACTACATTATAGGTAGAATTTGCCGTTAATAAAGTTACATTTACTGTTTGTGGTAAAAAAGCAAATCCTGATTTTGTATATGAAATACTATATCCAACACTAGTTTGCAAATTAGGAAATAAAGCATTCCCATTCACATCTGATGTTGCAGTTAAAGTGCTATTATCTGATAATTTTGTTAAAGTAACAGCTACTCCAGGAATAAATGCGTTACTTGCATCTTTAAAAATAACTGTTATGTCTGCAAAAGAAGGTACAGTATATACAAGATGATTTAGGTAATAGGATTGTAACTTTTGAATCCAGTAATGGTCATCGGTTAAAGTTGCACCAGCTCCATCAGGATTTCCTATTCCATCAGTACTATCCCCTACTCCTGCTCCCATTAACACCAAACTTGTTCCAGCTTCTAAAACTTCATTAAAATGATTTCCCCAAGTAACATGTTTGGTAACTGAATCAGCTACTAATTTTGGGTCGTTATGAACATTTTGTGAGAAATAATTATATCTAGCTAAATCAGTTGAAAAATCCATAGTCTCACCAAAGAAAAAGTTAGACGCTGAATCCTCATATCTTTTGGTAGTATTAGTTAATGGTACAAAATTAGTTTGTGTATATTCATTAATCGTTAGAGAGTTATTAATATGCCCAACAGGAATTTGCCATAGAATAACTCTTTTACCTGAAACTGTATGAAGTTTTTTTACAAATTTTAAATAATTGTTCCAATGATCATTATTCCAAAACCAAGTATAAGAAGAGGGATCGGCTGGATCACTTGCATTAGAATATCCTAATGCGTCTAGACCATATTTATCAATAGATACAAAATCGGCACTATTAGACATAATACCAACATTCATTCCGTATTGAAGAATATCATTTGCTGTTTGTTCAATAGCTGTTAATTTAGTTTGAAAGATACCAGTATCCGTTTCTCTTATTATCCCTCTGATACCAGCAACATTGGGTTTAGCCCATAAATTTAATTGCCAACCAAATTCTAAATTTAAACCATCTTGAACTCTTCTATCGTTTATGGTTTTGTTAATTCTATTTACCAATGTTAATAATGTTCCAGCTCCATCTGCAACAGTAGTTTCGGATACAGCTGTTGTCATTGTTGTAGGTTCATTATTTTGTTGATTATAACCTAAAAAATCTGGCTCAAGAATAATTCCAAAATATTCATCACCTAAAATTTCTTTTGCTTGATCGATGAACAAATTCAAATTAACAAAATAGGCATTCATATAGTCTGCACTTTGAATGTGTTCTTTGTTTGTAGTATAAGACTCTCCTCCGTCAGGAATATTATAAAATATGAAATATGGTGTTAATCCTAATTGCACACTATTTCTTGCGAATTTAAGAACCCTGTCAGGTTGCCAAGTATTCCAACCAATTAGTGGACCACCATTTACATATGTGTAACGAACATCCATTCGGTTGTTCTTTAAATCATTGACATTATCAATTCCATTTTTATAAAAGTTTACATCATCATCAATATCTTCTGACACAGATCCAACAGCAACATAATCAGGAAGTTTTGGTACCGAACCATCAGCATTATCAATCCTAAGACCCACATAGTATTTTAAATTGTCGCTTGTTGTGATTTCAAGACCTGTCCTTCCTGCAGTTGTAGATTCAACTTGTAATATGTTATTGTTAAACGATAATTGCGTTAAGGATTTATTTCTAATTTTAATCCCTATTATTGTTTTATCAAAGACAAATTCTTTAGGGATTCCTTTAATTGCTTTTAATTGAAAAGGCAAAGTATCGAAAAAAATGTTTTGAGTTGCAGGATTCTTTATTTCATAGGTAAGTGTAATACTTTTCGTGGTTCCTTGAGTGTCAACTGCTACTATTGTAATATTTTGCAAACCGTATAGTGAGGGTGTCCAAGCAAACGTATATGAGGTTGAAGACCCAGAAACAGTAACTGGGCTAGAAACATTTGTTTGATTGTCTTTAACGGATATGCTTTGTATAGGATTTTGAGCAGGAATTACATTAAAGTTAATTGCTATAGGAGAAAATACTAATTGATTGTGAATTGAATTATTAGCAGGAGATGTTAACGAAACGGTAGGAGGCGTTGAAACAGAAATCTTAATTATTCTATTAACAATTGTTTCAACTCCTACTGAATTTTTGGATACAAATTGAATATCATAATCCCCATAGGAAGTCGGACTCCATTGATAGGAAAATGAATCGCCACTAATCAAAGTTAAATTATATTCAGCAAATGTAGATTCAGTTGTTTTTTTAATTCTAACCTTATTATACATAGAAGAAAAGCCATGACTATCAATAGTAGTAATTAAGTCATAAGCTACAAAACTTGGCATAATAACTATGTCATTATCTGGATTAGCGGGTGTTATAGTCGGTGGATATACACATATTCCTAAAAAGGTATAAGCATCATCTACATTTGGCACAGCACTTCCTGCAACCCAATAATTTGCACGGTAAACACCATAATTATAACTAACTATATCGTTTGTGTTATAATTTGGCAAACTGCTATTCCAAGCTTGTGCTAGAACACAATCAGTAGAAATTAAAATCGGGTTATCAATAAATATTTGCTCACTGCAACTTCCAAGATTTACCCAATTTCCACTTACTCCTGGAACTTCATCGCTGGAATAACTGGGCGTTTTGTAAATATTATCATTATACAAAACATACGAATTGATACTATATCCTTTTGTGCTTAACCATGGGGGAACTCCGCAGTTACTACCCAATTGAGCGAATGAAAAAGTCGCTATAAGGAGAAAACAGATAATAATAATTTTTTTCATTTTTCTATTATTTAATAATTAGAATCAAGGGTTGAAAAAAAATTATAATCACATAAAACATCTAAAAGATTTAAAAAACCTTTTAGATGTTGTTATGAAAAATATCCGTTATTGGCTTCAAGCCTTGATTTACATTTTAATTGTTAATTATGGATATATATTTAAAAAAAATTTAAACTAAATTAAGTAACTAAGTAACAGTTTTTTAGAAACTTGATAACAAAATCAACGAACACATTATAATGGTTTTACAATGGATTTTTTCACTAATATTGTTATCAAGTTCTTTATTATTGAACTATTTTTTTGATGATTTTATTGCCATTATTATCAGTAATTTCAACTAACAAAACTTGATTTGTTTTTCTAGTAATGATTGTTGTTTCGAATGAATTTATTCCATCTTTTTTTGCAATTAAAACACCCCTTAAATCAAAAACACGTACCCGTTGCATAATCATTGTTCCAGAATTGATGTTAATTGTACCATCATTATTACTATAAAGAATAATTTCTGAAGCAGTAAAATCTTTATTGCCTAAAGGAAGGAAAAAATAATTATGATATGCATTAGCAAATTCATACGAAGTGCTATTACAAGTTGTTGAGGCATCCCAATTTATTGACCAAGTCATTACACCTCTTAAATCAGGATGGGGACCACCTGCTTGTAGTGTATAATTCCTTCCAGCAAAGGTAGTTCCAAACCTCAAATAATCTAAAGCTTTTATTGCATTTGTAGGTGCAATATAGCCACCACCAGCAGCAGGACATGCTGGCATTGCAACGACAATTTTTGAAGCAGGAAGACCGTTAAAATGGTACCCCGTTGAAGCTACATTAAATCCTTTAATCAACATATCTGACATAGATACTAAAAAATCAGGTGTTGGTGTAGCATAGGCCGTTGCGTCTAGTGCATTAATAGATCCCGTATTATACAATTGAACCATAAGTAAATCGAGCTCATCTCGAATATTGTTGATTATTGGTAAAAACGAACCTGCTGTATTAGAATAAGTTGAATATCCAACTTGAACATAAAAAGTTTCTGGAGCGGCAGTAATATGAAAGCCACTTCCGTAAAAAGTCTTTAATTCTTTTACCGCATCTACAACATTTTTAAGTTTTGGATAGGCTGAAATTCCCGCATATGAAAAATCGGTTAAGGCACCCGCTCCAAAATTCATAGAACCTGCTTCAAAATCTAAATCCAATCCGTCAAATTGATATTGATCTACGATAGATTTTACTCCCGCAATGAATGTATTTTTTTGTTGTATTGTTTCTAGAGATACATGTCCGTTTGCCCCCCCTATCGAAACGATAACAGGTATGCCTTGATTTCTTAAGGTAGCGATATCATCTTTTAGCAATTGTGGATCAAAAACACCACCAGTATAATACCTAGGACTATTTATTGTTAATTGTGGGGTAAATCCATCAGAGCTAACGGTTTCAATAAATGAGTACATAACTACATTATATTTCTTGCCTACCATCTGATTAAAATACATGAATGGAGCACCTGCATTTTCCCAAGAATGTGCATATCCTACAATTACTTTTTCAGGTAATGGAATAAATATTGAATTGATTACTTTTATGGTTTTGTTCAACACGGCTTGAAGTCCTAGATTATCCGTAGCTGTGATAATTATTGGATAATCCTGATAAGCCGTTGGTGTAAAACTATAGGTATATTTATTTGCAGATCCTGCAGTCATAGCATGGTTTGCACCATTAACATTGATTACAACTCCCGAAACGGAGCCATCACTATCGGCGGCTGAAACTTCAATATTTATAGCAGCAAATCCGCTTGCTTGGTTAACTGTAGTTGATGTTGGTAAATTCCATACTACGGTTGGTGCCACGTTAGGACATCCAACGCCTGTGCAATTTAAGTGAAACGTGATTGAAGCTGTAGCAGTCATAGCATTGGATGCTGTTGCTAAAGCACTTACTGTAACATCAGTATTAAATAAATTAGCTGGTGGAGACCATGAATAATTATAATTACTTCCAGTTGTATTAGTTGCTGTATAATTTACCCCATTTATGGTATAAACTACCGATGTTATTGTTGAACCATCTGCAATAAGCATATCCGAAGTAGTACTCAAGTTTATTGACCCTGTAGCACCAATGGTAACTGAACTACTATTTAACGGATTAGTGAAACTTAAATTAACAGACTGTGGTTGTGAGTTAAAATTAAAGATTGCTGGAACTGTAGGAATAGAACTCGTTGGGTATCCTAGTAGAGGATAATAAATTGGCTTAGGTTCACCTCCTGGTTGTTCCCATTGATTCATTTTTAAACTAAATGTAGTAGAACCTACTAGGTCACTATTGTTAAAATAATACTTACCATTTGAATCTGTGGAAACGAGTAGATACTTCCATGGGTCAAGTGTCAAAGCGACAACAGCCCCACTAACAGGAACCGCTCCGTTTTTAACTACACCACTTATTAAATAATTATTTAAAAGAAAGTTTTGAGTTTGATTGGCCCCTAAATTAGAAATCACTGCAGATGCTGGAGAAAATGTTTGACCAGTATTTGTAGTGGTAAGGGTGTAGGTAATACCAGGAGTCAAGTTAGTAAAGCTATATTCTCCCGAAGAATTGGTAACACTTGTTAGCGAAGTAGCACTAAAACTTGCTGTTACGGTTGCTCCTACAATAGGAGTAACTCCATCTTTAACAGTTCCTGAAATAGTATAAGTAGCCATAGTTCCTTCGACTAAAACTCCTGTTTGATTGGTAGTAACATTGGTTAAACTCGCTTCAGTAAAAGTGTAATATAGTTTTTCAGCGATTACTTTGTAGTTCAAACCAGAAATTAAGTTGGTAAAACTAAAGTTTCCATCAACCGATGTTTGAGTAGCAAGTACTTCCGAAGAAGCGATATTTATTAACTTAACAACTACATTTGGAATTAATGTTGCTGTTGGTGCTGGTGTTTTTACAGCTCCCGAAATACTCACAATTTGATTAGACCCTACTACGTTGTAGGTAGTGTCTGCATCTAATGAACTTATATTTGTAGTTGTTGGCAAAAATACATATCCTGATTTTGTATATGAAATGGTGTATCCAACAAAAGATTGCAAATTAGGAAATGAAACCGAACCATTTGCATCGGATGTGGCAGTTAAAGTGCTACTATCCGATAATTTTGTTAAAGTAACAGCTACCCCAGGAATAAAAGCGTTACTTGCGTCTTTAAAAATAGCAGTTATGTCTGAAGGCATTGCCGAAAAAGAATTGTTAACCTGTGTCAACAATCTATTAGGAAGTGGATCTGTTGACCTTGAATCTTGAGATAACTCCCAAATCATTCCGCCACCTAAATTTTTTGATAAAATGAATTTGACTTTTTCATCAATAGATTGTTCATCATCATACATCAAAAATTGATGTAATGTGGCATTGTAAAGATAAGGTACTTTGGCAGTATCATCCCAATATTTAACCCAACCTGCTGCAATTGAGGATGCTTTTAATTGTGACGGATTGTCTGGATCTAATAAATGGCGACCAGCTGTCGGAATGGTGCTACCACCTAAATCGCCAGCTAAATCGCAAAATTCTACTGATCCAGAACTCTCACAATCAATTGCATCCCATGTTCCTTTCGGAGGTTGTGGTAATCCACAACCTTTTACTATTGCTGGTTCTCTTGGGGCAGTATTAAACAAACCTGGAAATCCAGGAACAGGATTTTGTGTTCCTACATTTTCAAAGATTTTACCATAAAAAGGCAAACCCATAACAAACATATTACTAGGAATACCAACATCATTTAGATAAATATTAACTAAATTTTCTAATGATTGAACTAGTTTAGGATCAGCACTATGCAAAGGATCATTAACATTACCGCTACCATGTAAAGGTGCATTATAACATGTTTTATCATTCCAGTTTCCACCAAAATCATACCCAAAACATGTGATAAAATCACAGTAGGTAGTTAAATCTTCTGTCATACCAGCAGGTCTATTAGCAGGACCAATAAACTGCTCACTAGCTTTTGCTACATTATTTCCAGCGGCGATTGAAATTGATTTTGTTGGCATGGCTAACTTCATTGCCTTGAGCAGATATACAAGATTCTTATGATCATTTGTTGTATGAGGCTGAGCGGGTATTACATTTCCGTTTAACTTTTCGTTTCCATCTGTCCCTCCATAAAGTGGAAATTCCCAATCGATATCAAAACCATCTATCCAAGGATATTTTACTATCATATTAGCCATATCTGCTGCTAGAGCATCACGAGCAATAGGATTTTCTGCAATAGCTGGTAAAAATTGAGATTTTGTCCACCCTCCAACTGATATAATTATTTTCAAATGAGGATTTGCTAATTTAAGGTCTCTTAAATCCGCAAAATTACCCATATATGGTTCTGAATAATGATGATTTCCTTCATTATGTTGAAAATCGGCATAAGGATCTAACGAATATAATTTTGTTTCTTCTGGATGCAAAGCATTATATTCTGTGCCAAAAAACGCATACATCAAATGGGTTAGTTTGCTGGCATCAATATCCCAGACATTGTAATCTCTTGCGTAAATTGCCCATTGTGCATAATAACCAACAACCATTTTAGAATGGGTGGGACCTGTTGTGGGTTGTGAAAACAAGAACAATGAAAACATTAGAAAAACAGTAGCTAATAGCTTTTTAGTAATTTTTTTCATGATTTTTAATTTAATTTAGTTTAATATTTTTAACGGTTATTAGTTTGGTCTGATTTATATTTGATAATATTGCCTAATATATTTGATTTAACATTGAAAGAGATGTTAAGTTGTTGTCATTAATTCATTTTGCACCTTAACATTAACCATTGATATTCATAAGCCATTTGCATCGCTTACAGAACCTTTGACAGTTTTACTTGAGCAAGAGCATCTTGCATAGTAAAAATAATGATAAAGATTAATAAAATTTGTTTCATTTTTTGGTAAATTATAATTCGCCAACAAATTTATTGATAAAGTAATTCAAAAACAAATAAATTCTCTAAACCGCACAAAAGTTTAAACCAACGGCAAAATTTAATCAATAAACGGATAATTTTTTTTTTGAAGTACAATATTTTTTTGTGCTTTGATTTTTGTTTTAGAATAAATCACTGACAAAAAAAGAAATAATTATCCAAAAATTTATAACCAAGAATAGTAAAAGCTGACATCATTTCAATATATAGCTAAATGAAGACCTCTAAACACTTTTAATAAATCACTAATTCAAGCTATTAGACCAAAATAAACGAAAGAATAATTAATTGAATTATTTATTTACTTCAATTTTCTTCATAAAACTCAATACAATATAGCCCAGCAAGAAGAAAACTGCCAGAATAAAAATAGAATTACGCATCGAATTGGTCAAAGCTCCAACGAAACCAAAAACAAAAGTTCCAAGAACAATGGCAAGTTTTTCGGTCACATCAAAGAAACTAAAGTAAGTGGTATGATCTTCGGTTTCGGGTAATAATTTGGAATAAGTGGAACGGGACAAAGACTGAATTGCACCCAAAACCATTCCAATCATTCCTCCTAAAGCATAAAATTGCAAATGAATATATTCATTATTTTTATCCAATAAATAGGCAGCAAAACAGATAAATCCCCAAATGGCAATGGTCAATTTCAAGGCTTTTATGTTTCCAATATTTTCTGAAATTCTAGAAAAAAGAAAAGCCCCAAAAATAGCCACTATTTGAATTAACAAAATAGTAATGATTAGTTGGCTTGTTTCGATGCCTAATTCTACTTTTCCGTAAATACCCGCTAATAAAATTATCGTCTGAACTCCCGTGCTGTAAAGGAAAAATGCAATTAAAAATTGTTTCAAAGAAGTCAATTTCTTCAAACTTAACAAAACTACTTTTAGTTCATTCATTCCTTTAAAAATTAAATTTGTTCTTGGTTTTTTATTGTAAATATTAGAGGGTAAAAAATAAAATGATACTTGCGCAAATCCCATCCACCAAATTCCAACAGATAAAAAGGATATTCTTGCGGGCAGAGTTGGGTCAGTGATGCCAAACCAATCGGGTTGCAGCACCATAGCCAAATT
>Ga0316607_1000638_pt1 | contig 11957 bp, 15 predicted proteins | sample MIS2016062E_MG_FD_207674 | JGI IMG/M metagenome (GOLD analysis project Ga0316607, IMG submission 207674) | Microbial mat bacterial communities from Middle Island sinkhole, Lake Huron, Michigan, United States - MIS.2016.062E | ecosystem: Environmental > Aquatic > Freshwater > Lake > Sediment...
GTTTTTGCATTTCAAAGAATTGTTCTGAAAGTTTGGCATTTTCTTTTTTAATTTCTTCATAATTAGTTTGAAGAATAGAAAATTTAAGCTCTAAGTCTGTATATGCAGCAATAAGTTTATCAATTTTAATTGTTTGGTTTTTGTCCACCAATTCCATTTTTTCGAGAATCTTCAAACTGCTTTGTTTGGCAGCTTCCTGATTCTTTGCAATTTGATTTTTGAGTACAATTACTGCTGTTAGTAAACCTATGATTCCTATTGTTACTTTAAAAATTAATTCTATTTCCATTTTGTTAAGTTCTTGAATTATCGGACTTTTTAATCATTTGAACTAATCTAACAAAAGCCTCATATAAATTAGATTGTTTTATTTGGTTGTTTTTTGTTATATCTTCATTATTGAGATTATCAATAAGTGTGAAAAAATGAAGGTCTGATTTTTCGGCATAAGTTTGTTCGCCTGAAAATAATTCGGGAAATTTGTAAGCAAAGAAATCACGGCAGCCAAGATAATATAAGAGAATAGCCTGTTTAAATTCGGCTTTCATTTCTTTTATTATCAAACTAATTTCATCGACTTTTTCAGGATTGAAAATTGAATTATTTTCAATACGATAAAGGCAAGCACACAATAGGTTAAGATTTTCTTCTTCATTTGTTTGAGCGAAAAGAGTGAAATATGTTTCGGCATAAGCAAAAAATTGCTCCAAAGTGCAATCGGTCATTCCATCAGTAGGACCGTAAAGAATTACTTTTTCTTTGCCTTTTTTAACCGAAATTTCGGGAAGTAAATTTTTTGTAAGTTCAAATTTTTCATGAATGAAAGATATAGACTTTGCCATATCTTCCATTGCATGTATTGGGATATTGTTAAATGTAAACCATGGAATGTTCAAAAGTTTTTGAAGTAAAAGAGTATCAAACGCCTTGCGTTCAACACCTGAACGCATGAGAGTTGCAACGAATAATAATTGTTCTTTATTAAGTTCGTTCCAATTTTCAGGATATTCTTTTTCGATTGGTCCCCAGTTAAATTTGTGCATTATGCAAAAGTTTTAACTGTTATTAATGGATTTTGCATTATAACCTCGTATCCTGCCCCTTGCCACTGAACTAATGCAGTGCCGTAAGATGTAATTTCATCATTAATGTCTAAAACAACATCTAAGCATATCATTTTTGTATTTGTGCCTGTTATTTGCACCAATGTTAAACGAAGTGCAGCAAAGGCATCAAATTCGGCATCGGAACCAAAAACTATATTGTTCATTTTGAGTTTTGCAATAACTTCTGATTTCAAGTTTGCATCAAAAGAAGCTTCGGCTTCTGCTGCACTTTTATCATAATTTTGCTGAGCATAATTCGGCACTGTCAATGCTCCGATTAATGTTATAAGATCAAGAATTTTAGACATGATTATGTTATTTTTAATTTAATCAAAATAACATAAATGAATTTGTGAGTGAAAGGACAAAAAAAATAAAGGTTGAACCGCAAATTCAACCTTTATAATATAATCAAATATCAATTTAAATATGGAAAATTTTATTTTAAGAATTTTTGCAAAAAATCACAAAATTTATCAAGTTTGAAAATTTTATTAAAAAAGTCTAAAGATTTTAGTTTAAATTCTAAAACTGCTAATTCAAAATTTCTAATTGCTTTCTCTTGATCATTCATTTTATGTAACTTTAATTACAAAGATAATAAAATTTACATAACATACAAACCCGAAGTTGCAGAATTTATTGAAACTTTTGCAATAGTCGGGTCGGTATAATTATCTGAAATTATGTAATCAGGAAATTTTGAAGCGTTTGAGTCCAAATATTCTTGCAATTGAGCCAAATATCTTGCACCTTCTAGTCTATAATTTTCATTTGGCTGCTGTTTATGAAATGTTAAATAACATAAAGCAGGGCGAATAAAGTTATTAACAATGAATAAATTATCATCAATAAGTTTGTCCGAAAATATTTCTGCTTTCAATTTACCAAAAAACCGCATTCCTAAATACGGTAATATGTCGGATTGTTCGGTTTGGAAAATGTATTGTTTGAGTTTTAAAAAATCAATCCGTTTAATTTCAAGATAAACGGAATCATTCATTTCTTTTGCATTATTAATGAAAAATTTCTTTTGAAAAGAATAAGCCTTTGATTGAGTCCATTTTGGATAATGCTTTTTGTTAGTTTCCAAAAATTCAATCAATTCTTCAAGAGCATCGTTGCCCGAGTTTTCAACAGAATTTCGGAAATCTTTTACACGCCATTCACTTGCAGGTTCTAACGAGCTTGAAACTGTTACGGTAAAGCCTGTATCGCCAACATTTACATTAAGTTTGGCAATAGCCAAAAAGTAAGCGAAGTTTGCTAAAGGTAAACGAACTTTTACTAATAAATCTTTCAGTTTTTCCTGATCGTTATTGTGATGTACGACAGAAATTAAATCATCGTATAATGCAGAACCAATAATATCTACAACATATTTTTCTGCTTGTTTAACATAAGGTAAAATAGTCCTGATATCAGAACTTATATCAGCAGAAATATAATCTTTTATTTCTGCTATTGAAGTGAAAAGAGTTTTTGTCATAATGAATTTACTTTTTGAACTTCTCTACCTTGGTCGAGAGTTGTTAATATAATATCACTTATTGAAAATTCTACTTCAGCAGGCCATTTGTTAATCCGTTTAACTGCGTAAAGTGGTTTTAACATTCTGCTGCGAACTCTCGCCTGTAGAGATTGAGATATACGTAATAATTCACGTTTGTCAGTTCCGGAAAGATTTGAAGAAGTTTTTCCTGGAATAATTCCAATCATTGAAGGGTGAACGCCAAACGCAATGAAAGTCATTGCAGAAGCCTCGTGGGAATCTTCAATAAATTCACCGCCAAGCTTTTTGTCGATTACCTTTATAGTAATTTCAGGGACTTCTTCCATTTTGCCACTTACACCGTGAACAGATTTTGTGTATGAAATAAAAGTTTTACCTGCTTTTTCGGCACCCGTCAAAAAATTTTCAATATCTTGAAATTCTTTTATTTGCCTTGCTTTCATGGCAGCTGCGGTTTTTATTCCTTCTTCACGAAAAATGCGGGGAAAATAAGATTGAGAAATTTCAATATGATATGCAATTGTTATGCTATTGGTCATTAATGCTTTTTTGAAAGTTGGAATTGCATTTGCAAATTCTAACCAACCCGATTGAATTATAGAATAGTAATAAGGCTCAGGATAATATTTTCTTGATGGAGAAGGCAAGCGAACAGGCACAATATAACGAAAAATATTTTCATCTTTTTTAGAAGTGCCATCAATTAAAGGCGAACGTCCAATTCTTCTTTCAATTTCCAATCCTAAATTCTTTTGCCAAATTACAGGAGTCATTTCATATTGCTCAGCTTTTGGAGTTGGCCAAAAAGAAGAATAGAAATGATTTTCTACATTTCCGGTTTCGGGATTTGAAGTTTCCCAACGGCTAAAAGCCGCTTCTTTAGCTGACATTTCAACAATTTTACGAGATTCGGGCGTGTCTTGATTTAAAATAAATTCAACAAAACCATTATTAAACCAGTGCATATCTGTGCAAAGTTCGGAAAACATTCCGTCAAGGTCGTTATCTTCAAAGAAAGTTGCAATTTCACTATACTTTCCTGCTTTTTCTTCGGCTGTAAATTCTCTGAAAGTTTCATTTTCTATAATTCCGGCTTTCACCCCACTGCCATAAGATACTTCGATTTTAAATTCAATGCAACGCGATGCTATTGGATTTTTTCCAACAACTTCAATAATATTTTTAGGTAAAACATTATCCTCTCCCCACGGAACAGCACCACGATTTTCTTTTGTACCTTTTGCAGGGACTTTTGTAACAGTTAATGGCTCTTCGAAAATATTTTTTTCAGAAAAAGTAACAGCAGCCTGCACTCCTGAAAGATATGCAGCAGAGCCGCAAATTATAATTTCATTATTATTAATTTCTTTTTTCATATAAATGTTATAAAAAAACTTCGTGTCCGTCAATTTCTATAAGTAAAACATAATAGCACCAACGAACTTGATTACTATCAAGAGATTTTATATTCATCTTTCTTTTTTCATGGAAAGATGAAGTTACAACTGCATTAGTCATGCTAACAATGTAACCGCCTTTTCGATTTTTCCCGTTTGTACCTTTCGATACAAATTTAAAATCGTGAGGTTTATTATTTTGAGCGTATGCTATTGCCTTGCTGATATGTAACATTATACAAATTAATAGTATAAATTAAAAAATCGAAAGGACATAAATAGAATGCAACGCACGTATTTTGACGATAGGAAAAAACGGTTAGAAAAATCTTAAATTTATTCAAACGAAAAAACTAATTTATTAAGCTATGCTTTGAGAATGAATAAATTAAAAACCTTATAAGTACCAGCAAACACTCTATTGTTAATATTTGTATAAAAAAAAGTGGTTTAACGAATTAAACCACTAAACTAAACTATTAAACTTATTATATTTCAGTAACTTGAGCCTTTTTTATAACTTTAATGCTTATCGATTGTAATAATTTTCTTTTTTCTAATGTTTCGGGATTCATATTGAAATTTTTTAATTAACTTTGCAGAGTAAATTTTTTAAGTAAGCGGGGCGGATGGTTGCACATCTCCCCGCTTTTTGTTTATAATAACATATTTTCAATCTCTTCTTTTAGAAATTCAATTTTAATTTGAATTTTTTTAGTTATAAATTCAATAAACTCACTAATAATTAATACGTTACTTGTTTTTAAAATTGATTCATCTCTATAAGATGATTTAGTAAAAAAGGCAATTGATAATTTATCATTGTCCACAATATCCATATCATTGTTTACATTCCCAAGATTTTCAATATTAATTAATATGTTTTCAAATTTCCCCAAATTATCTAATAATAAAGATTTTCTTTTTATAATTCTTTGAGCTTCTGTAAAATCAATCTTCCGGTTTTTCAGTTTTTTATTTTCGGTTATTAATTCTTCATTTATTTTATTTGATTCTTGAGATAATCTTAAAAACTCTTTTATTTGTTCTTTCATCTGATTAATCTGTAATTGCATTTCAGACTGTTTATTATTTATAACTTCTTCAGGAATATCCTGTAAATCCTCAAAATCATTATTACAAATAATATCAGGGAATTTAGAAACATGATTAATTTTTTCTAAAACGAAATCAACTTCTTCTAATTTTTTTTTTGTCTTTGCCATTTTGTAAATTTTTTAAGCATTTTAATAATATAATAATTGTTAGTTTTATAGAGTATCTTCTCTCTTTATATGCGGTAATAAACTAATTATCACTACATAAAGATACAAAATATATTTAATATTAAGAAATAAATATTAAATATTGTACTATAAAAATATAATTTAAAATAAATCTAAATAATACAAAAATATCGCAAAATAAATAATTTATATTAATTCTAAATAATTATACAAAATAAACTAAAAAAAAAGATAAAATATTAAAAATTAAATAGTTGTTTATCAAGGGGTATAGGGGAATGTCCCCTATTCCCTCGGAAGGGCGCGCCCCGCCCTGTCTTACGTGGGTGGTTTACTTTACTTTTTTAGCGTTATATTATTGAGTAATATATACTTTACTCCAAAAATCAACACCTAAAATCCCTAATGCGTATGAGGCACGAATAGTATTAAACCTTTATTGCAATAGGGATTGAAACGTTATCGTTTTATTGTTAGCATTAGATATGCTTATTGGAAAAGATTTGACAAAGGAAAATCCATTTACTATTAGCATACCTTATGCAAACAGTAAAAGGATATAAGCGTAAAGCCTGGCAATTGCCAAACTATTTATAAACATTGGGCAAAGATATTCGAGAGTATATCTCATCAACTCTATAATTATTGCAACCAATGAAAAGAGTATCCCAAGCATCGCCACCATCTGTACGAAATTCGGCAGGATCTTCAGGCGTGTCAGGTTTCTTTTCGCCTGACTTATCTTTCCCCCAACCATTAAGCCCAACGCTTGTACCTGTTTGCTCCATGCCCTGCAATAGTATCTCATTGTTTGGCTGGTTGAATAATGGGAATAGGTTACGACTGCCCTTCAATGCGTCATCAATCTCTTTGTGCTTTTCATTATGTTTCATTGGTTGTCCGATATATGTATCAGTAACGTACCAACCTCTATTAGTCAATACTCTTATTATTGTTTCAAAAAATGCTTCAGTTGAGTTCCCACTCTTTCCTTGAGTAAATGTAGAATCATAATAAAAGATAACTTCTTTGTTGGGCAATGGCTCGTAATAGTCAGCAAATTCATTGCATAGCTCTGTGAGCATTCGTGGGTGTTTAACAAAGAAAGATTTCAATGTTCGTAACTTATTCTTTTCGTAGTCAGGCTGCCCAACAATGCACCAATTGATATTAATATTGGTGTCAAATGCGATACATAAAGGTCTATCAACATTAATATCTGTATCTTGCGAACAATCATAAACATGTTCCGTTGCTGATTTCCAATCTATATCGCCGTAACCTGTTCTGAAAGAATTCAAATAACTATTATCATAAGATTGATAATAATGAATTTTATCATTTAATGCAGCATAAAATCCGCCTTCTGTGTTCTTCATACGCTGCGATAAAAGAGCAGTCATAAATATAAATTTAGGCAAATTTCTATACATATCTTCAATGTACCTTTCTCCTACTATTTCAAGATTATCAAGAATGTCAAAAACAACAAATAATGATAATTCTTTTCGATATAAATTCAATTCATTTGTTAGTGCTTTTATTTTATTTTGATACCAAACACTTTCACTCCCTAACGATTTGGCTTCATAAATAGAATAAATAATAGCTTCAATTAAACAAAGCAATTCTTTATCCATCTTAGATTCTTCCTCAAGCATCCATAAGCCACGCTTATTTGTAGGCATATCCGAAACCATCGTATATCCTGTATGCCAAGGGCAATCTTTAAAATATACTAATCCCGAATTTGCAGGAATAGTTTCATTTAATAATTTTTCACGATTCAATGTTTTTACCTCATCTGCAATCCAATAATCTAATGTTAAAGAATTTGAAGAAAAAGGAATATCTTGAGATATAATAGGATTTACTGACCCGTTATACCAATGAATATAATAATCCCAAGCAGACGCTGAACGTGGTTTTATATATGGGTCTTTAAATCCTGAACCTTTTGGTGCTTGCCGTCCAACATAATAATGCTCACGTTCATGATAGCCTAGTCTATCTAATGCATGTAAAGTTGCGGGCAAAGTTCTTGTAAGAACTTGTTTATAAGTTTGCCCAACAATTGCACCCGATGACCTCGGCATTGCTTGAATATTGCGTAATAAAGTTGGCATTATAATTCCTTCAGACTTACCAAATCTTCGAGATGCAATAACTGTCAAGTTGCGTGGTGCAATTTGCCAAACATATTGCTGTGCAGCATTCATGTAAAATTTCTTAGTCTTGCTCATCTTCTTTTATTATTTCAACGTCCAAAATTTTATTATCGATTCCGTATTTTTTACGCAATTTATCTTTCAATTCCTGCAAGTTTTTCATTGGTTTTATGCCTAAAACAGTTGGATCAGAAGTAATTTCAGGATAAAATGGGATTATATCTTCAAAAGGCGGTGCAATAACATCTTCTTTGTCGGTTAAATTATGTTTCCCTATAATATTTAAGAGAAAACCCATTGTATAAGCATCTCCCTTTCCTGCTGCAACTTGGTAAGCTAATTTAGCATTTTCAACAATAAAATACCTGGTCCAAGTTTTTTTCGCATCACCGTTCGGGTCTTTTTCACTTGCAATCATACGCTCGATAATTGAAATATCATTGCAAACCTGAGGGAAGGAAATAAATTGATACTTCTTTTGAACCAATCTATATAATTGAATATCCTGTATCATCAAATTATTCAATTTTTCTTCCATGATATACAGAAGTCGCTCTCTATAAATATTTTCCTTTTCATCTAAAACAATATTAGAATCCTTTGAAAAACTTTCAATTATCCTTTGGATTACTGCTTTTTTAGGCATTTGTTATTTCATTTAATTTTTGATTATTAATCAATTTTAAAGCTTCAATTTGAGCAACTGCACTGCCGAACTTTGCCATTTTTATAATTTCTTCTCTTATTTCACATTCTGAGATTAATTTACCTCTTTGATAAGATTTATATATTTCAGAATAGCAGTCTGTTACTTCACTTTTGAACGTTTCTATTGATATTTTTAATAAAATTGCAATTTCTTTATAAGAAAAAAATAAATTGGCATATTTTTCAATGTCTGCAAGCTGTTCGTCTGATAAATTCATTCTTTTTAATTATTGTTTTTTCATTAAATAGTTTTTCTATATTTTCTTTATAAATATGATAAATATCATGTTTTGTGCAAACAATACCCGATTCGTCGGAATAATTAACAGTTGCATTTGCAGATTGATTTACCATTATTTTATAATTATCATTTTCGATTATCATAATTTTAGAATGATTATTATTCAATGCAATTTTATTTATAACATTACTTGAAAAATATAATAAATCAACCTTATTCCTTTTTACTGAATAGTTTAATAATAAATCAATAGAGCTTATATAATCGGCTTCGATAGCTTTTTTAATTGTTCTGATAGTAATATCAGAAATTGAATAAGAAGTTAAAATAACTTTTGCTTTCCCTGTTATTGAAAGAATATAAAGAAGCAATTCATAACTGCTCCATTGCCCTTCTGTAAAATAGTGAGTGTAATCGGCTGTTAAATCACCAATTTTATTTTGAATTATTTTATATTTTTTAAAATCAAATAACTTCATCGAATTTATCTATTATTTGCCATAATGCAGCCTTTTCATCATCAAGTTTAACCAGCATTACTGCTAAATTTTGTAATTCATCACCTTCTTTTGTTAATTTCAATTTCGCATGCAATGTTTTCATTTCATTATTTATTCTTGATATATCAATAAAAGCCTTTTTCTTCAATAGAAAAAGGCTTTCATCGTTATTAAAATATTGTTTTTCCTTGTAAGAAAGTTCTGAGTAATTATAAATTAAGAACTTATTCGTTAAAGAATTAATTCTTAGGATATTATCCCCTTTATTTTCTTCTGTTTTAAGTTGGGATCTTCGATTATCTTTACCGATTCCGTTACTGGTTCCGTTATTGTTTCCGTCACTGGTTCCGTTATTGTTTCCGTTTCCTGTTCCGTTATTGTTTCCGTTTCCGAGGTTGTCGTTTCCGGATCTGAGGTTGTTTCTACTTTCGTTTCTGCTTCCAATATCGAAACAATCTCTTCCTTTTTTTTTTCAAATTGAGAAAGATAATTCAATCGATTTTCCAACATTTTAAATTCTAAAGAACCGATTTTTGAATCTTTTTTTTGTTCAAAAAAATTCAACCATTTTTTTGAATCCTCAAATGGATTTAATCGGAAATTATTTTTATATAACTCCAATCCTTCTTCAAAGGTTCTATCAGGGTTTTTAATAAAATTTTTCATAATAATAAATTTAAAAATAAGTAAGCACCTTTTCAGTCAGTGCTTACTTTTTCAGAATAAAAAATAAAAGAAAGTATAAATCTAAAATCGCCAAAAGTTAGCTGAAGAATCCGTCAGTGATGACGTAAGTAGTTGCACCTGTTTTTGTTACTTCAAACCATTCGCCTGCTGCATTCAATAAAGCTGTTCCCGAGAAAGCTCCTGTAAATGCTACGCTTTGAGCAGAAGAAGAATCAAATTCAACTCTTGCAACGTCGCCATTTACCATATTATTAAAAGCAGATATAGTTTTAGCTCCTGTGTTTGCTCCAACAACAAATCGTTTACCCAAAGAATAATCAATAGTTGTGGCATCAATAGCCATTCTATAAGGTGCATATAAAACCGTAGTGTCAGTAACAATTGCTCCTGAATAAATCATTGGAGGTCTGCAACCTGCGGATTCAATCTCAAAAGTAATTCCTTTGGTATCTCCAAAAGCTTTACCAGAGTCTTCAGAACCGGATATTGTTGCAGGAATATCAACTGAGCCAACAACTCGCATTTGACCGCCTGCACTAAATTCTTTAATTATAACCACACAATCTCTGTCTTTCAAAATAGCTGACATTCCTAATGCCTCAGCTGTAGTTCGAGGATGAAAGGCTGTTGCCTTGTGTCTAAAAAATTTGCCATCAGTAGCTCCTTCAATAGCAGCAGTAAGCTGTCCCATTTCTTTTGTAGAATATAAAGTTGTCCAATATTTATTTGCTTTCAAAGTAAAATCCCCGACATAAGTAACCACAGATGCCGTTGTCGTAGGTGCTGCTATTGATGGGAATGACTCAATATCATTTATATCTATAATATAAACAATTGAAGCAACTCCAGCCATATTGCAACCGGAAGTTTTATTAAGATTTATAAAAGGAACGGACATCGCTGTAACGCCCGCCGTAGAAAAGAAAATTCCCCCTAAAGAAGTATCAATTATAATTCCTACAAATAACACTAAAAGCGTTATCAATATATTTTTTGAGGTAAAACCTAAAATATTTTTCATTTGATTAATTTTTTTAAAAATTTGAATAAAAAAAGAAAGAAAGCGGTCGGAACCGCAATCTTATAATTAAGCTGAGTAATCACCTGCCATTGAAGCTCCCACAGCTGTTCCATCATTAATAAGAAATTCCTTTTTATGAACAGAAGCAATACGAGTTCCAAAACCAGCCTGCAACCAAAATTGCATGATGTTTGGATCTTCATAAGGCGCACGAACTTGAATAAATTCCTTGTCGGTTGTTGTGTCCATCCCAAAATGAAAATTTCCCGGAACTGTCAAAATCATTCTGTCTCCTGTTCCAAACATGTGAGAAACAACAATAGTTACGTTTGCTTGAGCTTTTTCGTTTAAGTACAATTGAACTGCATTTAAGTCCCATTGTTTAGATTTCATCTTATTTTCCAAAGAATCAACCAAGTGCATATAAGTACTTTGCGTTAACATAAGTACACCTCTTTTTTTCAAAAAAGTATCAGCCGCTCTAACAAAATCCACAACTTGTTTAATTGCAATAGTGTCAGCATCATTTATCGGAGCAACAATTGCTCCTGTATTAAATCGATTTCCACTTGCAGCTGCAATTTCAACAGCAGTTATTAAAGCATCGATTTTTGTGTTAAAACCGTCAAAACAACCGAGCGGATTTCTAACAGCTATGTTATATTCTGAAAAAAACATTGCGTCAAGAATATCCTCGGCAGCAGTAATAACAACATTACTTGTAATTAAGTTCTTGAAAGGATGTTCTTTTGTCTGATTTTGAGCATCGCCTGCCATAGGTTTATTTAAAAGCTTTTTCCCTTGATAATTTTTGATAGAATCTTTCATTGAAATTACTGATTTTTTTGTTTCCAATGAACGCTCTTTAAATCTTAAAAAATCGGCTGAATAATCCAAATTTGCAGGGTCGTAAGGTTTCAAAAGTCCACCTTTTCTTAGCATTTGAGTCATTACATCAATTCCTGCAACTTCCATGAGTTGAATTCCAACTTTCGCAAGTTCTGAAGCAAGAACAAAGTACGGAAGTGTCTTTAATTGTTTCTGGTAGGTTTTCGCTTCCTGCGAAATTCCATCTATTGTTATTACATTTGGCATATATTTAATTATTTACCGTTTAAAGCATTTGTTAATTTTTCTAATTGTTCGACAATTGAACCTGTTCCAAGTTCAATCATATAAGGATCTGCTTCCACATTCCCGTCAGTTTCTTTTACTGTAACCGCAGATGTTGCACCAGGAGTTTTTCTCAATATTGCTATTTCAGCTTTTAGCTCTGTGTTTTCGGCTGTAAGATTAGCAGCAGCAGTTATTTGTGTTTCCAATTCCGATATTTTAGCTTCGGCAGCTTCCAAATCAGAAATTATTTTAC
>Ga0316607_1000639_pt1 | contig 11932 bp, 5 predicted proteins | sample MIS2016062E_MG_FD_207674 | JGI IMG/M metagenome (GOLD analysis project Ga0316607, IMG submission 207674) | Microbial mat bacterial communities from Middle Island sinkhole, Lake Huron, Michigan, United States - MIS.2016.062E | ecosystem: Environmental > Aquatic > Freshwater > Lake > Sediment...
CGTCGCGAACCGGGTTAAGAAACTTGTTAGAATGCCAGCTAGTAGCCAGCGGGCCAGTTTCTGCTTCCCCGTCACCGACGACTGCTGCAACGATTAAATCGGGGTTATCGAAAGCCGCCCCGAAAGCGTGGACGAGGGCGTAGCCAAGTTCTCCGCCTTCATGAATCGATCCCGGAGTTTCCGGCGCGACGTGGCTGGGGATACCGCCGGGAAAGGAAAACTGTTTGAACAGCCGTTTAATTCCCTCGGAATCTTGGGAAATATTCGGGTAATATTCGGTGTAAGTTCCTTCTAAGTAAGTGTTGGCCACCAAGCCCGGCCCGCCGTGTCCGGGGCCTGCGATGTAGATAGCGTTTAAGTCTTGGGATTTGATGAGGCGGTTGAGGTGCACGTAGATGAAGTTGAGGCCTGGAGTGGTGCCCCAATGTCCCAGGAGTCTGGGTTTGACGTGTTCGATGGTGAGGGGTTCTTGGAGTAGCGGATTGTCGAAAAGATAGATTTGTCCGACGGAAAGGTAGTTAGTCGCCCGCCAGTAAGCGTTCATTTTGCCGAGTTCCGAGTCGGAAAGCGGTTTTAATTGCGGGATTTCGGTCGTTTCTAGCATCATCAGCGATTCAATCCTGTATTTTGGTTATTTACCTGGACGCATGGGGGCCGAGAAACCGGGTTTTTGACGAAAATACTTTGTTGCAGCCCGCAGATTCGGCAAAAAACCCGGTTTCTGAGAGTCGGTGCGTCCAGGACTGGAAATGCGATCGTTCTTGTAACTGACGCGGGATATTATTTTGTTACTTGTGACATTGCTTATTTTTACTCCATGTTTTGCAAGTAAACAATTGCATTTTATACCATTTTTCTCTAAATCAAACTTTAAATTTACATTAATTTTTTTCGGTAGTTCTCGCTCGTAAACTCATAAAATCTGAATGCTGCGATCGGGGTGAAAGCCAGCGGTCATCAAGCAAATTATAGATATATACAGATTTCAAAATGAGATTTGTGTAAATTTAAATTAAGAAAATTAAATCGAGAAGGGAACTTCTCTGATTATTGATAAAAAATCTCAAAACTTTTCCTGGTTTCGGGCGATCGCGCACTGGTGAATGCTGGGGCGGAGCGCTTTTTGGGGAGGAAAGCGGGCGATCGCACTTTCATGGGGGTAGGAAAAATGCCGCACTCATCTGCTAGTAATTTCGCTATCCAAATTTGTGGTTGTGGATCTATAATTGATTAAATGCGTCGATTAAATCCGAGGTTTTAACCAACATCATTGCTCGTCGAATAGTCGAATAAGATGGTACTCGTTCGATGGCAATCCTAAATCATTTGTGAATTTCCTACTCCCTCCCCGCGAGTTCGGGGAGGGTTGGGGTGGGGTAAAAATATTTACGACTCCTGCAAGGATTGCTATAGCATCTGTATTTTTGTTGAGCGATCGCTAAAAATCTGATCGGATAGCGCGATAGCTTTTACTTTTGCCGATCGTATTTTAGGGCGTGTTAGCGGAGCAAAAGTATGGTAATCTGCCATATAAACAGGCAAATCTTGAATCTTTAAGTTACAGGTACGCTCTCAGGCTAAATTCAGCGAATAGTGAAAAAAATTGAAGATCGTTTGCTTTCAAGCTTATTCTCAATTAGAGAAGTTTAGCTAATAAATACAAAAAAAGGATTTAGGTATGGTTAACCTCAAAGAAAAAATTACTCAAATAGCCGAAATTGTCACCTTTTTTCCAAGTTTTATTGCCCAAAATTTGGAAAATTTCTCCTCCCTGAATTTGAAGTTAGTAACAATTGGATTATTAGTAGCAAGTTTGGAGCTATTAGCACCTACGAGTGCGAATGCTCAAGGCCAAGTCGTGGCTGAGCCGGCTCAAGTCACAGTGTCAGGGATGCGTGGAACTGTTGCAACTCGCAATATCGTCCTGCAAACTGACACGCCGATAAATAATTTGCAGTTAATTCCCTTGGATTTGAATAGGAGTGATGGGGATAGTATTTTTCCGGCACAGGCAATTAGTGTGGAAAAACCTTCGGTCAGTTCAACCAATCAGAATCTCATGATGACTTTGGTAAAGTTTGACCTGAATAAAGTCCTTAGAAGTGGAGAATTTAGCGGAAAGCTGTGGTTTAGTTACCAAAATGGAGAGCAAGTTATCCCTGTAACTATAAAAGTGAAAGACCATTGGTTTTTACCATTACTCATCCTATTAATAGGGTCAGCATTAGGCATCAGTGTTTCCATTTATCGGAATCAAGGGAGACCGCGCGATGAGATTTTAGTCCGAGTCAGCCAAGTTCGCCTCCAAATGCAAGATGATGCAGATTTTTTAAAATTCGAGGCATTTAAAGCGAGAGTAGAAACACATTTAATTGATGTAAAAATGGCGCTTCAAGGGGAACGCTGGGACGAGGCTAAAAAGGCAGTTCAGCAAGCAGAGTTAGTCAAGAGTAAATGGCTCAAGGGTCGTGCTGATTGGTTGGCACAGTTAGGTTATGCTGATGAAATCAAGCAGCAGTTACAGGATCTGGAGCGGAGCGCTCCTTTTGTACAGACGGTGCATCGCTGTTTGGAAGATGCCCTAAGAGACGCTCCCGATTTAGACAGTCCCGTGCAATTGCGCGATCGCCTCCAAGAATTAGCTGAACAAGTGAATTCTTACCTTTCGCTGCAAGCTAAGATCAAACAACTCCATAGTCTGAGCGAGGAGTTGTCAGTTGAACAGGCAAAAAATTGGCAGCCTAAAGTACAGAATTTAGAACAGCGGATAGAAAGTTTACAGCCTGCTGATTTAACAAAAGATGCTAATTTAAGGAATGAGGTAGAAGGAGCGATCGCGGAAATTACAGAACTGCTTTCGCAGCAAGCAGATATGGTAGATCCGACAGAACTCGATTTCGGAGTAAACGTGACGGGGGCGATCGCCAAAGGAGTCCAAATCCGGGATATAATAATAAATTTACTGGGACCTGCACCCTCTACTAGCTTAGTGAGTTGGGAAGAGCAAGCGTCGGGTGCGAATGTACGTTTGAAGGTTTTTACTGTGACTAGCTATATAATTGCGATCGTGTTTTTAGCCGGAGCAGGTTTTAGCCAACTTTATGTTGATAAACCTACTTTTGGAGATAATCCTTGGAAAGATTATTTTGCATTGATGGCTTGGGGTTTTGGAGCAGAGGCTACCAGAGATGCTGTTACAAAGGTGGTGCAGGGGTGGAGTTTACCTGGATTAAACTGATGTTAAACTCGTTTGTATCAAGGAAATTAATTTTCGATTAAGTGCTGAGTTCAGTAAATTTATTAAGCGGAATATATGGAATCACATTCGAGGTTTTTATCATCATAAACTTAGTTCCAAAAGTATTAAAATAGGCTGGTAAGGCTATATAGACATTTACGCTCTGCTTTGTCAGCTTTGAAAACAGCTATATCTTATAAATTTGTGCGCTGGCTGCAATAAAATATGGACGTATTTACTATCTATAAAGCCAGTTTTTGCTGGGTTTGGGCTTTAAATTTATTTAAGTTTTGTGACCCATAAAAAAATCAATTAAAGATGTATGTTACTAGGCCCTTCCCTGATTAGGTTTGTCGCTTTTATGTTTACGTTATAATTAGTGTTAATAACGAGAGATTATTGGTAATCTGACTATATAGAGAGCGAGAGATAATGAGAGGAAATGACCCATGAACCTGTTTGAGTTTGAGATTACCATTCAGAGCAAATCAGGCGAGAGTAGCTGGCCCATTGTTGTCAGGTGTAAGCAACCAGACGGACTAACCATCCACTCAAAAGAAACTCTCCAGCTAAGTCAGGAGGACTTGAACAAACTCACTCAACAGCAAGAAAATGAGAGGGAATACGGCACCCATCTTGGCAAAGCATTGTTTCGAGGGGCTGTATACGACACCTTTGTTCGTGCCCTATCCAAAAGTAGTCAGGACTCCCTGTTACGAATTTTGCTGTCGATCGAAGCGGCGGACAATGACCCTATCAAAACCTTACATTGGGAAAGGCTGTGCGCTCCCATTGATGCCGATGGCAGTTGGCATCTTTTAGCCCGCAACCAGCGCGTTCCCTTTTCCCTATACATTCCCACTATTATCGATCGCCGCTTTCCCCCCATAGGACGACGTGACTTGCGAGCACTGGTACTGGTAGCGAGTCCCTCTAATATCGGTAAGTTTCAATTAGCACCTTTTGACGTTGAAGCTGTCTTATCTGGAGTCAAGGAAGCGCTTGGTGAAATTCCTTACGAAATTTTGGCAAATGATGTTGCAGGTGCGATCGGGCCCCCAACGCTACAAGAACTGTCTAAGCAACTGACTAACGCCAAGAAGCCATACACATTGCTGCACTTTGTCGCCCACGGCAAGCTGCTAGATAACGGAGAAACAGTTCTGTACTGGGCAAAAGCAGATAACCAAGTTCAGCCAATTACAGGAGAAGAATTACTTTCAGAGCTCAAGAACATCGGTAATCATCAAAGGAGCTTACCTCACTTTACCTTCCTGTGCACTTGCGAAAGTGCCGACCCCAGAGCCGAAGCAGGATTAGGTGGATTAGGGCAAAGATTGGTCAGAAATTTGGGGATGCCTGCTGTAGTAGCGATGACGCGCAAGGTGAGCGTAGAGACAGGCTTAGCTCTAGGACAGAACTTTTATCGACGACTCAGAGAGTCAGGAGAGGTAGATACGTCGCTACAAGAGGCAACAGCCGGATTGGGAAAACGCCACGATATTGCTGTCCCGGCTCTGTTTAGCCGCTTGGGTGGGCGTCCCTTATTTAGCGATCGCCTTGACGATCGCGAGCTGACTGATGAGGAAATCGAATATGGTATTGAAAAGCTGAGCAAACTCCTCGCAGAACGCGCCCCTAATGCTTCGGTACTAAAGCAGAGGTTTGAAACGCAGGTAAAGACGCTGAAAGATACACGGGGAGCCGAGTCACGCACAGCGCGCGAACAGCGCCAGCAGGCAATAGTAGAGATCGATAACCTGTGCGATCAAGTCCTGGAAATTAGCTTTGATGCTCTCTCCGCTTTGGGCAAACAACCACCAGAATACAAGGCTGAGTGTCCTTTTCCCGGTCTATCTTCCTTTGCCCAGGAACAATACCACAAGTTCTTTTTTGGTCGCGATGAGCTGATTAGAGATTTACAAGAGGAACTGGCGAAGGATAATTTCTTAGCTGTTATCGGTACTTCCGGCAGCGGCAAATCATCGGTGGTACTAGCTGGACTGATTCCTAAGCTTAAAGAGGAGGAGCCAAGCCTACAGTCGGTTCGCATCACACCGAGCAACGAGCCGCTGAAACAATTAGAAATACTGTTAAAGGTATCGGAACAGTATTCAATATTGGTGGTAGACCAATTTGAGGAACTGTTCACCCTCTGCGAGGATAAAGCCCATCGGCAAGAATTTATCGACAAGTTGTTTCACCTTGCCGAACGCCGAAAAGTTGTCATAACGATGCGGGCGGACTTTTTAGGAGAGTGTACCTTCTACCCCCCACTGAGAAAGCGGATTGAAACCCGACAAAAATTGGTCGGGCCGATGGAACCTGCGGAACTGATTACAGCGATGAAGATGCAGGCCGACAGGGGAGGGTTGCGCTTTGAAGCTGGCTTGAGCCACTCGATTCTCAATGATGTGCAAGGAGAGCCAGGGGCGATGCCGCTGCTGCAATATGCGTTGCAGGAGTTGTGGAAGCGACGGCGAGGACGCTGGCTGTGCGATGAGGAGTACCAGGCGATTGGTAAAGTCCAGCAGGCGATCGCCAAAACTGCTGATGATTTTTACAATAGCCTACCAGCTAAGAAACAAGAGCAAATCCAGAATATTTTCTTGCGCTTAACTCGCCTGGATAAGAATGCCATACAGGGAGAGAAGCGACGGGACACCCGCCAGCGAGTGGAGTTAGAGGATCTGGTGCCGAGTGCGAGCAATCTGGCAGAGACTAAGAAGTTGGTACAGCAGCTAGCTGGTGAAGGGGTACGGCTAGTCGTCACCAGTCGGAACGAAACTACTGGGAAGGAAGAAGTAGAAGTCGCCCATGAAGCTTTAATCCGCTATTGGCCAACGTTGCAGGAATGGTTGAGCCAGAACCGCAACGACTTGCAACTGCGAGAAAACATAAATCAGGCAGCACAAGATTGGCACCAGCATCAGGAACAACCAGACCAAAAGAGCTATTTAATCCATCAGGGGGGAAGATTAGAAGATGCACAAGTGCTGTTGAAACAGCCGAAATTTGTGCATCTCAACCAAGAAGAAGCTGAATATGTCTTGGCTTGTTTGGAGTTGCGCGATCGCCTCCGCAGGCAAGAAAAACAACGCAGACATCGCCTGCTTTTTGCCGCTGTCAGCTCAGCTTTTGTCTTTGCTGGATTTTCCATCTTTGCTGGATATCAGTGGCGGCAAGCAGAAGTTGAGCGAATTCAGGCCTTAAGCACTTCCTCAGAAGCTAAGTTGGAAGTGGATCAATTAAAGGCATTGATAGGAACTTTACAAGCTGGAAAAGAAGTTAAGCAACTGTGGATATCAAACACAATTTTAATGAACGCAGTCATGGGCAGGCTGCACAAAGTAACTTCTGAAATCAGAGAAATCAATCGCCTAGAAGAGCATAAACGCTCAGTTACAGATGTTAGTTTTAGTCCTGATGGCCAGCTACTGGCGAGTACAGGAGTTGATGGCACAGTTCGTTTGTCAGATTTACATGGCAAAGAACTAATTAAATTTGGAGTGAGTAAAGAGCGTGTTAGAAATATCTACTTTAGCCCGGATGGTCGGCTACTGGCGACTGGTGGTGAGGATGGGACTACAAAATTGTGGGATTTGAAAGGAAACCTAATGAGGGAATTTCCCAAGCAGAAGGAGGGGGTATTTAACATCACTTTCAGCCCTAATGGTAAGACTATCGCCACTGGTTCTGGAGATGGCATGGTTCGCTTATGGAGTTTGGAGGGCAAATTATTAAAAGAATTTCCTGCCCACAATACTGGGATTAATAGAAAAGTCTGGGGTATTAGTTTCAGTCCTGATGGTAAGGCGATCGCTACTGGTTCGGGAGACCGCACTGCCAAGTTGTGGGATTTGAACGGAAAACTATTAAGCGAATTTAAAGGGCATAAAGATACGGTATTTAGTGTTAGCTTTAGTCCCGATGGTCAAAAACTTGCCACTGCTTCTATGGACAGCACAGTCAAGTTGTGGGATTTGAAAGGAAAAGAATTGAGAGAATTGTCAGGACATAAAGACTGGGTGTTTAGCGTCATTTTCAGCCCCGATGGTCAGAACCTTGCCACTGGTTCAAAGGACGGCGTTGTTCGCTTATGGGATTTGAATGGAAAACTATTGAAGGAATTTAAAGGGCATTCAGACGTAGTTAGGAGTGTTATTTTCAGCCCAAATGGCAAGCTTTTGGCAACTGCGGGATACGACAGCACTGTACGCTTGTGGAATTTGCAATATCGCCCGCAGCTAACTGATTTTAAAGGACACAAAGGGGAAGTATGGAGTGTCAGTTTTAGCCCGGATGGCGAGATGCTGGCGACTGCTGGAGCTGATGGCACTGTCCGCCTGTGGGATTATTTATCAGGCGAGCAGTTGGGAGAATTAAAAGGTCATAAAGGTATAATTTGGAAGGTGAGTTTTAGCCCGAATGGCAAACTTTTGGCTACATCAGGAGAGGATGGCATCGCTCGCTTGTGGAGTTTATTTGGTAAGCAACGGAGAGAATTCAAGGGTCATAAAGGTGGAGTTTTGGGTCTGAACTTTAGCCCGGATGGTAAATTTTTAGCTACGTCAGGAAAGGATGGCACTGCCCGCTTGTGGGATTTGTCTGGTAAGCAACTGAGAGAATTCAAAGGTCATAAAGGTTCCGTCCTGAGTGTCAGTTTTAGGCCGGATGGCAAACTTTTAGCTACCGCAGGAGCGGATGGCATGGTACGTTTGTGGAATTTATCTGGTCAGAAGCTAGGAGAATTCCCCGCGCATCGAGACTGGATCAACAGCGTCATTTGGAGCCATGACGGTCAAAAACTGGCTACAGCTAGTAGCGATCGCACTGTCCGCTTGTGGAATTTGGACGGTCAGAAATTAAATGAATTAAAAGGTCATATAGGCCCGGTTCTGAAACTCCGTTGGAGTGAGGATGGTAAGCTGCTAGCAACTGCCGGATCTGACTCAACTGCTCGTCTATGGGATGTTGTATCCGGTCAAGAGGTAGCTGTATTCAAAGGTCATAAAGGGGAGGTCAAGAGCGTCGCTTTTAGTCTCGATGGCAAGCTTCTAGCTACGAGTGGTGAAGATGGAACGGTTAAGTTATGGCGGGTTGAAGGATTAGATGAGCTGATGGTGCGGGGTTGCGCTTGGGTACGTGACTATCTCAATAATCCTAATTCCGAACTTATGCCTGAAGAACGTCACGTTTGTGATGGTATAGGCACTGCTGGTAATTTACCAAAAAAGTAGGAAGCGTCAGACCGAAACGACGACGCAAGTCCTCTGTGGCGATCGCCCCTAACAATAGACATCTCTAGAATGACCAAGAAAATGGGATACAAGCCCCGTCCTTCTAGGACGGCTTTTCTTGATTTCTAATATATTCCTTCAATACTTCTAGAGGTGCACCGCCTACAGAAACTGCAAAATAACTAGGACTCCATAAAGCTTCTTTGTGGGGTTTTGTGTGTCCAGCCTGTCCGTAGCGACGACTAGAAACTCCTTTCAAAGCATTCACTATTTGAGAGATAGAAAGTTTAGGCGGATACTCAATCAGTGCATGAACGTGATTGCCTTCACCATTAAACTCCAGAACCTGAAAATTCATTCTTCCGGCGACCTCGCGAAATGATTTTTCAATCAAATCAAGGCTTTCGCCCGTAAAGACCGACCGACGGTACTTTGTCACACAGACCAAGTGTATTTTAAGTTCTGTAACAGAATGCCGCTTTAGGCGATAAAGGGTTTTAATTCTTTGCAAACCAAGATATGATTTAGTGGCAGACCAATCTTAGCACCAGCCATGAAAGCACGATATCGCTACAGATTTTACCCAACAAGCCAACAACAGCAGAGCCTAGCTCAACTGTTTGGCTGTGTCCGGGTGGTCTGGAACGACGCGCTTGCACTGTGCAAACAGTCAGACAAAAAGCCCAGTTCAGCAGAATTGCAAAAAATCGTCATAACTGGGGCTAAAAATACTGAAGAAAGGGCTTGGCTGGGAGATGTGTCGTGCGTCCCGTTGCAACAGTCCGTTGCTGATTTAGACATTGCTTTTAAGAACTTTTTCGACTCCTGCAAGGGAAAGAGAAAAGGTCGTAAAGTCGGATATCCTAAGTTCAAAAAAAGAACCAGCAGCCAATCGGCGCGTTTTAGAGTTGGAGGATTTTCAGTCAAAGGTGATGGAGTTTATCTAGCCAAGATCGGAATTGTCAATCCAGTCTGGTCGAGGGAGCTACCATCCGAACCGAGTTCTGTTACTGTAATTAAGGACTGTGCAAATCGTTATTTTCTGAGTTTTGTAGTAGAAATTCAACCCATTGCATCTGAGGCTAAAAACCCCAGCATCGGAATCGATTTAGGAATCAAAACCTTTGCAGTAATGAGCAATGGCGAGAAAGCTGAAAGTCCTAGCTATAAAAAACTAGACCGCAAAGTTCGCAAACTACAGCGCAAAGGGGCCCGCCAACCCAAAGATTCTAAGAGAAGGAATGTAACTCGGATTAGAATTGCCAAGCTGCACAATAAAATTGCGGACACCCGCAAAGACTTCTTGCACAAATTGTCAACTAAAATAGTCAACGAAAACCAAGTGATTATTTTGGAAGACCTCAATGTATCGGGCATGGTTAAGAACCGGAAGCTTTCTCGGGCAATTAGTCAGCAAGGATGGTATGAATTCCGAACTTTGTGCGAGGCTAAGTCTGAAAAGTTTGGTAGAGCATTCAAGGTTATCAGTCGATGGGAACCTACTAGCCAGGTCTGTTCTGATTGTGGTTTTAAGTGGGGGAAAATCGATCTGTCTATCCGCTCAGTGCTTTGTTTGAATTGCGGTACTGAGCAAGATAGAGATGAAAATGCCGCTAGAAACATAGAAAAAGTCGGGATGGGGAATCGCCACGACTCTAAACGGACGCAGAGGGATTGTCAGACTAGCAACGGTTAGCAGAACCCTGCGAAGCGTCAAGAATCACCGTGGCTTTAGCGGGCGTGAGTATTTCAAAATAGCTGGTTCCGTAATAGAATCCGATCCCCCCTAGCCCCTAAAACCCACCCCCAGCCCCTCCTTTGAGGGGAGCAAGAGGGGGGACAAGATTCCGATCAAAGTCCCCCTTCCCCCCTTGGGGGGGGCTAGGGGGGGGGTGGGGATGCGAGGGGGATCGAGATATGTGCAACGACCCATTAAATTGGTATAACGGTTGTGGGTATTTCAAATGGTTGGCTTATTTCCGCTCCCCTGTACCAGCATTTGTAGGGTGCGTGGAGACACACCCTACAAATACTTTATTCACTTCGTCGGGAATGCCTCCCTATCTGCTTCCATTACTACCCAGCCAATTTCTGGTCGCAAGCACAGAGATTCTGGCTCTTGACTGACACCAATTAATCCAGCAACAAATTCCATTTCGTAGACATTCCCGAGGTAATTCCAGTTGAATGGAGCCTTAGACGGCAGGTTGGGAAAAGCACCCCGTGCTTCTATAGCTGGTGACAGCTCAGAATTTAACCAGGGATTGCGTAGATATGGTAGCTCAGGAGTTTTGCCTTCAAACATTCGTTCCCACTTTGATGTTTGATTATTCAAAATGTAGGGGAATAGTTTAGCAACCCATCCAGTAATATAGGGCGAGCCACTTCCCTCTGGTCCTTGGTACTTGTAAATGGAATCCCAAAACTCGGTATTAACACTGCCTTCAGCGGCCGCTACAAATTCCTTGAGAATCGGTCGTAACGGCTCAACCCACCACTCCAAACCAAAGCGAGCAAACTCTTCCACCCTCTGTGCAATAGAACGCCAATCCTCTACCGTTCCCTCCAACTTAATCGTAGGAATACCACACAAGCTGACTACCTCGTACTGAAAGTAAGACTGCATTGCATCTAGCAATACGACTTCCGAGGCAGCACGTTCAATAGGGCCTGTGGTTGAGAAGTTAGCCACAATTAACTCGTGTGCTTTGCCAATATGTTGGTGAATTTGTTCGGAAAATTCCCCAAACACTTCTGCCCAAGGGTTGTCAGCCGAACCCTTCACAAAGTCATCACGGCCAACCTTAATCTTCAACTTTCCCGAATGCTGCACGAAGTGATGACGCAGTTCTTCGGCATTCATGTTAATGTGCTGTGCTAGTCCCTGTGTTAAGGTTAGCCAAATTATGTCAGGGGAAAGGCAAATTGGATGATGAAAGGCAAAAGCTGCGTGTAGTGCGCTAATGAGTGGATGAAACGAATCAACACTCTCCACCAACTGCCCGCGATATCGAGAACAAGCCTCGATCGGTCTACCTAAAAACTCTGCAACTGCTTCATAGTAAGGAATTTCAGGCAAGGGGGTGGTTGTGGGAGATACCTTTGAAACAGCAAAAGTTCTGCCGATCGCGGTGCTGGTACCTTCAGAATTCGTGGCTAGATTGTACATAGATGATAAATCACTCCTATACTCCATATTTTAGACTCAGCTTTGTCTACCCAAGTAGCACTATGCGAACCAAAACGAGGACGGCAGTCTGCTGTTCCACGCTCCCTAGCAACCTGAAAGCTGCGCGGGAAAAGTCCCGGCAGCCGTTCACTTAGGTGCGATCGGTTCGCCTCTAATAATTAATTCATTGGAAAAAGCTGGACAACAAGCACATATGGTGCGAAAGTTTTCCTATGGCTAAATATGTGAAACCCAATGAAGCAGCTAACACTCTGGGAGTTTGCC
>Ga0316607_1000640_pt1 | contig 11932 bp, 21 predicted proteins | sample MIS2016062E_MG_FD_207674 | JGI IMG/M metagenome (GOLD analysis project Ga0316607, IMG submission 207674) | Microbial mat bacterial communities from Middle Island sinkhole, Lake Huron, Michigan, United States - MIS.2016.062E | ecosystem: Environmental > Aquatic > Freshwater > Lake > Sediment...
AATCTAGGTCTATGTGAATATATTCACGTGTCTCAAAGTCATATGCACCTATTAGTGCAAAAGAAGCCTCTGATGTAGGTTTAAGACAATTTGTAATAGTATCTGGTAACCAATGAGAATTAGCATTTGCAACTTTTCTCTCTTGAGTTCCTACTACACAATCTTTAAGAGTACTTAAAGGTCTTTCTGTGAAATTATGGACTACCATTACAAAGTATTTGTACCCAGCAGCTAATGCTTTTTTGATATTAATATCAACATACTCAGCACAGGCCCCTCTACGATGTCTAACGTCTCCAGAATAACAACCTATAGAAGAGGAATGAATTCCATTATATCCAAAACTAGCACTATTACCTGATCCTAATAAGAATCCATGGAGATCTAAATCTTCATTTCCATTCTGATCATACCAGTGGATAAAAGGTCTTAATATGTTTTTATCACCACCAATAGGAATCCTTTGCCCACGAATAATAGGAACTAAACTCTCACTTAAACTCCTCATATTAGTAGGTAATGGTATTTTCTTTAATTCAGGATCAATCCAACAATCCCCCAGTGGTTCAAGTAAAGCGAACTTTTCTTTAAGAGCTGAGAAAATGGTATCTTGTACATTCTGAATGAGGTCTGGTGCTAAAGCAGGTAAATTAGGTAAAGCAATCTTTTTACGTGCTCCTTTAATAAAGATTGAACGATTGGTAGTTTTAATACTTCTACCTTCAAAATGAGTAAACACTTCAAAGAGTACCTTATTTGATACTCCTAAAGCAATTTTATGAAATGCTTCAAGAGTTTGATTTCTTAAAACAACGTTATTTTTCCTTAAAAGAAAATCTAAACGTCTAACAAATTCTCCGGGTCTTTCTGAGAGTTTTGTTAAACCCTCTACATAACTTCTTTTGAAGGCAGCTTCTACTTCTCCATACCAAGATACTACTTTAGTCTCACGAATTAAGTCGAATGCTCTAGCAGCCTTTGGATAAATAGAAGAATATTCACCGGGATGAAGTATTTCACCTAAACGAATCCATCGTTGAGCTTTTAGTTTCATTTCTCTTACATCGCAATTAGTTTTGTTGAGCAAACCTAAAAGATAACGGCGTTCGGTACGATTAAACTTTTTGAACTTGAATTTATCTCTCTCAGGATTAGCTACCTTTTGTAATTCATATCTTCTACCAACTCTTGTTTTAGAAGTTAGAATCTTTTTAGGAACTGCTGGAAGACTGACATCTCCACCACTAAGTCCTACACAAATTCGAAGTACATCAGTGGTTGTTTTAACGGGTACATCTAATCCCATTCCGGCTAGAGTACACAAATTTTCCTTAAATGGTATTACAGGAGGAAAGAATAAAGTCTGCCCAGAGGATACAAACCATTTAATAACTTCTAACATTTTTGTATTAAATATGATTCGCTAAATCATACTCAAGGTTTAAACCTTGCTGCATATTTCTATGCAGATTAGACTATATCATCAACTCTTTCGAGTTGTTTTCTATTTCCACCTGCTTAGGTGTACTCCCTTCCGGGATAGTCGTTGAACGTTCTTTTTGATAAATATAGATTTTTTCTATTTGATATTTAAATTCATCAATAGATCTACTCATTTTCATTTCATTACAAATAGAACAACAAGATACACAGTTATTTAAAGTATATCCTAGATTAGAATTAATTCTGTCTATTCCGTTAACTTTAAATGATCCCTCTATTATTTTAGTTCTAGCGGGATTTCTATGTTTTGGTTCTGTACCACAATAATAACAATTTTTATAAATAATATTTTTAAATTCATCGTGAGTTAATAAAAATTCTAAATTTCTATTTTTTGCTCCTACTTTGTATTGATGTTTTAAAAAGTTTACTTGTGCCTCTATTGTAGGAATCTTTCCTATAATCCTACAATTTTTACAATTATTATTGTTTTTTATACCTTGTATACTTACTTTACTAATACTTTTACATTTAATACATTCACATTTATAGTAATTTAATCTACCTTTTTTATGAATAAATTCTAAAACATTATAAGTTCCTATAGTTTTACCTACATAATCTTTAGCCCATTCATTACTTCTACAAGTAATACATATAGCTCTAGATAGATGTGTTTGTAAAATTTCAGTAACTGTATCACAGTTTTTACATTGTAAAGTACAAAAATATTTTTTGTAAGGTAAAGTATTTTCTACTCGTTTTGAAATAAAAAGAAATTCTTCTTTTTTACCATAAAGCTTCGCTGCTGATTGTCTTTCCATATTTGTATTTTTTATTTTAATTACAATTATAGTAATTAAAATTAACAAAATGGTTAAGATGTTCCAGCAATTAAGAAAATTTTTCGATGTATGTCGCCATACAAAGGGACCTAAAAGTTAATCCTGAGGTGTTATACTCTGTCCTACACTACATAAATTAGTAAAAATTCCTAAGAATTTTGCTTCATCCCCTGCAGTTAACATTTTATATTTAACTGTCTCAAATGCAACTTTAAAAGGTTTGGACCAAGCAGGTGCTTTCCATTTACCATTTGTCATGTAATGAAGAATCTGATTCATCCATAGATCATATTGAGACATGCTCATTACTTGATCTGGAAATCCTGGATAGAAAGGAGTATAAGAATGAACTCCTCCTGTTATTTTTCTTAAGTAGGTAATCACTTCGTTGTGAAAATCTACTATATCAGCTTTATCAGCTTTACCCATAGCAGCAAAAGCATCTTGATCAAGCATATAGCCAAATCTCATAAGTTCTGCTTGCGTAGTCATTGCTATTGCACGATTGTCTACACCTGCATCAGGTAAACAAATAAAACCATTTCTTAAACAGATAATGTTTTTCATTGATTGGAAATTAAATTAGTGAATTTGGATTCAGATTTACGGTCTGAGATAGAAGTAACTAGTTTATAGCCAATTAGTTCTTTTAAATAGATTACTCTACTTCGAATCGGTAAAGGATTGTATCCTTTACCATATATTGATTAGGAAGTTTAACAAAAGTAACTACTCCTTGAGATATACGTTTTACTTTGTATAACTCTGTAGATACAGTTGGACATTCCAATATTACAACTTTTTCTAAAGTGGTTGAGGCATCTCTAAACTTTCTTCTAGCTGTAGAAGTACAGGAAGATAAAATTAGAATAGTTATAAAAAAGATTAATTTTTTCATTATTTGAGTTTTAAATACGTTTTACAGATAGTAAAATAGGTACTGGAGTAATTATTTGTTTTTTGTATAATTTAGCAGCTATAGATGAGGTGCAGAATATTTATCCAGTATTTGATCTACTGTTAAAATAGTATCTTGTGGACAAGACTGTAAATTCGGTCTATATACTGTCATTCATGTGCCAATCTACCAACCTAATCCTCCGTGTAATTTAAAACCTTCATAAGTATTAGAATGACCTCCTTCGTTTTTATAACCATGTTTTTCCAGTAAGCAAATTATATTCCAGAAATCTATTTCTGAAATTTCAGGAGAATAAAGTAAACAATATCACATACTTAGATTTTAGGTACTTTTATTAACAAAGGTTTTGTACTCGATAAGATAGGAGTAGATGTAACAGAATCTGAAAGAGTTTTTTCTACTAAACTATATTTATTCAGGGAATTATAACTAAATCCATATTCGTCTCCTTGATAAATAGCAGCAAAAGGAATAAAGTCACTTTTTTTATCTAAGATTTTAGTTATTTTTACTTCCTCTCTATCACAAATACCTAGAGGATATAATTCAGCAGCAGAACTACACCAATTAGCTAATTTATCACATCTAATAATATCTCCTATGTTAAAAGGAAAGCTTAATACGTTAGGATCTTTTGCTGTAGTTTCATAAAAAGAATATATATCTGAGAGAGTTATTTCTTCAGAAGAACAATGACTATTCCACACCAAAGTATTAAAAGTAAAACTTTTAATACGTAATCCTCCATGTAAAGTAAAACCTCTATAGTTCATACTTGAACCAATCTCTCTTAAACCATTCTTTTTAAGAAGTTCTAAGAGATTATTGAAGATTTCCTTAGTTATTTCTGGTTTATATGGAAGAACCTTACCAATAATATCTATCGTTTTCTTTTTTATTCCTTCTTTAGACTTACTTCGGTAATATTGATCCCATTCTTCAAAAGATATTACATCGTGACCATTATCTTTATACCATTTTACACTACAATGACAACCATCATGAAAAGATATAGCTATGTCAGGATAAGTACTAAAAGAATTATAATATGTCGATCTAACATCTCTTATAACTTCATCCCATTCTTCTTGAGTTGTTACATGTACACACTTAAGCTTACTCATTATTTGTCAATATAAGGTTTATAATTCCTAGGAAGTGGGGTAGATGCTCCATCTGGCAAATCACCTATATTACAAAACCTCCAGTTAATTTTACTCATTTGAGAGTTGTATTCTGCACTAAGATTATTATAACTAGCTTTAATTCCTGCTAATTCAGATGCCCAAATAGATAATTGTTCTCTATCGTCTCTAGCCCAATCTTTACGAGAAATTCCATTATATGCCTCAGATATAGTTTTCATCTTGTTATCATAGACTGAAATATCAGCTATCTTTTTATCAAGTTGAGAAGATGCATCTTTGAACCACTCGTACTTTTTAAGTAAAGTACTTGCTTTAAGTTCTTTAAAAGCTGTATCTTTAGCATCTCGAACATATCTGCCACAACTTGTAAGAACAAGAAGCGACAGAATTATGAGTGTGATATGTTTTCTTATCATCTTTCCTCTAAATTGAGTATGATAGATTTGACGGCAAGAGGAGCATCGGATATATGAAGTATTTCATTACCTCCTTTATAATGTTGATGGTATACTCCTTTAGAATCAAACCAATATAGATATTCAATAGAATTTCCATAGGTGCCATCATCACCAAGTACCTCATTAGTAACATATCTTGTTCCGTTTATCCACACATAGTTATTGGCACCGTTAGAATTATAACCATTACCTTCAACTGTAGCTGGAGTTAATCTTTTACCCGAGGAAGTTACTTTACCTTTAACAGTAGAATATAATAATACTTGACCGGAAACACCTGAGATAACATATAAATGTTTAATTGAACCAGGAAGATTATCTCTACGATATCTCTCAGAAATACTACTCTGTTCAATAGTGGTCCCATCTGATTGTACAACTACAGACACATCAAGCTTTTCAGCACCACTATTAGAAATAGCATCTCTTCTACTAATTTGATCACACGAAGTGAAACTAAAAGCAAAAACTAAACAAAATAAAATAATAAAGTTTTTCATAATACGATTTTTAAAAGTTAAAACGGGCTTGTACGTGCCACTACATTTATAACTATACATCAAGTGTATATGTCATATCTTCAAATATTTTCATACTAAGATAAAGTCATCGACAATGCTAGTACCCGTTATTGAGGTTCTTATCTTTTATAAATAATACAACACTAGAATTCACCCACTGAGTAGAATTCCAAAATACTCTTAAGTTAAGCACCATCTGTACTAGTGTTGTATTAAGTATTTTATTTTAAAAGAGTATCCACGATAGCTACAATTTCCTGAATTGCACCATATTTAGGAGCATAAAATCCAATAAACATTTCCTTGAAATTAACAAAGAATAATGTCAACATAACTACAGAGGTAAATGAAGTTGCTATCATTCTTACTACCCAAGGTGCTTTCCAAACTTTTGTACCAAAGGAACCTATAGTAGTTAATGTAGAGTCCGGAAGTTTTACAATTCTATATGAAAAGTATAGGAATATGAAAAATACCTATTATACTTAATAACAAGAAGTAAATAAAAACTTGTATAAGACGAGCTACTATTACTAATAACTTTCCCCAGACCTTAGCTTTCTTTTTTATAAGAGCAAAATCAGTAACTATTAGTAATATAGTCTTGATCATAACAAATATAAGAGTTACGAATATAAAAGCAGTAATAAAATTCTTGTCGTCAATAGTGACGGAAGCGTTCGATCAGGTTCCAAATGAAATCCATTTTAATAAATCCATAAGATATCTTTTTAAGGTTAATTACTTGACGTTAATCTCCGTCGTACAATAGATTTGTATTCAAATCATTTAGCATTTTAACAGCATCTTCGTAAGACATTGCCTTACCGAGTTTAATCTCTTCATTAGGACACCAATTTCTATTGGCTATTATTAACAAACTTCCTTCGTAAGTTCCTGAAAGTGAGTAATGAGTTACTCTATGATCTGCTATAATAGCAGTGGTAAGTATACTTACAGTTAATAAAACAATTAAAATAAAAACTGATGCTGTAGTATCCTCCCAATTCCAATCTTTAAATAAATTTTTCATAATATTTGAGTTTAAGTTTAAATAATTTGATGAGAGAGCGTGATTCGAACATGCGACAGTATTTCTACCCTAGATATTTTGTTTAGGCCCTTTACCACTTGGATATCTCTCACATGTAACTTTAATTACCTTGACAAAATTTAGTAATAGCTTTCTTCACACCTTTTTCAAATAAGCATAATTCAGTAGTACCTCCTAATCTAAGAAATTCACTCCGTCTAGATTCTCTAGCGATTTCTTCTCTGCTTAGGAAAGTTGTTAGGGAGCCAGTTGTTGTACAACTGGCTAATAGGTTGTTCTTCTTTCTCACAGGAATTTGAATAATGTTAGTTTTTATTCATGAAAAGGATATTCTAAAATGTTTAAAGTAGTTACTAAAATTTGATAAGCTTCGTTTAATCCTGCTTTATCATCTAATAGTATGTTGAAGTAAGGTTTACGTGAGTTTTCGATAGGATTCTCATTAACGTAATCAGGTTCATATCCGTGTTCTGTACAATATTTAACTATTTCTTTTAATCTATTACCTTCATTTCCTGTAAAAAGTATGAGCATAAAACCCTCTTTCTTTAGAAAACGTAATAAACTCTCCATCTTAGGAAATGTATCTCCTAATTTGTGTGTATCAAATACAGTATTGTCAAAATCAAAAGCTATAAATAGATTTCTGTGTTCTTTAAAGGCTTTAACTAGTCTATGAACACTTTCACTTGAGTTAAAATAACGATCTTTCATTGTTGTAATTTTAAAGTTAGAAAAGATACTAAGATAGCCTAAATTATAGGTGCTCATTTCCCTTTTCTTTCTTTGTATTTTAAAATCGTATAACTTTATAAAAGCTATGAGTTTTATCAACCATCCATACTCCTAGTCCTATTCGAATTAAACCGTCTTTGAAACCCACAAATAGGTTACTATTTACAGCTTCTTCAATTTTAGTATAAGGTTTAATCTCTACAACTACTTTGTTATCCCAAATAACTCCTTTTTCAAGAACCATTTGTTTAATTTTCTCACCAAATTCTTTTAAAAATTCATGAGATGAACTCTTATAATTGTGGCTTTGTTCAAGTAAAGGACAAGTAACAATTGAAGTATAAGGATAAAATGCTACAACTGTGAAATTTTCAGGTTGAAGCCACATTTCATAAGGATTCATCATATATTATGTTTTTAGAGTTTCAATTGAAAAGAGGAGGGAGTGAATACTCTTACTCCTCTTTCTGGACTTTAACTATAGGCCCAATCACGACGGCAACTTACCATATAGGTTATGGACGAGGTCCACTACCACGCCTAGACAGTCTCTGTCTGCAGCAAGACTGAATATCTTAAAAGTTTGGAAAGCCCCCGAAGGAAACTAAGGAAAATTCAAATAAGCAAATTCCCCAAACAATTCTTTTGCTTTTTTATCATATGCTTTAGCAGCATCTTCTTCATTCCCGAATATACCTATATAAATTTGCTTTCTATTAAATTTAATAACAGCTGTCCATTTAAGGTCTTTCTTAAATCTACATACTCCTTTAAATTTGGAAGTACAATTCTTTTTAGGTCGTCTATTCATATGATTTTGTTGATTTGTACAATTTCTTAGATTATTCTTTTGATTATCTAAGCCATTTCCATTTTTATGATCAACAAGTTTAGTACCCATAATTAGATTATGCATACTTTGAGTGGTATTTTTGTTATTTGCTAATATTCTCTTTATGACGTAATAAGTATTTCCACTCTTACTTATACTCCATTTAAAGCTATTTAAAAATTCATAATCCTCATCATCTACAAGAGCTACAAATTTGTTTTATTTTTTCCTTTTTGCGATAATAAAATTTCTTTCATACTTAAATTCTAATAAAAAATAAAGGAGCTACAGTTTTACCCGTAACCCCCTTTTCAAACTCAAATATGATTTTAATATCTTAGAAATTTAATATTCTTGTTTTAAATTTTAAATACATCTCATAATTTGAGAATATTTAAAAATTTCTCAAGTGTTTCAGGTAACTTGACATAGGCACTTCATCCCTATACCAACAGTTTAATCGTGCGAAAACTGCCATTACGCACATAGATAAGCCAAACGATGAGAGTTATTATCCATGCTATTACTCTCTTAGCCCGTGAAGACAAGCTATAGTAGTCGGGATAATCCCATACTTTCGTACTACTTCTCAGCTTGTTGTTTTACTATTTCACTCATTCTGACCTGTACCTCAGTAATTAACTTCTTAAAACTAGTAGAAGTTAACTCTTGTACAGCTTGAGTTTGCTCTTTTCTGAAAAAGATCTTAGCTTTGTAACTCCAAACGCCTTTAATATTCTTATGGCAAGAGGTAGTTACTCTATAGATACATTTTCTTTGTAGAGGATTTGATATTTTGTTAGAATTTTCCATGTTTAAATTAACTTAAAAGTAAAAACTAGGTCTTTGATCTATAGGATCACGCTTTTCAGACTATCATTCAGTAGGCAACGTACCTGATTATCTAGCTTGTTATATTTATCGTTAATACGAATCCAGTAGGATTTAAATTTGGGATAAAAGGAATAGAATTGTTAAGAACTTCTTTAACAGGTTTTCCTTCAGGAGGTATTGAATTTGTTTTAGGGGATTCATCAACTTTAGAATCTTTGAGTCTTGTTTCATTCCCCTCAACCATCTTCAACCATTCATCTGAACTATAATACTCATTACGAATAGTATATCCATCATGCAACGCTTGATATGCCTCTTGCTTATTCATTATTTTAATCTAATAAAATGAATTTCAACACGACGTTCCTCAAGAGGAACTTTACCTATTACTTTAGTAACACTAAATAAGGAAGGATATTGAAAATCCAGGGGAATGGAATAGGCTGCAAGTTTTCCAGATAATTCCAAGTCATTATCGGCAGAATCAATATAATCATTTACATATGTGTTATCAACCTTGTTAAACACATAAACTATAAGATGATATTTCATTACTCTGTTTCTCCCTCAGATTTTAATTTCTCAATTATCTCTTTCAAGATATTAATTCGAGTTTCTTTATCTTTAGGATCAAACCAATAGCTAGATCCCTGGGTGTTTTCAGGTTTGTAAAGTACTAATTCAGGAAAATCAGGATTTCGACCGTAAATGATATCATTTACTTGATTCCATACATTATCAAATAATTCTCTGTGATTTGAGAGAACCTTTTCATAAGTATCTACTTCTTTCAATAATACTGTAGTAAAAGCATGACAGAAACCCATATATTTTTTCGGATCACAAGCTTCTAATATTTTTAGAGCTTCTTGGTAAAGTTTAAGTTTTTTCATAATTTGAGTTTTGAGTTTGAAGACTTTCGGGAGTGGGCAGCTCCCTTTTAGTTATACATACCCCGACATTAGACGCGTTTTCGCGAATCGGTAACCGGGACGATCGAAACCTGCCCAGTAATAAGGAAATTATTACATACTTCGCCACGTATGAGTCCGCTCAAGACATTTCCTTTACGTTATTCTCTCTTATTTATTTTAAAGAGTAGAGAGCACAGTTAGCTAAGCTGGATTATAAGTTTTCTAACTTAATGAGTTAATCTCCTCACTTCTAAATAACTTGATTTTTTGAAAAGTCTGCACTAACTTCTATTAAAGATTTTAATGTGTTCATACCACAAAAATATCTTTTTCCATTTATTGTTAAGTGCCCGTATGAAGGAACAACGATTACAATAAAAATAGATAGTAGCCCCACAAGTTTGTCAAGGTTTGGAACCTTAATGGCTCTCCCACGTATGTCAAGTTCAGCTCGAAAGCACCCTTGTTTAACGAACTCATACAATGATCACGGGAGAGTAAAACCGGTAAATCCCTGAACCAGTTAATATTATGAATGATCTTTAGGAGACCATTTAAAGAACTTTTTGTCTTGATAAGCGTAATAAGTAGTTGCACCAACAGTAAAGCCGATCCAAGAACCAAGTACGATGAAGAGAGCAGTACATTTATGAGCTAATAAAAATTTAAGTACTGTGGGTGCTTTAATTTCGGTTGCTAAACAACCGACTGCTTTAAAGTAACTTAGAAGACAGCCTATAAGGTAAAAGATAATCCAGTACATTAACGGTAATCTTTAACGTGAAACTTAAAGAAATAAGGACTGTTGTACTTAAAAAAAGCAGCTGTTCCCGATACAAATCCTATCCAAGAGAATAAAGTAACAATTAAGGGGAAATGCCACTCATATTTAAGAAATCCTTTAACAGTAGTTTGCTTTGCATCTTTTCCAAAAGCTGCTAAAATTCTCCAGTAACTTAGGAGACATCCTACTAAATAAAGTAGTATAAAGAATAAAAGAGTCATAAATTTATGAGTTTAGATTATAAATACTATTCAATATTCATCCACTTATTTAAAGAACAAGTAGATGTGAAAGACTGAGATTCATCGATAGCTCCATTAACTGCTTTACAGTAATTAAAGGTTATTTCTTTTATGGATGAATTGAAAGATTCAAGACTTATAAGATGTTGACATGGAAATAAATCTTTATTAACAGGAAGAATAGGAATTGGAATAGAATATTCCATAATTAATCGCTTGATAAGGTTAGTTCTCCTTTGTAATCCACAAAATCTTTTGACCAAGCAGTAGAATGATATCCTATAGGAGTCTTGGTAGTATCGTATAATAAAAATCCATTATAAAAACCTTCTTTATTTATACTTACTGCTAATATTACAATATCTCCGATGGTTGAGGTCATTAACTTAGGAAAAGTAGGACTTGAATTATTTTTTAAAGTAGCTTTCATTTCTTGTTTTGTTTGTTTGTTTGAATAAAATTTACTACAACGATCTTTTGAGCAGGAGTTAAACTATTAAGAGAAGCGTCTTTAAAAGAAATTTCTTTCTTTGAATCCGCTTGTGATAGTTTATTTATTTTATTATTCAATTGTACAATAGTATCGTGTTGTTCTTTAATCTTTTTATTCTCTAACATGTTTTTCTTTTGAGAAAAAGCTTTGCATAGAATAATGTAGTTTTCAAGAAATACTCTTAATTCAGTGAATGAATTGTAGATATACAGTTGACCAAGTAATACTACTATATATTGAGTTTTAGTTCCCTGTGGAAGTAAAATATTTATAGCACTATCTGGATTAAGACCTGTTAGATGATCACTTACTCTTATTTTCTGATCTTTTATCGAGTAATAACTTGAGCCTGATGGATTAACTTTAGTTAAAGTTCCATGTGATAAGAGAAATTTACTTAGCTTGCTCATCCTTTAAATTAGATCTAAACCAATTATTAAAGTCAGCAGCATAAAAGATAGAAGCAAATAGATTTAAGGCAAGAAATGTTGCTAAATACCATGCTATAAAAACGTTTTCAGGATCTGGTAATGAGTTAATACATATTACAGGCATAATACCCACTAAAAAGATTATTAAAAGCGATAGAATGATTCCAATTGTTTTCATAAATTTGAGTTTAGGGATTAAAAAATAGAGGAAGTAGACTCTTCTACCTCCTCTTATTTCATGAGCAAACCACAGATTTTATTCCGCGATATTTTTAA
>Ga0316607_1000642_pt1 | contig 11916 bp, 5 predicted proteins | sample MIS2016062E_MG_FD_207674 | JGI IMG/M metagenome (GOLD analysis project Ga0316607, IMG submission 207674) | Microbial mat bacterial communities from Middle Island sinkhole, Lake Huron, Michigan, United States - MIS.2016.062E | ecosystem: Environmental > Aquatic > Freshwater > Lake > Sediment...
CTGTTCAAAAAACTTTGTTTTACAATGTTTTAGGTCAAAAAGTAAAAGAAACCACTTCGGCTACTTCTTGGGATGTGAGTGCTTTGTCTGAAGGGATTTATTATATTTCTGTTTTTTCTAATGAAGGGACAAAACAATTTCAGTTTGTGAAAAAATAGTTTTTATTTTTGTAGAACATAAGACCCACGTTTTGAGGATTTGCGATGCTGGCGATTTACAGAACCAAACTTTAAGAAGCTCTAAATTTTGATTACCCACCCCACTGTCATACGAAGCACTGCAGCACCACTTTTACAAAAAAGCTGTTATCACTGCGGTGTTCTTCTTCGTCCGTTGGTTTGTCGGTCGTTTTGGTCGTGCGGTTGGACAGGCAAAGGCTGCCGCCAAGCTTGGGTTGTAGCGTTGGCTTGTGCGGCTTGGCAGCGTTGGCATTTTCTACAGGTTTATATTCGTCAAAGTTGATACTTGTTTTAATGTTTCATTTGTTCTTTTTAACTCGTTGCTGCATTAATTCTTGCAATGGTTTCACTACGGCTACTGGCTACCAAAATACGGTTGCGGATGGGGTTGTCTTTTTGTTGCAACTCGTAATATACTTTTTGGATAATGGCTTTTGGGTCTTCTGATTTTGTAATGTCTGGAAATGCCTTTTCTGTTACAAATTGCAGTACATCTATTGCTGCGGCTTTCATTTCTTCCTCAAAATAGAGTTCGTACACCATCATATTGACCAAGTCTTCAAAAACTTGGCTTACAGCTTCATTGTTCACTTTTTCTAAAACTGATTCTTGTTTCGGGTCGTTTAGGTAGATGAGATAATTTGTTAATTGAATGATTTTATCTTGAATTAGTTTTAAAGCTTTAGGAATAGGCATATTTCTTAAATGTTCAGGGTAAATATGATAATCTCCTCCACGAAGATTTGAAAGTAAAACTGAAGTATATTTTGAATTTAAAATACCAAGCAAGTATTTTAAGTCAACTTCCTTCGATAATTTTTCCATTTCATTTCTTCCGAACCTTGAATATCGTTTTACACTTGCAGAGATGCTCTTGTTATTAATACCATTTAAGTCCTTCCATAAAACAGCAGAAAACATCGAGTCACTATGTAAATACTTAGTGTTTTCATCAAAATAGACTTGCAGGTTTCCAAGTCTATTAAACATCAGTTTTGGTTGTTCATATAATTCTCTAAAGGTTGGTCTTCTCAACTTATCAGGGACCCTTTCTGTATTGTATTCAAGATAACGTATTTTTTTCACATTATATCTTTCAATGTCTTTTGCATCTAAATATTTACGACAGTTTTTTTCATTATATGTATCGCTTAATAAATCATCTTTTGAAAATTCTCCTTTTGCTGATTTTTCATCTGCATTTAAAACCATTCCAACACTTAAATAACAAAAATCACCTAAAATATTTAAATTAGAGTGACCTATGCTATCTCGTTTTTCACTAGTTAAATTCCAAACTAGAGTGTTTTTATCTTGTACTAAATCCGAGTAATTTTGTTCAAAAGTCTTTTGTATTTTATTATTTTCGTTCAATTTAGAAATAAAACAAGAGTTTTTCTTAACACCTGAATTAACAATAAATGGAATACAATTACTAACTGTAGCATTATCGAATATTTTTGTTCCGTTTAAATCAACTATTTCTGTTATAATATATTTCTTTAAAATTAATTCACGAAGCTTTTGGGCATAATTTTGATTCGTTAATGGATATGGAACAATCATAGTAAACACGCCAATATCACTTAGATGCTTTAACCCAAATTCCATAAAAGGCACATAGATATCCCACTTTTGATACAATGACTCAAATTTGTTTGAATCAATTATCGACTGTCTACCATCAGGGTTGTTTTTAACCATATTTGGTGCACTAATATAAGGCGGGTTGCCAATCATTACATCAAATCCTCCTTTTTCAAATACATCCATAAAGTACAAATGCCAAAGGAAATAAGGTCGTTCGTCTGTGTTTTCAAATTCTAAAAGGCGTTTGCGTGCAGCTGTTTTGCTTTGTAGTTGAACTTGGCGTTTATCTATTTCTTTTACTTCTTTGCTTTTCTGAAAGTACTGGTCTTTTTGGGCTTGGCTTAAGTTTGATGTTTTACCTTCTAATTGCTTTTCATAAGTAGCAATTTCAATCAACAGTTTATTCTCAAAAAACTCTAAGGACTTATCAATATGATCCATCACTATTGAATCTATTTGCTTGTGAATAGAAGTTTTTTGTGCTTTCTCTTCTACTTTAAAATAGTCAGCAATCAATTCTTTTATGTTGGTTCTGTTCTCTTTTGAAAAACCATAATCTGCTTTGGGTTCTTCAAAAAGTGTAGGTTCAATTATCCGAACTTTTGGTTCTTCAAACAACGCAACTTTCCCTAATTCAATTCCCTCAAAATGCTCCAACAAACTATTGCCCTGCATAATCTTATAATCCAAGTTGGGCAATGGGTGAGGGTTCAATTCATCAACCACTAACGAAAGCCAAAAACGAAGTTGGGCAATGTCAACAGCACCTTTTTCTAAGTCCACGCCATAAATGGAATTTTGTATGATGTTCTTTTTTACTCTTGCTGGTTTAAAGTCTTTATTGGTTTTTAGGTAAGGATAAATAAAGCGTTTGGCTTCAAAAATCTCTTGCAACATTCCAATCGGGAAAGCACCTGAACCAATGGCAGGGTCACAAACTTTAATATCGTCCAGTTTTTTATTGAGTAAAACGGCATTTTCTTTTTCAGCCAATAAAGGTGAAACGGTATGCAAACGAATAAATGCTTCAATGGCAGTGTCCCAATTCCCCTCCTTTGGAGGGGTGCCCTTTAGGGCGGGGTGGTTCTCCTGAGGAGGGGAATTTTTTAGGTACTGAATCAAACTTTCCTTGCACATATACTGCACAATTTCTTTAGGCGTATAAAATGCTCCTTTATCTCGGTTGTCCTCCAGTAGGTTTTCAAAAATATGCCCCAACATTTCTGGGTCAATGCCTACTTCGTGGTCGTCTGGGCTGTTTTCGTCAATAGTGAAATTGTATTGCTCAAAAAAATCTAAGAGTTCTTTGAAATAATCAACTGGAAAATCAATTGTTAAAGTGGCTTTGTTTTTTTCGGGTTCAAATAAACCGCCATTCAAGTATGGCACTCGTGAACCATTCAGTTTGCCCTTTAATCCTTTTACTTCAAAAGTATCATTAGGTCTTTTGGTGTTGAGTGTTTCAAAAAACAAATGTGTAAGGCACTGACTTTGAAAATTTTCGGGTTTAGCAAAATCCTCAAACAGTTTTTGCATAAATCGTGGTTCGCCATCTATCCAGTCTTTTGTTTCGGGCGAACAACCCATCCACCCTTTTTTCTGTAAAAAATGCAAGAACACAATTCTACCCAATAGTTTTTTTGCAAAATCACGAATGGGTTTTTCCTGTTTTACTTTATCGTCTTTTTCGGCATCAATTAATTTTGCTCTGTATGGATTTTCTTCATCAGCCAAGTACTTCCAAAACTTTTCATAGTGGGCTTTGTAGGTTTTAAAGAAGTCTTTGTTCAAAGCTTCCACCGAAAACACCTCTTTCAGTTGGTTGATGTTTACTTCGCCCTTTTCTTTTTTGTCTGCCAACACCAACATTCGCTTGGCCGGTGTGGTGCAAGCTTCATTAGAACCGAGCAAATACGTGTAACGTTTTGGCTTAGTTTCTCCTTTTATGAGTTCGCCAGTTTCTAAATCAATACTAGCTTCTTTTGCAATGAAAGAAAAACGGTAATCGGCTTGTTTTTTATTGTAGAAAAAAGCCAAAGAACCGTGAATAATATTTTGGTCTATATGTTTGGCAGCAATTTCACGCAAACCTTGTCTATTGCGAATAATACTAATGCTATCGGCAACTTCCACTGTGAAAATGGCTAACTGCTTGCCATCATCAAGTTTTACTGTTCCAATTTGTTTGCCCTCAATGACTTTGTCATTTTCAGTGAACAAATTTTCGGGATGACTGAAATAATCAATCTTCTTGAAGAATAAACTCAAAACAGTTTTCCATTGGTCGGGGAAATATTTATCCTCGTCCAATTGGAATTTGCTTTTCAATATGTCTTTAATATCTTTTTCTTTCATTGTCTAAAATTCTTTGAGCCCTTTTGAAAAGTTGTAAACCTTTGATAAACAAGGTTTATTTCCTTTTTAGAAAGCGTTATTGATTCTATTTGAGCCCTTTGTGAGTCCATTGCTTATTCCTTTTTGGCGTTATTGGCGTTATTTTGGCTTAATCTCTTTCAGTTTATCCGACATTTATCCGACATATCCGACAATGTTACATTAGTTGTTATCGGCAATTTATCGGCAAAAACACAAGTATATCGGCAATTTGTCGGCAAAAACAAAAGGTTAACGGCAATTTTTTAACATATTCTTTTTGATTTTTATTCTTCTTTTTTTGATTTTGGCCCTACTTTGGCCCCACTGTCCTGATCTTGGTCCCACTTTGCACATTCCCATTTATACGCCATTTATACGCCATTTACGCCATTTGATAATTCATAAAATGCACCTTTTCTTTCCCCTTTCATTATTAGAACCCCATTTTCGACTAGAAATTCTAAATCTCTAACAGCAGTTCTTGCCGATATTTCATTAAGATTCTGGTATTCATTATTCGTGATTTTTCCATTTTCTTTTGTGTAAAGCACTGCTTTAACCTGCCTTTCATTCAAACCTAATTCGGTTAAATATTCTTCGTGATAAATATTCTTCCTAAACTCAACCAAGAAATCAGAGGCTTCAAAAGAATAATTTGGTTCAGGAATACCTGCTTCTTTACAGTAGTTCATTATTTTTTCAATACCTCTTCCCCAAGATTCAATATATCCACTTCTGAAAAGTGTGTTGGCTATATCAGGATTATAGGGTTTTGAAGCGTGTTTCTTTAAAAGATTGCTTACCGTCCAATTATCGGGCAATTGCCCATCGTTCCAAATCATAATACGGTCTTTATAAACCTTGATTTGAATAGGAGCACCGCCCGAATAATCTTTGTGAGCTACTGCATTTAACAAAGCCTCACGGATGGCTTCTTTTGGGTATTCATAGGTTTCCACCCTTGAAATACCCTCATAACTAATCAACGCTTTAAAATATTTGGTAAAGAGCAAATCCATTGTTTTTTCAATCTGTTCAAACAAATTGCCGTGAGCTTCATCTTGATACATCAAATCTGCTTCTTTTTCAAAAAAGCCAATTTTGATATAAGCCCCAGTTACATATTTTTCAGGCTTGGGATGAAAAAGCAAAACGGCTGCTCTTTTGAGCATCTTTTCATCTTCCAAATACAATTGCAGGCTTTCTAATAGTTCTTGGTTGGTTCCGTCTATATCTTCAGATGCTAATCTTTTGCTTTTAGTCGCTTTCTTTCGGAAAAAGTCAAAAGTGTCATTTTTCAAGTCATCTGCTGTAATATTGGGAACAGGCACACCATCCCACTTTTTTCCTTGGCGTTGCAATAGAAATTTAGACAAAGCAGCACCTTTCAATTCTTGTAACGTACTCCCAGACCTATAATAGTATTTGCCTCTTAGACTTATAGGAAAAGGGTAAGGCTCAACCACAATTTCTAAATAATCATTTCCATTTTCTGTATGCAAGTTCACATCTACCATCAAGCCCAAAAGGTCTCTTACCTGATTGGGTAAATCTTCCAAGAGTTTTTTGGCATTATCTAAATGCTTGGTATTGCCTTTATCATCAATTCCAATAAACAAATTGCCCCCTTGAGCATTGGCAAATCCACAAATCCATTTAAAATAGTCATTATGCCAAGACTCTTTCCATTCAATATTTTGATGTTCTTTGGTATGTTGACTCATTCGCTAAAACTTTCAGTGATAATAATTTCAGGATTCAAGGTTTTAACCCTTACAATCTTCTTCTCGAATACCTGTTCGGTTTCTTGATTCATTAAAGGATAGGCTTTGAGAATCTCAATGACTTTCTCCAAAATGATTGCAGGTTTTAAAGGGAATTTTTTCAAAGTGCGTTGAAACTTATTAATATCTCTTTGCAAGTTTTGAAAACGTCCTTGTCTCAATGCTTCTTTTGCTTTCAAGATTAAGGCTCTTTCTTTTTCATTGGTCAGAGCCAAATTGAGCATTGCATCTAAGTAAGCATTTGCCTTTTTTTCGTTTGGTCCTTGTGTGGTATCAATCTTTTTGTCTTTGGCTTTTTCCTTTTCCAACAAATCTGAAAACAAGAGTATTCCTGATTGTACTTGCTCGTGGTGTTGGGAGTGCAAGGCAATTGCTTTTTCTAAAACTTCTGCTTCGAATAGTTGCGCCGTTTCTAAAAAGGTAAGTTCTTCTGTTTCTTCATTTCCTTTCACTAAAATGAAAGCATCTCTTTTGTTGTCTTTGATGTAGCAAATAGTACTTTGATTAAAGGCTGCATTTTTTCTTCCAACCCTAGCACGGAAAGGCATATTCTTGATTTGCTTGAACAGTCCAGGTGTTTTTTCCTTGATGTCTCGAATCATCATCAAGTAAGCCAATTTCTCGTCCTTTTCTTCCTCCATTTCCTTGTCGAAAAGACCGAAAGTTTCAGTTTCTTCATCAGGCGAATATATTTGGCTGTCTTCGCCCAACGCAGCGTGAAATGATTGCAATTTCATTATTGCTTTTTTCTCCAATTCAATATCATTGTTCACTTTAGCTGTAGGATAGAAGTTGAAAACGTGAACTTCATCAGCTGTAGAACCAATTCTGTTTACACGTCCAATCCTTTGCATCAATCGGGTAGAGTTCCAAGGTGTATCATAATTCACAATCACATTTGAACGGTGCAGGTTGATACCTTCAGCTAATACTTCTGTGGTAAGAATGATGCTGTATTCATCTTCTTGTTCGGCTTTGGGCAAGTTGGCATCAAAATTTTTGCGAACAGTTGGCATTTTATCTTTACGAGATTTGCTGTCAACCGAAAGAATGCTTGCTGTGATGTGTTTCTTTAATTCTCTTTCTAAATATTCTGTTGTTTCTTTGCTTTCAGAAAAAACCACCAATTTAGATTGTGGATTTATTGACTTGCTCAAAAGTGTTTTTTTCAAATACTCCACAAATACCTCCAGTTTTGGGTCTTCGTTTACTTTTTCCCACTCTGCCGAAAGGTCTTTCAATAATTTTAAATCGTTTTGTAATCCCGGCAGGAAATCATATTCAAAATCATCAGGCTCGCAAATATCAATGGTAGGGTCTTCAATAGATTTTTCTAAAACCAAGTCCATTAATTCTTCTTCACGCCCTTCATTAATCATATCAGAAACTGGAAGATTGGGAGCAATGAAAATGCGACCATTTTCAAACATTGTCACCATTGCCTCGGTAGCTTTCATAAAACGAAAAAGCGACTGTTTGAAAGCGAAAAAACTACTGTCAATTCTTTTTACCAAAAGCGTTTTCATAATCTTGGCTAATTGAGCCGAAATCATATCCGCTTGTTTGTATTTGTTCTTTTTATGTGGTTTTAAAAAACCAATAGCACGATAACGATTGTATTTCAATCCTTGTGTTTCGTGCCCTAAAACGCGAATGGTTTTGTCATATAAATCTTCCAAGTGTGGTTCAAGCACATAAAGTATTTTCTTAGGTTGTTTTACTTTTGGAAATTTGATGTCTTGTTTTTCTAAGTCTTTAGAATAAAGTTCGTGAGCCATTAAATCCGTTCTTGTTCTACGAACAATAAGCGGTTCTATAACTTTGGTTCTCACTTTTTCATAAATCTTTTTTACACCCGCCTGAACTTTGGCAATATCTGGTTCGTCCTTTAATTTCTTATAAGGGTCAATAATTTCTTTTCTAAAAAAGTGCTGTAAGTTTCCTGTTTCAAGCGTTGATTCTTTGCTGTCTTGAAAAAGATAAACTTGGTTAGCAATATCTTCAGGTCTATTATTCAATGGTGTGGCAGAAACAAGTATAACACGTTTAGGAACGGTTTTGCCGTCAGGCAAAACTCTTCTTGTTGGTGTTTTACAAATCTTCTGCAATTCATTATACATTCCAGCTGTGTCCGAACGAAATTTGTGTGCTTCGTCCACGATTATTAAATCGTAAATCGTTGCATCATTGATTTTATGCAAACTTCCGTTTGTAATGATTTTTACATTGTCTAAGTTGAATTTTTCAATTGTTTCAGCCCAATTTTCTTTTAATGCTGGTGGAACAATAATTAGCGTTCTGGAACGGTGTTCAGGAAAGCCATTGGTGTAAAAATACTTTTTAGCGATTAGGGTTGAAACAATTGTCTTTCCAAGTCCAACAACATCTGCCAAGAAAAAACCATTATGTTTCATCAATTTTGTGAAACCATCATTTACCGCATCAACTTGATAGGAAAGTCTTTTGAAACCTTTCGGCAAATCAGAAATTGAGTTTGGGTCAAACTCAATACTTTTTCCAAAGTACTCAATCAGAAATTTTAGATAAACTTCGTAAGGTGTGTAATTGTCATTTAAGTATGTTTCTTTTTGAAGCTTTTCAATGCTGTCCATATCAACAGGAACGGCTTCTTCCCAAAGTCTGTCAAAAGTTTGGGTTGCAAAATCAATGTCTGAATTATCTCTTAACTCAACATTGAATTCAAAGTTTTTAGAAAGTCCTGCATCAGTCAAGTTACTCGAACCAGTAATTACAGAGCCATAACCGTGGTCGTGTTTTTCTTGCTCTCTGAAAATGTAAATTTTTGCGTGAATGTTTTGTTTAGGGTGAATTTTGATTTTTACTTTTCCTGTTGTAATGTCTTTAATCAATTGAATCATTCCACCTTCAACAGTCTTGTCGTATTCTGCTTCTTGGATGTTCTTTTTTACTTCCTGAAAAAATTCTTCTTGGGCCTTTTCTGCATCACCATCAAATAAAACTCCTTGCTGATTGGCTTGATAAACCAAAGAGTCAATGTTGATACCTACAAGAATTCTTATTTCTTGAGTACTCTCAACAAATTCACGAATTTGAAAATATCCTGATGCACGGAAGTAACCAACCAAAGCATCTAGGAAATGGATGTTTTTATGTTTGAAAATACCTTCTATTTTGTTTAGAAGAGTATTCTGTTCTTCGTTGGTAAAAAATTTCGTGCTCATATTTTCTTCAATACATTTTTAAGTCCATCAGTCAAAAACTCCAAGTCTCCAAGTTCTGATAAAACAGTCGACTGGATAAACTCAATTTGTATTTCCCTTTCTTGAACCTCCAAAGTCTTGGCAAGTGTCCGCAACATTTCTTTTGTCGCTACTCTTTCATTGCGTTCAATTTTACTTAAAATTGAAGTGTCAATATCAAGTTCAGCAGCAACCTTTCTGAGTGGAAGGCCCAGTTGCTCTCGTCTGTTTCGTAAATATTCACCAAATGAATTCATCTTGTCGTGTTTGTTTGGACTAATTCGTCAAAAGTACGATTTGTTTTTATTTCTGTCGTCCGTGTCTTAGTATTAATTACTCACAATATTTTCATTTTTTTTTCATTGCTGTTTTGAGATTACAAAAATGCTTACTGCAAACTCGCCTTAAACATCCTCAACTCTTCCCAAGTAAATTTATCTCCATATTTTTCTTTCAATGGCGAAATAGATTCCTCTTTGTAATCTTGGAAAGCTTCGGTTAAATCCCTGATTTTATCTTCGTGCAGCACCTCATTAATGCTGATCGTTTTGGCAATAATTAACTTGGTCAAATGACCGAGAATAGTATCTACTGTGAATTTTCTTATAGCGGCAATCTCTTGAATGGTTTTCCTTTCGAGCCACAATTCGTAGGTTTCCTGAATGGTAGATTTCTTGGGTTCTTTGTTCGGTTTTTTCTTCTTTGAATATCGTTCTAAATCAACCTCTTCCTCTATCATATTGATATTCAATTCCTTAAATTGTTTTTGAATAGCTTCCTTCTTATGGCTGATGTAATTTTTTATCACATTTGAAGTTAATTTTTCTTTGGAAATCGTTTCTCCTGCCACCACGGTTTCTATCAATAATTTGGCTTTCATCAATCGCAAAACAGCTTTGGTTTGCAAATCTTCCAAAACCATCAATTCTTCATAAAAAACTTTGGCTTTCTGGAGGCGTTTGACTTCTTCTATTTTCCATAAAATTTCAAAAACCAAATCGTCCATCGGTTTGATAAAATAATTGTATGCCGCCAAGAAACGATCTGAAACATAATTCAAATCGAAGGTTTCTGCACTAAAAATTTTATTCAACTGTACAATGAATTTTTGGGATGGATCCAATAGCCTGTCAATAGCTTCCAATTGTTTTGCCGCCCAATTGGCTTGTTTGGATTTGGTCGAACTTTCAGAAAATTCTGTATAACTAAACTTGTGATTGCGCCATTCTTGTGCCAATTCGGTCCAATCGAAACTGTTTATCAAATAGTTATGAATAAAATTTTTGGTTTCTAATTGTAAAGCGTTCTTGAGCAATTCTTCCGATGCTTTGTTCAACGAATAATCCATCACATCCTGATCGTTCGAAATGCCGTTCATCCTTAGCTGAGAAAGTAAAACCAAACCCTTTAACGAACGCAAACGCGACAACGCAACATAAGCCTGTCCGGGAACAAAAACTTGCGACACATCGAGTGCTGCTTTGTCAAAGGTCAATCCTTGACTTTTGTGAACAGTGATTGCCCACGCTAGTTTTATGGGATAATGAACAAAAGTGCCCAATACTTCTTCCTCGATTTCCTTGGTCAAATCATCTACTTTATAGCGAATATTCTCCCATTCGTATTTTTCGACTTCTATGGTTGTATTTTCATCGGGAAAATGAACCAAGATTTCTTCTTTTGAAAGTGATTTTACAATGCCCATCTTGCCGTTGAAATACTTTTTATCTTGGGACAAATCGTTTTTCACAAACATAATTTGTGCCCCAACTTTCAACTTCAATTCTTCGTCAACAGGATAAATTTTTTCGGGAAAATCGCCCACAATCGATGGTTTATAGACTACCAACTTTCCTTCTAAATCTTCCAAAGCTTGGGCGTTCATTGTATCTGCTTTGGCATTATGGGTGGTTAGAGTAATGTAGCCTTTATTGGCTTTCAAATCGAAATTTGGGTTTACATATTGATTCAAGTTTTGAATATCCTCTGGAGAAATTTGATTGTTTCTCAAATTGTTCAAAATCGAAATAAAAACTTCATCAGTTTGGCGAAAAATCTTCGACAATTCGATATACAAAGGCGGATTTTGTTCGATGACTTGCGAATGAAAAAAGAATTTTCCTTTGTAATAGGTTTTCAAAGTACGCCATTCTTCGTCTCGAATTACGGGAGGCAATTGCAATAAATCGCCAATAAACAATACTTGAACGCCTCCAAAAGGACGATTTTTTTTGCGCACATTCTGCATCATAAAATCTATTGCATCCAATAAATCAGGGCGAAGCATACTCACTTCGTCAATGATAAGCAGTTCCATATTCTTGATAACCGCTTTTTTTAAACCACTCATTTTGAAGTGTCGTCGCAAGGTTGCCTTGGTTTCAAACTTCATATTTTCAGAAAAATGAGGCGATGAATTATCGGGAATAAATCCGCCAAAAGGCAACTGAAACATTGAATGAATGGTAACGCCACCAGCATTTAAAGCGGCAATTCCGGTTGGGGCAACCACTACACAATTTTTATGTGTAGTTTCGATAATCTCCCGCAACAAGGTCGTTTTTCCGGTTCCTGCTTTTCCAGTTAGAAAAACGGAACGATGTGTTTGATTGATAAATTTCAGGGTGTAAATGGCGGCTTCGGAAATGGTTTGCATAATGGCGTTTAATTTGAAAGTTAAAAGTATAGATTTTCTATTAAATATAACAAAAAAAGTCACGCAAGAACGTGACTTTTAATGTGATAATTTTGCAAAAATTATTTTTT